>Ga0207126_1133_pt1 | contig 12583 bp, 13 predicted proteins | sample Alteio_BWMinHeat_20_FD_153586 | JGI IMG/M metagenome (GOLD analysis project Ga0207126, IMG submission 153586) | Enriched cells from forest soil in Barre Woods Harvard Forest LTER site, Petersham, Massachusetts, United States -... | ecosystem: Environmental > Terrestrial > Soil > Temperate forest >...
TGCACCCTGTGATCTCCCTCTTAAAAAAAACTCTCAATACTTGTAACTCTCCATACCGTAAGATCCTGCGTCATCTCTTTATTCTCCTCTACACCCTCTATCTCTTTGTCACCTAACCGTAAACTGTCCATCTTAAAATAGCATCCTGAAATCAGCTTCAGGGCACTTTTTTGACTTGTGGGTAATAGTATGCCCAGGGTTCTGGTCTGGGCTATACATATTTCGGTCCTTCGGACCTTAGAAAAGGCCTTTTAAGGCCGAAGATGTATGGTCCAGTTTACCCGCACCTAAAATAACAGGGGATCGCATCTGTTATAGGGAAGGGCGAAGCCCTGAGAACGGGCCGTAGGCCTGAAAAAATCATCGCCCTAAGGAGTAGAACCATGATAGGTTATATCCAAATGCACTGAGGTTAGTTATGCTTGGTAGTTGCTGTACTAATCTTTGAAGCTCAGCATTTGAGATCTGGCCGCAGGCCGAAACATTCAGACTACGAAGTTGCTTGAGTGTGTTGAGTGGCGTCAGGTTTGAGATCTCCCAGCAGCTGGCAAGTTCAAGATTTTCGAGTTGAGTGAGCGTGCTGAGTGGTGCCAGGTCCGACGTTGTGACGCCCCCAAGATGTAGTGTTTTGAGCTGAGTGAGCGTCTTAAGTGGTTCCAGGTTTGAGATCTGCCCGGAGTAAAGTTGTAGGCTTTGGAGGCGTGTGAGTGTGCTAAGCGGTGTCAGGTCTGAGATCCGTTCACAGTACCAAAATTTCAGGTTTTGGAGCTGAGTGAGTGAGCTGAGTGGCGCTAGGTCTGAGATTTTGGCGCAGTGTGCAAACTCCAGTGTTTCGAGTTGAATGAGTGTGCTGAGTGGTGCCAGATTTGAGATTTGGTCGCAGGACATAAAATACAGTGTTTGGAGTTGAGTGAGCGTGCCGAGTGGCGCCAGATCTGAGATTTGGTGGCAGCCCCGAAGATTTAGTGTTTTGAGCTGAGTACACTTGCCGAGTGGCACTAGGTCTGAGATTTGGTGGCAGCCCATAAGATTCAGGTCTTGGAGCTGAATACACTTGCCGAGTGGTGCTAGGTCTGAGATTTGGTGACAGTACTCAAGATTCAGGTTTTGGAGTTGAGTAAGCGTGCTGAGTGGCGTTAGGTCTGAGATTTGATTGCAGAACCGAAGATTCAGGTTTTGGAGTTGAGTGAGCGTGCTGAGCGGTGTCAGGTCCGAGATTTGCCTGCTAGAACTTCCCGAAAGGTCTAAAGAACGAAGATTTGGGAATAAAGTAGCAAGCATTTGAATGTCAGTATCAGTAGGTGAGCAACGTATATTCAAAGGTATCAAACATGAATCCGATAAATCTAATGAAATCACGCGTGAACCAGCGGAAAAAATAAACTGCAATTTCTCATCTGACAGGTTTTCGAATTGTTCTTGTATAGAATTGCCTGGTGTCTCGCGTAAGAAGCGCTGAATATGAATATCTGGGTTATCTTGAAGATACCTAGCAGCTAAAGTACTTGCATTATAGCGAGCAACCCCTAATGATTCCCGTGGTTCGGTAGTATTTTCTACGTGTGCATTACCTATTCTTGGTAACAGATGAAAAACACCCAAAAAAGAATCCTCGTCTGCAGGAAGAAATCGTGCAATGTTAGAGAATATACCACCATTTTTACCGCCCAGGTTGCGTAAGATTGAATAATCAACCACTGAGCGTCCTTGTAGTGTGCCTTCTTGTGGCCGAGAAGATGCCGATGACGACGACGATGAAGAGGGGGCAACTGCACTATTACTGCTGCTCGTGCTACTACCACTATTATTAGCAAGGTTAAACATATACGTACTCCTTAGTTTAAAAGATTATATCATAATATAATATTTAGCACAATTGTTTGTTGTTTTTGTGGTTTTCAATAATGGTTTAATTATGGTACACTCTGCATTGCTTTATTAATCTGCTTTAATCAGAGGATATTATATGGATTTAAATAATTTGTTGGGCGTGCGCTTTCCGCCACTAGTATCACCTATTGTCAGAGATTACGCAGGACCAGATACACCTAGGCCGTCCCTTATGGTTAGAATAGGACATGCCGCAAGGATGGCTCTTACGGTATTGCGAAACGGTCTTACAACACTATGGACATCTGTTCGACATCCTTATGTTATAAGGGACATAACAGTATCAGTGGTTATAGTTGTTCCTGCTATTTTGTTACCAATTTTAACAGGCAAAGCGGTGCCACGAACAGCGTAGACTGCCTCGCTACCATAATTTTTGCGCTGCGTATACCCGTTTACCAAGCGCAAACAGGTCATATTTCATATGTTTGCGCTGATTATACACCTTTACCAAGCGCAAACAGGTCATATTTTGCATGTTTGCGCTGATTATACACCTTTACCAAGCGCAAGTTGACAATATTTCTCAGTTTGCGCTATATATAATGGTATACTAAGCGCAAAAATTACGAGGAGAAAAAGATGCATATCGTAGGAAGACATAGAGAGCAAGAGCGCCTCCAAAGGATACTCCAGGCAAAGCGTCCTGCATTTTTAGCAGTATATGGAAGACGCAGGATTGGAAAAACATATCTTATAAAGCATTTCTTTAAAGATAAGGGGTTGTTTTTCCATTTGACGGGTATCCAAGATGGTTCCTTAGAGGCACAGTTAGGGCAATTTTCGGTAGAATTTTCCGATGTGTTCTTGAAGGGGAAAGAGCGTTCGCAGCCAAAAGATTGGTTTGAAGCTTGTCAACTACTACGTAAAGAAATAGAAAAAATTCCAAAACAGACGAAAGCTATTATTTTTTTTGATGAGCTTCCTTGGATTGTGTCTCCTCGTTCGCAATTTTTACAAGCCTTAGAGCATTTGTGGAATAGATATTTGTCTGAAATGCCCAATGTTATCCTTATCGTATGTGGCTCAAGTGTGTCATGGATGGTTGATAATATTATCAATAATAAAGGTGGGCTTCATGGTCGGGTGACGGAGGAGCTGCGTCTTTCGCCTTTTACACTGTCTGAAACGGAAGAGTTTTTGAAAGAGCGAGGTATTATACTTGATCGAAAACAAATTCTTGAGCTTTATATGTGTTTTGGAGGGGTTGCCAAGTACTTGTCATATGTAGAAAAAGGCAAATCAGTCGCCCAAATGGTAGGAGAGCTCTGCTTTTCATACAATGCGCCGCTCATTGCAGAATTTCACAAGTTGTATCGCTCACTCTTTTCCCACCATGAAGATCATGAGCAGATTGTAAGCCTGCTCGCACAGCATCCTTCAGGGCTCACCTATCAAGAGCTTGGTAAGAAGACGGGGATATCAGCTGGCGGGACGCTGACGCATAGACTCGAGGAGCTCAAACAATCGGGATTTATCATGCAGACATTTCTCTTGGGAAAAGGCGAAAAAAATGTTCGCTATATTCTGATTGATGAATATTCTTTCTTTTATCTTACCTGGCACGCAGGTGTGAGTGCATTGGATTTACAAAGTCGAGGACCTGATTATTGGATCCAGCAGCGAAATAGCCAGTCATGGAAGACCTGGACAGGCTATGCTTTTGAATGTGTGTGCCTGAAACATATTGAAGGCATCAAGGCTGCTCTCGGACTTGCTGCTGTCCAGACTACCGCCACAAGGTGGTACTATGCTGCACCAAGACGATCGGGAAAAAATGGGGCAGCGGTTGATCTTGTCATAGACCGAGCTGATCAGTGTATTAATTTTTGTGAAATAAAATTTTATAGTGATAAATTTGTGATTACTAAGGCGTATGCGGAAAAGCTTCGACAGAGGCGTGAGTGTTTTATCGAGCAAACGGGAACACAAAAGCCAACTTTTATGACCTTAATCACTACCTACGGTGCTAAGCACAACCAGCAGTATTTTGCCTGTATTGACAAGGAAGTCACTGCTGATGCATTGTTTATCGCATAAACAGCCAATGGCCTTTCACATTCATATCACGAGGCGATGGCTTGCGTTTTACAGTGCTTTTAACTTGTTCAATACGCTGCTCAAGAAGTGTCTCAAGCTCGAGGTTGTATCGTTGGAGCTCTTTATAGGCTGCTGGGGTAAAATTGGCAGGGTCGTTCAGGTAATGATGCAGTTGGTGTGAAGAGAGCCCTAGCTCTTCAAATAGCTCACTGGTTTTCTTTTCCATGTTTTGGATTTTAAGCTGGTACTTACTGATAAAATCGTCTATATGTTTATTATGCTCCATATCGTCACCCCCTCTGTGAAAAATTTAAAACTAATTGTAGCAGGTTTAAGATTTTTTTTCAAGAGCATTCAGGCATTCAGTGCATTCAGGCATTCAGAGTATTTCAGAGCGGAATTCAGAAACGTTATAGCTAATACAAGCCGTGGCTGCTTTTTTTACAGGGAGAGCCACAGGAGAATAGCTGCAGAGAGAGCTTGCCAGAGGCGTTAGGGGTGCCTAAGGTGTTGGTGTTTATGGTTTGGGGAGTTTTTTTTACAGGGAGAGCCACAGGAGAAGATGACGGTTTGGGATGTTCGATGCATTTTTCCACTGAAAGTGGAAAAGTCCAAGTATATAAAAATCGATTGGCAAATTTATTTGCCATGCGATTTTTATATGCTTGGACTTCAGCGAGCATACGCTCGCTGAAAATGCATCTTGGGTTATTCTTATAATAGGCCTTCTCTCTAATCTCCCCGCCCAGACCTTTATCACCAATGCCTCTAGCACCCCACACGCCTCTGACAAGCTCTCTCTGTAAGCCCTCTCCTGCAGCTCTCCTGTTAAAAATATGTCAAAGCCTGTGAGAGCCCTGGCTCTGGCTCTCTGGCCTTAGCCCGATGCGTATTCGGAAACCGAGCACGCAATCTCAGAGTGGACATTGCCTGTACTGCTCTACTACCTGTCGCATAATATGATCCGTGAGGATTTTTCTTTGCTCCTGAGGCGTTTTGGCACTGTTGCCAATAGTAACATCAATTTCAGGCCCAAAAAAGAGATGGGCGGGGCTGTAAGTGGTTTTGCGCACTTCTCCAAGGGTGTAGGAGATGCTCGGCGGAGGCGGCAGTAGGGGATAGGTATAGAGGGACAGAGGATGGAAGTGAGTAGGCCTCTGCACTTTATTGGCGATTAACACAAGCATTCCAATACTATCAGCCTGAAAGGGCGCGGGGCACACCTTGCCACTCTCATCTTCTCGATCCCGGCCACCACTTGGAGCTACATAAATACACTTGCCACCTTGTTGTAAGAGCTCTTCCATGATTTTAAAGGTAGCAATATTATGGGCAATCTTTTCTCTTTTTTGCTCGGGAGGGTGATCGATATACTTCTTTGAATAGATACAGAGGAGGTTTCTGCCACGACTAAGCGCTGCTGCCAAGGGGTCTTCAACCACACGGTGGCCTGCAATAAAAATCATCTCGGAGGCGAGTTTTGGATACTTTTTTTCGAGAAGAAGGCTGATAATTTGGGGGTCTATTTCGGTTTGGTGATTTGCTGTCAGAATCACATTGTGACCCTTTTCTAATGCGGCATTGATACTGCTCAGAGCTTTTTCGTCTTGCAGCGTAGAATGCGAAAAATCAATGAGAGGACGTATGAATTCAAGCCCAAATGCATAGTAGTCAAAAGGGGAGCGCTCAGCTTCATGAAAAGGGGCAAAAGAATGGGGATGCTCATGAGATTGCCGAACCAGCTCTACAAATTGCTCATAGAGCTTTTGAGCAGCTTCTCGAGAGGTGCCACCTTTGGCTGCCGCTTCGAGAAAATTTGCATGAAATGTTTCAAAGCCTACTGGCAAAAAGCTCACGCGGCCTTGTTCACTTAATTCGGTCATTCTTGCCTCCGCAACCCAGGGTTCTGGTCGCTCCTCCGGAGCTCCCGCACCCTGGGCTAGCATCTTTCGCCCCCTTATCAGGGAGCTCTTTTTTTGACCGAGAATCCTTGTAGAATAAGTGAACAAGGTCGCTCATACTTCAATTGGTTGCAGATTGATGGAAGATAAAAACGTATAGCTGTTCATGTGTACCGAATCACTTATCTCCCATTCAAGGCGTGCATTGAGAGATTCTGCAACTTCTTCGAGATATGCTTTATCTTCTATTTGCAGAAATTTATATAACTCTGGGTGTACAAGAAGCTTAATAGCAAAATGCTGGCCGCAGTTGATGACCTTTTTAAGCTCACGCTCAATTTCTATCGATACGCTTTCATGGGTTTTTACGAGGCCTGCGCCGCTACAGTATGGGCAGTCCATGAAAATAGTCTGTAAGAGTGTACCCCGACTTCGCTGACGCGTCATCTCCACAAGGCCAAATTCACTCATTCCCAAGATGGTGCACTTGGCAGAGTCTTCTCGCATACATTCTTTTAAGTAGTCTAAGACACGTCGCTGGTTGCGCTTGGAGCGCATGTCGATGAAGTCGCAGATAATCAGGCCCCCAATATTGCGGATACGAAGCTGGCGTGCAATTTCTTGAGCGGCTTCAAGGTTAATGCGTACAATGTTCTCTTCAACATCTTCTCGAGAGGTATTTTTGCTTCGGCCTGAGTTGACGTCAATGGTATGCATCGCCTCTGTCTGTTCGAAATAGAGATATCCGCCACTTGAAAGCCAAATTTTGTGCCTGAGGCTCTTTTCAATCTCACGCTCCACAGAAAAGCGCTCAAACATGGGCACTTTATCACGATAATACTCAATACGCAAAGGATGCTCTACCATGTAGGGAGCGTACATTTTCTTACATATCTGTTGGATATTATAATCATCCACTAAAAGCCTATGGAATTTTTTGTCGACACAGGTGATGAGCGTGCGCTTGATAATATCGGATTCTTCATAGAGAAGGCCTGCCTTAGGAGTTGAGTTGAACTTTTCCATGATATCATGCCAGGTCGTAAAGAGCTCTTGTGCTTCCGAGATCAGCATTTCGGTAGAAGCTGTTTGACTCGCAGTGCGGCAGATAAGACCCATATTTTGCGGCATGTCAAATGAGCGTATGATGCGCTTGAGCCTCTCGCGCTGTGCTTTATCTTCAATGCGCTTCGAGACACCTCTGTGAGGGGAGTTCGGCAGCATCACGAGGTACCTGCCTGCAATGGAGATTTTTGATGTCAGCCTTGCGCCTTTTGATCCAATAGCCTCTTTTACCACCTGCACTATAACCGGTTGATCGGGCTTTAGTAGTTGTTCAATTTTTAAGTTTTGACCTTGAGTGGATACCGATTTTGCGTCAATTGCAGAGATGTCGTAGTCAAGATCGAAATCCATATCGAACATTTCAGCAAATTTTTGTGTATTCTCGATGATATCAGAGATATGTATGAAGCCATTTTCACCTTCGGTAATATAGATGAATGCTGACTGAATATTGTGCAAGATATTCGACACATAGCCTTTATAGATGTTGCCAGTGGTCTGCCGGTCATTTTTGCGCTCTATGATTAAATCATGCAGCATCCCGTTACGCAGATGCGCACATCGCGTCTCTTTCGTCTCGATATTTAATAGTATCTCGTCCATACCGTCCCCACGTTCCGCGCAGGTTGTGCGCTAACGCACACGCCCGCGCTCCACGCGGGGCTAACCACTGACCGCCACTACCGTGGCGGGGCTGCCAGTTCCATTAGATTTCCAACGTTTCGCTTATATTGCGCATGCTCTATTTTCGTCATGTGCAATTTTCCGTTAGGAAAATTCGCACATGACGTTAACCCATGATACCACATGTTCGTTGTTTTCTTGAATCATAAAAGTGCGTATACTAGTATGATATGCAAGAAAGTCTGAAAATTTATGTCGATCGCCTCAAAAATGGCGAGGAAGAAACCATTACCGCGAAGCTCGATCCATCCCTTTTTGATCTCAAAAAAGAAGATGATGTGAGCGCCAAAGAACCCATTCAGGTCAGCGGCAAAGCCTATATTGCAGGTGACTTTTTAATTGTGGAGCTCGACATTGACACCACATTGACGCTTCGATGTTCTGTGTGCAATCGCGCATTCTCTTTTGCAATACATCTGAAGCAGTGGATTCATGAAGAGCCTCTTGAAGATATCAAGCACGGGATTTTTGAGTATGGCGTTGTTGTACGAGAAGCCTGCCTTTTGGAAATCCCTCTCTACCCCCAATGTGGTGTTAGTTTATGTCTGCACCGTGATGAGATTGAAAAATATCTGAAAAAACCCTCAGAAGACAGTAGCAAACAAGAAGACAAAAGCTCCCACTACTATCCGTTTGCTGATTTGTGATTTTATCGCCATGTACACTTTTCCTGGCGGAAAAGTGTACATGGCGAAAATACCGCACATACATTTCACATGATATGCGATTTATCAATCATATTTCTAATTTGATGAATGCGTGTATATAACTCGTATATTTCTCGGATAGTACCCATAAGGATACCACGGAACTGTTGCTCTTTTTGCCGATCATGAGTACACAAAGCCTGTTTTATTTCTCGTAATGACCAACCGAGAACTGCACAACGTCCAAATAATACCATAGAAGAGAAGTTCTCCTTTTCTATATCTTGCAGATTCCCATAATGTGTTTGAATGGTAGAAAATAAGGTATCTTCTTCTGTTAATGAGATATAACGCTCTAAAAACGTCCACCCACAAAATGTGGTAAAGTCTAAAAGTCGTGCATCAGTTCTTACTTTGTCGAAATCGATAAAAAAAGATTTGCCTTGTGAAATAATAATGTTATGGGGTTGTATGTCGCCATGAATAAGCTGGGTCGGTAACTTATTATAGACTTCATGGAAGGAAGGTGAAGTGAAATATGCGGCAGCTTGCACGCAAATACGCCAGGCCTCCGTTTGGAAAATAGAGGGATCCCACTGCAAGAGCTCCGGCGCGACATGGGCAATCTCTGCATCTGAATAGGAGTCCAAGGCGCGTTGACGGAGGTTGTTTGAATAGGAGTTTGTGTTTGAGTGCGTGTGAAATTGCGCTGCTAATGCACACATTGCCTCAAAGGAACTGGCTTGGTTGGTATCTGGTTCTAGATAATCAATGCAAGAATAAGATGAGGTACCTATTTGAACAGTGTATTTGCCCTCTCTGTTTTTCATGATGTGGGGTAGATTTTCTAATCCATGATTTCGCATTTCCGTGATGGCTGCCATGCGTGTTTCAGCCCAGGTGTTATCGGGTTCATGCTTTAAAACATAAGTGGGAACTTTGCGAATTCCATCAAGAGTATAGACGACTATTGGCGCATTGCAGTCGCCCCCTTTTAATCTATCAAAACGCAGCTCCTTTTCGGTGTTAAGAAATTCTTTTATGTGACCTATTGTAGATGTCGCTTCGCTATTGGTAAGTAAGACGACCTTACAAAGAGAAGCTACTTCCTGATTCTCTGTGGTGGCTAGCGTTGAGAGCTGCACAGATACAGAACATGAGGAGGTAGCTAAAGAGCTGAGTATTTCTGTGACAATAGAAGAACAGAGTTCTGCTCTTGGAGAACAGGATTGAGAGGACTCGGGCAAATTCGCAGAAGATGCTTCTACAGGGCACAAGGACGAAGAAAATGAAGAAGATGGTGGCAAAGAAGGTATGGATGAAGACACGAGTGCATCTTGGTGCACAGGATAAATTATTGGACTACACATAGACTATTCCTCTATATAAAAATGCGCTTTGAGTGACCGCTAACGATAAAATCCTCCTGAAATAACGAGCGACTCGCCAGTTATCCAGGCGGCATCGTCAGAGGCAAAAAATGCGACTGCGGGCGCTATATCTTGTGGAAGGCCAAGTCTGCCTAAAGGGGTCATTTCTAGGATTTCTTTACCTATATCGCTTTCGAGAAATTCGAGTGTTTTCAGTCCCTCAGTTTGCACGACGCCTGGGTTGATGGAATTTACGCGGATTTTACGTGGCCCTAGTTCTGCCGCAAGGACCCTTGTGATGGCATCTACAGCGCCTTTTGAGGCACTATACACAGCAGAGCAAGGAAGATGGCCAATACTGGCTATGGAGCTTATGTTTATAATGCTTCCACCAAGAGTGTTAAAATAGGGTAGAGCTGCCTTGCACGCCAGTAATAATCCAAGCACATTTACATCAAAGTGCTTATGAAAATGCTCTGTCGTAATGTGTTCCAAAGGGGCAAATTCATAAACGCCTGCGTTGTTGACCAAAATATCAAGGTGTCCAAAAGCCTTGTGTGTTTCGGAAAAGAGGTGTTCTATATCTTTTGGTTCTGCAAGGCTTGCGTGCACAGCAATTGCTTTGCCGCCTTGTTGTGTGATGGACTGCACAACGCGCTCAGCCCCTTCCTTGCTTGTTGCATAATTTACAACGACCGAAGCTCCCTCTGCACTCAAATGTGCAGCAATAGAGGCTCCAATTCCCTTAGAACTACCTGTAACTACGGCTACTTTGCCTGCCAATTTTTTTTGCATATGTTTTCCTTGTATAGGTAGAGACCCATTTGAAGAGAATAGCAAACCCATACATATCCCGCAAGTGCCTTTGCTACAAGTCGATTTTGCTACTTGCCAATTTTTAACAAATCTGTTAAAAATTATGGAATGAAGACACTCATAGCAAATCCTTTTAAATTTGGAGACCCTGTAGAGGGAGATTATTATCTGCCTCGTCCAGACCTCTCTAATACCTTTTACAACTGTGGGAATTACCTGTGACGAAAAGGCCATAGAACATCTTCGTGAACTTGTTCAAGATACTCCAAATTATGTGCAGATGGTCTGTTTTCATTTAGTGGCTCAAGCTTGTTCTCACGTACGTAGTAAAGATGTTGAAGTTGCTCTTGAAATGGTGGTGCGTCAAAATGCCTATGCCTATCAGACACTCTTAAATTCCCTCACGCTAGCCCAGCAGCGAGCACTACGACTTGCTGCGAATGAGCGGCAAGCTCTTTTTCGTAAAGACTTATTATTAAAGTATGAAATACCCAATGCACCTGCTTTACATTCTTCTATTAAATCCTTAAAAACAAAAGGCATTTTAGATGAGGAGGGGACTGGGAAGGGACGTGTGCTGTTTGATGACCCACTTTTCGCTATTTGGATGCGCTTATGTAACTGTATATGATCCCTTAGCCACGCTATATCCACGCAATAATCTGCTTGACTTTGAGGGTGTTATTGCGTATACTCTTTCTTAAAAAATATGATGCGATGTGTGACTTTTTACTGTTGTTGCCCTTCAGGCAACAATATTGGGGTCATCATCTGACCCAGGGCGTTGCCCTGGGCTGTTGCAATTATTGGCCTTTGGCCAATGTATACCCAGGGCGTTGCCTTGGGCTGTTGCAATAAAAGCTGATAAAGTATGATTTATTCCATTGCTCCTGAGCTTGCGAAGGAGCAATGAAATAAAATGAGGAGAACCAATGGCAGTACCACGTAATCGTCATTCAAATGCACGAAAAAATACAAAACGCGCCCACCATGCTAAGAAGGCAAAGTGTTTTGCGCGATGCTCTACCTGCGGGGTAGCAAAGTTACCACATGTCGTATGTTCATCTTGTGGAACCTACAATAAGCGTGAAGTTATCGCAGTCGCCTAGTCTTGATACAAATCTTGACATAGATCTTGGCATTGATCTCATGGGGGGTGAAAGCCCTCCTGAAGTCATTTTCGAGGCAGTTAAGGAAGTCGCAACGCGGTTTCCTCACTGCCATTTTTATCTTTTTGGAAATGTTGATTTTTCTGTCAATTCATTGTTCCAAAACATACAGCTTGTGCCCACTCATGAAGTGATTACCATGGATGATGCGCCGTTGCAGGCGGTGCGCACCAAAAAGCACTCTTCAATGGTGACGGGTATTCAATGGCTGCGTGAGAAAAGACTCTCAGGTTTCCTTTCTTGCGGCAATACTGGCGCGCTTATCGCGGCATCAGCGCTATATTTAGAGCGACTCCCAAGTTTGGCAAAGCCTGCGCTGCTTGCTATACTACCGCTTTTTAGCACCCCTATTGTAGTTCTTGATGTCGGCGCACAGGTAGTTACAGGCGCCGAGCAGCTTGTGCAATATGCGTATTTCGGCGCTGCTTTTCATCAAAAAAAATATGGCACTAAGCTGCCACGTGTGGCTCTTTTGAATATTGGTACTGAGTCTAAAAAAGGCACAAAAGAGCACGCCAGAGCCTATGAGCGCTTGATTGCAATGAAGGAAGCTCCTTTTGACTTCATAGGAAATAAAGAAGGACGAGAGGTATTTAGCGGCGATATAGATGTGTTGGTTACAGATGGTTTTGCAGGCAACATCTTCTTAAAAACAGCAGAAGGGGTGATGGCATATTTTTCCCATCGGACTCGCCAGACAGTGTCTGTAGATGCCACATATGGCGCCTATGTAGTAGGTGTCGAGCCCTTGGTGATGAAGTGTCATGGCAATGCCTCAAAAGACGCTCTGAGTACAGCCATTATGTCATGTACGAAGTTTTCCTGACAGAAAATTCTATACATAACATAAGAGGTGCTTGCAAAATTCCGTTGGAGACAAAATTTGATGATTTTGGCGATGGGGAAAAACCTTTTGCAAATCGTCCCCCAGGGCGTTGCCTATACTGTTACCCATAAGTCAAAAAAGTGCCTTGAAGCTGCTTTCAGGATGCCATTTTAAG
>Ga0207126_1108_pt1 | contig 12528 bp, 10 predicted proteins | sample Alteio_BWMinHeat_20_FD_153586 | JGI IMG/M metagenome (GOLD analysis project Ga0207126, IMG submission 153586) | Enriched cells from forest soil in Barre Woods Harvard Forest LTER site, Petersham, Massachusetts, United States -... | ecosystem: Environmental > Terrestrial > Soil > Temperate forest >...
CATATTATTCTTTAGGGCTTGTATGCCCTCTTTTTTAATGTAGTTAAAATCGATAAACAAGGTATTAAGAACCGTATTGGCCGCCAGAGAAAACGCGCCTGTGTTATGAATTTGATTACCCGTTAAGTCTAAATTTTTTAAATATAAATCACCTGTCAACACAGCTGCATCCCTATCGTCCAAGGCATCACCCTCTAATATCATTTCTGTTATAGATGAACTCTGCGCTAAAGCTTGTATCGCTTCATGATCTAGGCCGGTGGGATGAGGATTAGGCTCAAAAAAATCATAAAAAGATAAATCTAAAATTTTTAAATTGGGCATTTTCGCTAAGGCTTTTATGCCTTCATTATTCTGATGGCTAAAACCCAGGGTAAGAGATTGCATAGTCGTATTTTGAGACAATGCGCTCACACCTTCCTCAGTCGCGCCATTCCACCATGATGCAAATTCAATAATTGATTTATTCTTTCCAAAAGCCGCAAATCCTGCATCACCAATGGGATTGTATGCAATGTCCAAAGATTTTAATACATTATTTTTCGCTAATGCTTCTGCACCTTTGACAGACACATCATTATCTCGGATATTCAAATAAGTGAGATAAGCATGTTTTGCCAATGCAATGGCACCTTCATCACCGATACTGTTTCTGTTTTCATTAATGTGTGGATTGCCAATATCAAGATAGGTTAATGCGGGCATCTGTGAAATACTGATAGCACCTTGTGTATGAATATTATTTCCTTCAACTTCTAAATGCGTAATATGATTATTTCTAGATAAAATTGCGGCGCCATTATCGCCAATCGCATTTTTATATAAAGTTAATGAAGTTAAATTAGGATTATTTGCCAACTTAATTAAATTGGCTTCACTTAATTGTGTGTCACTAAAGCGAAGACTTTTATATTGTGAACTGACTAAGATGGCTGCTATTCCTGCATTAGTTAATTTTTTATTGCCTGCTAGTTCTAATGTTGTAATAGAGGGATTTTTTGCTAATTCTGTAGCGCCTAGATCATCAATATCATTATTATTAAAAAATAATTTTTTTAGATTAGTATTTTTAGCTAAAGCAAATGCCGCTTGATTCCCAGATAAGGTAAAACTGAGATTAAGTGATTTAAGTTTACTATTGGCGAAAGCACTGGCGCCTTGATCGCCTATATGAGTACTTGATATATCTAAATTTTCTAGTGAGGAATGATGGGCCATCGCTAATGCTAATTGCTCTGCGCCTTGAGAATTTATGTCAGCACCCATTAAGGACAAAGTATTCAAATTTGTTTTCGCCACTAATTCGCTAAGATTTGCTGAAGCAATTTTTTGATTATAAGAAAGGTCTAAAGAGGTAATATTGCTGTGATGTTGCAAATAATTAATAAGCGTTGCGATATCTGAACTTTGCAAATCGCAATCGGATAAATTAAGAAAATTTTTATTGATTAATTGATTTATATGATCTAAACATCGGTTAGCTTGTGCCGGTAGTGCAAATAAAAAAGTTAATAAGCCCACAATGAGTTTATTTTTCATGAATGTTCCTTTTTATATTATAAATTTATCGAATTTTAATTCTCAAGTCGGCAAGCTTTTCACATCAGGATTTTTTGCATAAGCTTCCAAAATTTCTTCTAATAATTGATCGGCAATGCTGAGATTAGAACCCTCTTCTATTATACCTTGTGCTTCTTTTAATACTGACAAACGCTGCTCAATTAATTTTTTCACTGAACCGCTAGGAAATAAATTAGCTAAGATGCGTCTTCCTTCTTTGGGCCCTAAGCGCTGATAGAGTTTATTGCGTAAACGCGCATCTTCTGCTGTGGTACTAAAAGCCCATAATTCAATCGGCCCCAAAGTACTTGTGAGCAATTGCGTATTCATGCCGCTTTTTGTTGCAAATTGGGCGAGGAAGGTGGCGCCGCCTTCTCGTGGTCCGTGAACGCGCGTCTTTAATGCAATGCGCGCGGTTTCAGAAAGACCAAAAATTTCTGTTGAACGTTTAATAGCCTGTTCGGGCCCTGCATCCATAATAAAAATAGAAGTACCAAATTCCACCATAACAGCATCAAAATCATCGAGGGATTGAGAAATTAAGGCAATTTGTACATTCCATTTTCTGCCTTCACGCATGTCTAAGACCACTTGATCACGTACAGCGCGCGCTTTTGAGGTGCGATGAAATTCGTCATAGACAATACGTTTAGAATCTTCACGAATTTCAGAAATGCGTTGTCTATGATACTCGCGATAAGCATCGTTCATATCCGTTAACACATCTTCTGTTAAATAATAATGACGTGCCAAGGTATAACGCGCGAGCATATACATGACAGCTGTTTGCCGTTCTGAGGCATCACCGCCGCTTTTTGCGACTTCATCCAAATCGAGAGAAACAATCAGTGCATCACCGATGTCGAATTTGGTGATATTCGATAAGACAGGATATTCACGCACGGCACTTGAAATCATGCGGCTAAAAGCTTGGATCAGAGGTTCGCCGGTTGGCGCTCGGACTTGGCCATATAAATCTTCAACGACTTGAGTACGGCAAATCGCTGCCGCATCAGCTAATAAGGGCGTTGCATAACGCTGGGCAAGCATGGCTTCATGATGAAAATTCGCGAGAAATAAAGCATCAGTGACTTCCCACCAAGTGGTGCGTTCATCAAAAACGAATCCAATTTCACTTAAAATATCGTCGACAATCATTTCCAAACCATGGGTATAGGGATGCGCCTTTCCTTCATCCGCAAGGTATTTATACATTTCATCGACGACCAAACCCGCCATATCAGAGATACCATCATAGGGACGATCAGCGCCCAAAGGTGTCGCAAGCAAGGTAATAAAGTTGACTAAGAAACCGCGTTCTTGCGCTGTGGGATAGCGGCAACCTAATTGTGTGTCAAAGGGATTGATGGCGTATTCGGGCGTCATTCGCAATCGATGATAGGCGGCAAAATGTTTTTTCTCTGGCGGCAGGGCTTCTTTAATGAGGGAAATTAAGCCGCTGCTTGAGGGGCCGATATCAATAATTGCAATGCGCGGCAAGCGCGTGATACCACCTGAAAGACAGAGGGCGAGATTGATTGAGTTTGATAATACGGATTTACCAGAACCAGGACGCGCATACATGAGATCAATCCAGGTTGTTTGCTGGGCTGAACCTGGTTGATAGGGCCAGGGCTTGCCATCGGGTGAACGCAGCAAGACTGCGCCATATTCCCAGGCAGAAGCAGGACGAGTAAAGGGCATCATGTAAACCACATCACTTAAAGGCGCAATCGATGGTGTTGCCACACTATTGCCAGAAAAACCGAGTAAACTCGATGCCATTCCAGCAAAAATATCGCCGGACACTTCAGATACTTCGCAAGTGCCCCAACCTTCTATCGCCTTTGCTAATTCAGCTGTGCGTGTACGAAGCAAACGAATATTACCTTCAGGCGCCCAAGTTGCAAAACTCACTTGTAATTTAACCACGGCATCATCGGTATTTAATTCTGTTTCACGTAATAATTTAATCGCATCATGAATCAAACGATTTTGTGCTGAAGTAAAACTGAGGATGGCAGCCATCATCGATTTAAACCTCAGTGCTGCCAAAGCACCGCTTTCAATCAAGAAGGACATGCGCCAAGGCACGCGCGTTGGTAAAGTACGTGCAAATAAAGCCATAAAGGGGCGTAAATCTTGCGGGAAGAGATCAATGAAAATGGGGGTATAAATTCTATCGCCGACGCGAATGGTGCGTAAATCAATCGCCATGGCATCACGCGGAAAGACTTGCCTCGCTAAAGGCGGGTACATCAGGCCAGATAATTCACCTGCAACAGGACGCGCCTCATGTACGGGAATTTTATCGCCAGGCAAAACAGGACGCCATTCTTTTGCGGTAAATTCGGGATCGGCAGAAAGACGCATGGCACGGATTGATTCATGCACTTCTAAGAGAGCGCAATAGACATTAAGCGCATTCAAATCGGTTACTACTGAACGAACAAAGGATCCATGTGATTCACGTAAATCTGGAATGGCCGCAATTAAATTTTGCCCATTTTTAAAGGGAGGGATTTTATGTTCACGAATAAAATGAAGTTTATCTTTTGTCGCGCGCTTTAACTGTTCATCAGTTAAAGAACTGGGTCTTGTCCAGAGTACAAAATATAATTCTTCCGCTGCACAATATCGGGAAATATAATTAACGCGTTCGTTAAATAGATCTTCTAAATCTAATCCCAAACGCTTGGCCGTTGCCCGTGCGGGTGCAAGAATATCTTCAATTTCTGGTTTAACAGCCTCTCGATCATAGGAAAAATAAACTTGCAAAGCATGACCCGGTCTTTTTAAAGTGGCTTGTAAACTTTGATTCAAGCCTTGATGGATGGCATCAAATTCTTCTTGGCCAATTAATCGAGTAACACCATAGACGCGAATCACAGAAAGTAATGAACCATCACGTGCAACGACTGTATTGACGTCATCTGCTGTTTCCAAATCACTATAGGCTTCAACTGTTTGTTTTAGTTCAGTACTAAACCAAGCTAAAATAGCATCAATGCTATTTAATAATGGATCTATGAAAGTACCATCTTGCATTCCATTATCCTTGTTAAATGAAGTCTATTTTTCCTGTGGCTGCTCAGCTTCTAATTCTTGCAGGGCCGCAGCAGCCCATGCTTCTAACTGTACTCTAAATTTCGTATGTGAGGGAAGTAAACGCAAATCATTTAAAATATTTTTTTCTTTGTCTTTTGATATGGTTTGCGCTTCTATCATAACTTGACCCAGCACGCTTGGATTACTCATCCCTGATCCATATTGATTTTCGACCAATTGACTACGGAATTTCAAACTACGGAAAATGGATTGTGAACTATCTTGATAGCCTGTGTTACTATCCATCGCGCAAAAAAGAACATGACAAAAGCTATTTAAATCGGCTTGGCTCATTTCAGGCATGTAAATGAGTTGCCCACCGCCTGTTTCATCTACGCCAATAGATTGTATGAATAAACACTGCGAACAAAAACAACAAGCCGTTGCCATATTGCTTAGCTTATTGTTGTTGTAATTTCCATCTAGGTTAATGACTTCTTGATATTCTTGCGCTTGAAAGGCGCAATATTGGCAGGTATAGGCATCGCGTTTGAATACACGTTCCTGTACTGGCAGGAATGCTTTATCTTGCTTTCGTCTGACGAAGATTCGCCAACCCGCTAAATTCACTGCCAGTTGAAGGTCATGCATATTGACTTAGTATCAAGTTACTTTATTTTGCTTGAGTTGCGCCAAATGTAGCAATACCCGAAACACCAGCCACGGTACCGCTTCCACCAAACATGGTGCCGCCACCGACTTTAAATAAGGTAGGCATGAAGATAAGCGCAGCACCAACGAAAAATAAGGCAATCGGTGTGCCGATCGTGATTTGCGTTGGATTTTCCTTATGTCCTTTGAATTTTACGATTGCGCCGACAGCAAAGGCCATACCTGCAACATAGGAACCTGCTGTAATAAGCTGTGCAATAGCCTTAACATTACTAGTCACTTGAGTTGCAACTGAACCTACACCGGAAATAGCAGCTAAGGCTAATGTGCCCATGGTAATACACATTAAAGCCAGTAATGCCAAAATCAACTTTCTCATCATTCTCTCCTTAAATAAAGTGGAACTCACCCATTACAATCTTGAATTCTTTTGATACTATAGCAAGCTTTTTGCCTAAGTGGTAATACCAAATGTACTAAATATTACTTGCACAAACTGATATATGTTAATACAGAAAACACCCGCGATGATATGTGTAAGCCCTCTCGCAAAAGTGCCGGGTTGACCGCCATGTCCGCCTAAATGACTGAGTATAACCAAGCCGCGTATAAAAGAGATGGTGCCAACAAGCTGCACGATGACAAAACAGACATTCCAAAATTCACCCCATTGACCCGTTCCACTCTCATTTAAATAAGCATAGGGATTGGGTTCCGTCCAAAAGGTGCTAAGACCTACATTAACCGCCGTCGGCAAATAAAGAAGTAAGGCGCCGATAACAAGAAAGGTCAGAGGGCCTTTTAGACTATTCTGCTGAGACATCATGGTACGTGATTCGCCATATTCTTTCAGCTTCAAAGCACCAGCGACCATAAAATACATGCCAAGCACATAGGCAATGGCTGTGATCATGTACATTAAAGCAGGAACTTGGGTTGCGATGCGAGTCAGCATGTCATTGGCAGTCGCCCCAGAAACGGTGGGCGCTGTGGTTTGTGAATAGGCGAGTCCTGGCCAGAGATAAAATGACGTGGCCAATAGGAAAATAAAAGAAGCAATGGTTTCGGCTAGCTTTTTATGCTTAGTTGTATGCAAATTATTTGGCAACATAGCAGCTACCTCATATTATGAACCTAATAGTAAGAGCACGGGAGGTTCGTTGTTGCGCAGGCCTTCGTCGTAAAAAGCACTCCTCGCAACGACGAAACTCCTGCGCATCTCCCTAAGCTATTACACCTGATAAATCAGGCAATAACAGCATTACTAATACACCCTAACTCGGATTGCCATAAGATAGTGTTACTGTTTTATTCCCCGTATTAATTTCAACGATGCCGTCATAGGGATCTATCTTGCTAACACGTCCTACACCTTTTATGACATCTCCTTCGGCAACAGTCATGGTATCGCCATTATCTGATTTAAGCCAAGCGCGTCCCGGTATAATGGCTTGCACATTAAAAGCAATTTTTGGTGCAGGACTTTGTTCTCGCACCGTTGGTGGTGCAGCAACTGGCGCAGCCGTATTGCTAATATTATCACTCATGCTTTGATTTTGGCGCGACAATGCTTGCAATACTTGGTTTAACTGAGCTTCCAAGCCAGCCACACGCGCATTTAAGGATTGCAGTTGATCTTGTAACACTTTATTTTGCGCAGAAAAATCATTTATTTTCTGTGTGTAATCTGCTTGTAATTGCGCTAATGCTTTGCCGCTCGCAACTTCCATATTCTGTGCAGTTGCATCAGCCGCTTGTGCACCAGGCACGGAGAAAGTCGAACCTGTAGTCTCTGTGACAGGGATAGTAGATGGCGTTTGCATTGCTGGAGCAGCAGAATTCACAGGAATAACAGCCGGTGCATTAACGATGACAGGTTGTGCTGCAGCTTGTGTGCCCGCTTGATTTAGGTTTGCTGCAGGCTCTGCTGTATTAGGAGCAGGTATTCCCTTTTGCAATGCCGCACCAGAGGGAGGCAGATTAGATGCGACTGCTTCAACAGGTGCAACAGCTGGGATAGCAGGGGCAGCAGGGGCCATATTTTGCGGGAGATTTCTTGCTGCAGAATTCGTCGTTGTCACAGTTGTAGTAAGGCTAGGTGGCACAGAAGCAGGCGTTGCTGCAATCTCAAGTGAAGGAGTAGATGACGGTAAGATCATTTTGTATATCAGAAAAACTAAGCCTAAAAAGACTGCTCCTACTATCCAAATCCGCTTTGAACGAACCAAATTCCCCACCTTAGCGCCAGACTTACCCTCAGTAGAAGGCGTTTTGGAAGCTTCCGGTTCTACTTCATAGCTGACATCTTCATCCGAAAAATGATATTCGCTTTCTTCATTTCCTTCGAATTTATCATCATCTCTATTATTCAACATCTTAGCGCCTCTCTATTTCCCTAATTATGACTACTCTACCTAATTATAGTGCATTATATCGTTGAAAATTCATCCATTAAAAATGAAGAACTTATGACACATCACTCATGAATAATATACCCAGACTCACACCGGAATCCACCCGAACGGTGGGCGGACGATTGATGTAATTCTGTGTAGCCTGGCCAACAGATTGCCCGACCTGGCCTAAACCAACAGCGATTTTTTGAGCTGGACTCAAGTTAGGATGGGTCGTGCTCGTACCAAAAATACCTGTCGTCGAAGTCGACGCTGAAGTTGTAATAGCTGTTGCATAACCTTGTAAAAACGAAGTCGCAAACATGGCACCAAAGCGCTGCAAATAATGATAATCAACATGACTAGCCAATACGGTGCGTGCATCTTCAGGATCAACTGCATAGGCAGTCACTGCCCTAGACTTGGGCCAACTATCTTCATTCATCAAGCTAAAGTTGAGACTCACTCTATCCATCTGACCTGATACACCCTTTGCTGTCACTAATCTACCCATTAATTTGGCGCCTTTATATGGCCCATCGACAATAGTCGCCATGACCGGACTATCAGGATAATCGCTGTTAACTTCAGTTTCTAATACAGCAAATAAAATAGTGCCAGCCTTGATAAGAGCAGGCGTAAGTGCAGACGATTGACCAGATGATGATTTGCCTTCTGCACCACTAGCTGTATCCGTCGCATTTTTCTTTTCAGATTGATCCGTTTCAGGCGGCGTTCCTGCTACATGCTGCATGACAGGCGGCTGCCATGAAGCCACTAATTGCTGTGCCTGTCCTGACATAGCAGCCAACATGGATTGAATGCGAGCCTGTCGTTCTTGATCTGTCTCTTGTTGAGTTTGAGCATTTGCATTAGCAAACTCTTCCGTCGTGACGCCTGCTGGCAATGTCGCATTTGATTCCTTCTGTAATCGTTGTTGCAAGGCTGCAAATTGCTCAGAACCAGGGCCAGTTGCAAGAGGCACTTCTCCACCCTGCCTTGCTGCTACCATGGTTTGATATTCTTGCATGAGGGCGGCCGCTTGCTCTGGCGTGATAATACCAGCTTGTACCGCGCGTTTTAATTCTTCTGCATAATCAGCAGGTGAGGCATTATTAGCTTGCAAAGCAGATAAACGATCCATCAAGTCATGCAAATCTTTTACCTTTGCATAATCAGCCACTAAACGCTTAGCAACTTCCGGTGAAATCTTACCTTCTTTCACCAATTGATTAACATAGGCTTTATAATCGTCTAGCGAAACATTATTTTTCATCATGTCTTTTAATTTGGCGGCCGCATCAGGCGGCAGTTTGCCCGCTTTGACTAAGGCATCAATATCATTATTAGCGGCAGCTTCTGCTCCCTGTACTAACTGATTAATAGCCCCTACTGAACCGATTTTTGCTTTTTGCAGCTTGAATTCGTCGAGAATTTTCTTTGATACTGCAGGCGCCATCTGTCCTGCTGCCACATATTTATTTAAAGCATCCGACATCGCATCTTGCGGTACCATTTGATTTTCTAAATTAATTAAATCTTTTTCGATATCAGGTGTAATTTGTCCCGCACTGCCCATTTGCCGCAGGACAGCAATACTTTGCATCGTCACTTCTTTGGCAAATTGCTTGCTATATTGCGCCAATAATCGCTGTGCTGTTTGCGGTGTAATTTTACCTTCACTTACCATACGCTGTAATAAATTGGCATATTCCGTTGGAGACAGCTTTCTTTTTTGTGCATCCAATAATTCATTGGCTGAATCTAAGGGCAATTCGCCAGATTTAATCATCTGATCCATTAATTTAGCACTTTCGTTAACCAGTGCATTCGCATGTTGTTTTTTGTAGAGATCAAGTAATTGACGGGCTTGCTCTGGCGTTAATTTTCCTTGCTTGACTAAGTCGCTTAAGGTAGCAGCATAATCTTCTGCTGTTACATTTTTCGCTGCTAATTGCTGTAATTCATCGGCAACATCGGGTGCTAATTTACCTTGCCGCACCCAATCATTTAACAGGGTACTGACATTAGCAGATTCTTCCGTACAAACCACACAAGAGGATTGCGACTCACCTACGCGAATTAGGGTAGGAACGGCGCTAGTCCCTTTTTCAATGGCGGCTTGTGCTGACTGCTCATTGGCTGCGCGTAGGGCGCGATAATATTCAGGGGTCAATTGCCCGCCTGGAATGGTTTTTAATCCAGCTGGCGCATTAGCAACAGTAGAAGGCCCAAGCGTTTTAGTACCGCCTGAAAGAAATTGTGCGCCAACATAAATCAACACAATAATACCGACAAATCCCCCTAGTAAAACCAACATGCGCGAACGCGCACCAAGGCGATTGAAAATATTTATTTTAGAAAGATCCAAGGCCATCAGAATCCCTCAATTTTAAGTTCTGCCGGTTCCCCATAACGAGAAACCAAGACAGAAGATGTTTTTGATAATTCATAGGCATGCATGCCATCAGGACTTGACATGGTACCTATCCAACCTGGCGATAGCATCGTTAACCGTGTTCGCAGAAAAAGTCTATCGCCAACTAACCATGCCTGTGCATCTGCACCTCTGACATTTAATGAGCGGCTGCTAGGCGGTGCCACGCCATCTAAGACACCTAGCAATACTTGATTTGCACTGCCAGGTAATGTTGTGCCAACGGGTAATTCTTTGGTATTAGGACCAATACGAGGGATATGAATATCAACACGATAATCAACGACCCGCTGTCCTGAAACCAATTCAATTGTAATAGGCGTCGCTAAACCCACTAAGCGGATAACCATATCGCCATAACTATAAGGTGTAATGGATTGCAATAATAAAATATTACTTTTGCCATCCCATTGAATACCAACTGCCTTGGGATTACCAATATCAAAGGTCGCTATCGGCCATGGCTGGCCAGTCGAATCAACAAATACTAAAGATGACACGTAACCTTGAGCTAAGCGGATTGCTGGCGGTGTCGTGCCAGGCGCGAGATTGATCATTAATGTGGTTGAAACAGGTTTGGGCGGAATGGTAGCCGGTGTTGCCGCAGCACGTTGTGAGACATCAATGTTTTGATGTAGTCGTACAACTTGTCGCGGAGCAAGTGGTATGTTTTGCTGCATCATCATGCTAAAGGCAGCTTCTGAATCTTCAGAAGGCCGCATACTTTCCGGTGGCAGGCTGTTTAACATAGCTTGCTGGCTTTCTTCAAATGTCATAACACGAGGACCACGCGTGCTCTGTGGCGCTACTTTGGCAAAAGAAGCTGCGCTATGAGAAGTTGTCGTGCTTGTCCCTGTTACTGGTGATGCCGTTGGCACCCCTACTGCCGCATCATGATCTGGGGCATTCTTTTGTACCCATTGTTGAAATTGACCCAAAGGCATTTGCTGTGAGGAAGATGCTGAAGTAGATGTTGAATTAACAGGGGTATTTTGTTCTTGTGCGAATGCAAGAGAACATACAGCAATGAAAAAAACAGCGATTAATTTAACACTGTGTCTAAACATGTGCTACCCACTTCCTGTTCCTGTTACAGTTCCTGTCCCTGTTGTTGCAAGCATTACGCTGTCAATCGCAACGCCCACTAGATTATCTATAGTCGGTACGCGTACAACATGCACTTCTAGGACCAATGGTTTACGCGGCAAGGGTTTAAAGCCAGCATAATTAATATTCATAGGCATTTGTATGATCCAAGTATATCTACCAGATAATACGCCCTGATTAAGTACGGTGGGTGCCGCAGTAATTGTTCCATTCACAAACAGCTTATTAGCTAGAACATTATTATAGTTTACATAGATATTCAATTGATTTAAGAATGTTTTCCATCCCGCATCTGTAAAATATAAAGAAGCCGCTTTTTGCTGAGCATTATAATTTTTAAAATCATAAACAAATGCTTTCTGCATGGTATCACTGGCCCATTGCGTCACTGCTGGTAAAGAAAGATAGGGTTGATCAACCGAGACTAAAGGCTGGACACGCCAATCTTGATAGACAGGGAACACAATTGGCTTGGGTTTTTTTGCATATAGATAAATGGATAATGTTGCCAAAAGTAAGATAGCCACGCCAAGACTCGTCATGATAAATGTCATTTTACCGATGCTATCTCGGTAAAATACATCGTCTAAGGTTACAATCTGGCTTTCTTCTTCGAGCATAGTTCCTCACTTGGATACGGGTGTTGACCGTTATAAAGGCCTTCGTCGTCATTAGAGGCATTCGTCGTTGCGAGGAGCGCTTTTTGCGACGAATGCCTCTAATGACGAGGAACACCTACTCAACGACGAATATCTGCGCCTAATCCACACCACAGCACTAAACCATATCACTACCGAAGAATACCCGCCAGGATTATCCCGCCATCTGCACAAGAAGCTGCATAATCCCCAAGCCCTGATATCCTTGTAATGGGGGCTGCCGCTGAACCAATATCGTCACCTTGAGTGCAGTCGAAAAATTCGATTTATCGTCATAAGGTGGTTCGTAATAAGTGACATATAAGGGCATTTCAAATTTCCATGCATAGGCGCCGCCCAATAAACCTTGACTCAAGAGCTTAGGTGTCTCGATCACTTGTGCCACGGCAATTCTTCTTGCGTCAGTCACAGCGCTTAAATTGCCGGAGAATTCTAGTGCTCGCAAATAAGTTTTCCATCCATAGGAGGTAAAATATTTTTGCGCTGATTGCATTTGCCCGCGATAATTAAGGTAATCAAATGAATAAGCCCTTTGCACACCTGCAATGACCCACTTGATGATCTCATCATTACTCATATTGGGCTCATTGACGGGAATCACTTTAATTAAACGACTGGCTTTATCTGCAGGAAAATAAAGCGGCTTAATGGG
>Ga0207126_1134_pt1 | contig 12412 bp, 11 predicted proteins | sample Alteio_BWMinHeat_20_FD_153586 | JGI IMG/M metagenome (GOLD analysis project Ga0207126, IMG submission 153586) | Enriched cells from forest soil in Barre Woods Harvard Forest LTER site, Petersham, Massachusetts, United States -... | ecosystem: Environmental > Terrestrial > Soil > Temperate forest >...
CCCGTAGATCCTGGGGTACGCGGTGGGCCGGCGAGTGCAGGCAATCCTCTCAGTAATCTTACTGCGGACGAAACCACGTTCTTCCAGGACGGGCAGGGCAGGTTCGCGGAAATCGAGGTTGTGCAGGGAGGCTCAAACAATGGGCTGGGGCCTCGCTTCAACTCCAATCAATGTCTATCTTGCCACTTTCAGCCGGCTGCCGGCGGATCGAGTCCGGCCAAGAATCCCCAGGTCGCGGTCGCAACCCTCAATGGGGCAAAGAACGTAGTGCCTTGGTTCGTCACGCCGAACGGCCCGGTGAGGGAAGCGCGCTTCAAGAAAAGCAATGGCGTCCCCGACGGCAACGTGCACGCCCTCTTCGTAATCACCGGGCGGGCCGACGCTCCGGGCTGCAACATCGCTCAATTTGACTTCCTCCCTGCGGGAAATCCGCTCACCGGCCAAGGCGGAAATGCAAACATCATTTTCAGAATCCCCACGCCTGTTTTTGGAGCCGGACTCATAGAAGCGATCCCTGACTCCGTGATTCTCGCCAATAAGCAGGCCAACTCGGCCGAGAAGGCGCGGATGGGCATTTCCGGCCACGCGAACTCCCACCTGAGCGGCAACGTGAACCGCAGCGGAAACGATGGCACCATCACTCGTTTCGGGTGGAAGGCGCAGAACAAATCCCTGCTCATGTTCTCGGGCGAAGCCTATAACGTGGAAATGGGCATCTCGAACCAATTGTTCCCTCAGGAGCGCGACGAGACTCCCAGCTGCCTTTTCACCTCCACGCCGAACGACGCGCTCAACTTTACGACGCCGGCCACGACTGCCACTTCCAATCCCGCCGTCATCTCCGACATCGAGGCCTTTGCCAACTTTATGCGCATGCTTGCCCCGCCCACGCCCGCTCCCGACACGCCCTCCATAGCGAATGGGCGAGCTAGCTTCATAAAAGTGGGTTGCGCCCATTGCCACACGCCTTCGTTAACCACCGGGAAGATGATTGCCAGCGGCTCCTCGACGGTCCCGAGCGCTGCCCTATCGAACCAGACGGCGCGCCTTTACTCCGACCTCCTCGTTCATCACATGGGAAAAGGTCTCGCAGACGGCATCACACAGGGCGGCGCAGGCCCCGATGAGTTCCGAACCGCCCCGCTCTGGGGTGTTGGGCAGCGCATCTTCTTCCTTCACGACGGACGTACTTCCAACCTGGTTGATGCCATCAGGGCTCACAAGAGTAAAGGAAGCGAGGCCAATAAAGTCATCGAGGGCTTCAATCGATTGAGCGTCCAGGAACAACAGGGAATCATCGATTTCCTGCGCTCCCTGTGAACGACTCGGTCTGGGTTGACCCGATCCACGCCCCCTGTCCATCCGGACGGGTAATTATTTGCGCAAAGACCCCTTCGGTACCGCCTTGCTCCTCCTCTTTCTTTGCTAGCCTGTAGATACGAAACGACATAACCCCGTCGCTCGCGCGTTTGCTTGCAACGCGGGTTCTGTCGCAAATCTTCTTCTTGGGTCCCTGGGTTTACAGCGTCAGGCGGGCCGCTTTACGGCCCTCGCAATTTTTTCGCCTTCATGGCGATGGGGAGTTTTGACATGAAAATCGCATCGGCAGGTCTCGTCTTAACCGCCTTCTTCGGCATTCTGGCCGCGCCCGCGCTTGGTCAGGCGCCTTCCACCGCGCCCGCCAAGAGCGTCTCCCGCACCACCAAAGCGGTCAATTACCGCCGCGCTGGCGGTGCCGCCAAGATCGATTTTCAGGGCACCGAATTGATGCAGCAGGCCAGCGGCGAAGCCCGCGTCCAAAACAAGGGCAGCCGCACGGAGATCGACGCAAAATTCCTCGGCTTCGATGAAGCCACAAAATTCGGCCTCGAGTATCTCACTTACGTTCTCTGGGCCGTCTCGCCCGGAGGCCGCGCCGTGAATCTCGGCGAAATCGTGCTGAAGAGTGGCGCCGGCGAAGTGAAAGCCATCTCCGACATGCAAACCTTCGGCATGATTGTCACCGCTGAGCCTTATTTCGCCGTCACGCAGCCCGGCAATACTGTGGTCCTCGAAAACGTTTTCGGTCCTGCCACGCTTGGCAAGGTCGAAAACATCGACGCCAGCTACGAGCTTCTCGGCCGCGGCATCTACTCCTCTTCCAACACCAGAATCGAAAACGCCATCTTTGGCATCGACCGCAAGACGCCGCTCGAACTCTTTGAAGCCCGCAACTCCGTTCGCATCGCGCACATCGCCCTCGCCGACAAATATGCCGCTCCCACTCTTGCCAAGGCCGAGCAGCAGCTCCGCAACGCCGAAGAAGTCTACAGCCGCAAGAGCGACAAGAAATCCGTCATTGCCGCCGCTCGCGAAGTCGTGCAAACCGCCGAAGAAGCTCGCGTCATGGCCGTAAAACAAAAGGCTGAGGAAGACGCTCAGGCCAAGATTGCCGCGGACAAGAAAGCCGCCGAAGAACGCGAAGCCAAGGCCCGCGCCGACGCCTTAGCCGAAGTTCAGCGCCGCAAGGACGCCGAACTAGCTCGCCAGCAGGCCGAGACCGCAAAGGCTGAAGCTCTCCGCATGCAGCAGGAAGCGCAGCAAGCCGCCGCCGCCGCCGCTCGCCAGCAAGCCGAAGCCGAAAAAGCCAGCGCCGCCGCTCTGCTCCAGCAGCAAGCCGCGCAAGCCGCCGCCGACCAGGCTGCAAGAGACCGATCCGCCGCCGTCGCCCAGCAACGCGCAGCCGAAGCCGAAACCGAAAAGGCTCGCCAGGCCGCCGCGCAGGCCGAAGCCGAAAAAGCCCAGCTTCGCGCCCAGCTCCTCAGTCAGCTCAATTCCATTTTGCAAACGCGCGACTCCGCCCGCGGCCTCATCGTCAACATGTCGGACGTGCTCTTTGACACCGGCAGCTACACGCTCAAGCCCGGCGCGCGCGAAAAGCTCGCGAAAATTTCCGGCATCGTCCTCGCGCATCCCGGCCTCTCTCTTCAGATCGAAGGCCATACCGACAGCGTCGGCGGCGACGATTTCAATCAGCAGCTCTCCGAACGCCGCGCCGACTCCGTCCGCGATTTTCTAGCCGAGCAAGGCGTCGCGGGTTCTTCCATCACCGCTCGCGGCTTCGGCAAAATGCAGCCCGTCGCCTCCAACGACACCCCCGAAGGCCGCCAGCGCAATCGCCGCGTCGAGCTCGTCGTCAACGGCGACGCCATCGGCGGCACCGCCTCGGCCTCCGCCGCGCCAATCGCGCAGCGCTAGCCCTTCGCGCCGCATTCAATCTTTCCAACCGTAGGGGCACGATACAACTTGTCCCGACCCGGTCGGGATCGTGCCCCTCTTTCTTTTTCCCTTGTACGGGCGCCCGCCGCGGTGGGTACCCCCCTTTCTTTTTCCCTTTGTAGGGGCGGGGCTTGCCCCACCCGCCTCTTCTCCGCGTCCTCTGCGTTCACCACCGGTGCGGCGCCTGCCATCCGCCATTGTATTATTGAGGGGGGATGGCGAAGAGGATGGGCAAATCAGAACAATGGATGCCGCCGGTGCACCCGGGAGAAATCCTGCGCGAGGACTTCATGAAGCCGCTGGGGTTGAGCGTGAACAAGCTGGCGCTGGAGCTGCACGTGCCGGCCACAAGGATTGGGGAAATCGTACACGAACGGCGGCGCATCACGGCAGAGACGGCGCTGCGGCTGGCCCGGTACTTCAAGACCAACGCGGAGTTCTGGCTGAACCTGCAGAATTTTTACGATTTGGAAGTGACTAGGCGTTCGGGAAAAGTTTCCGAGATCGACCGGCAAGTGCAACCGATGGGTGCGGGTGAGAGTTAAAAGTTCAAGCAATCTCTCTTCTCTGCGCCCTCTGTGTCTCTGCGTTTAAGCGCTCTCTTCCGTCCGCTCTTTTTCCTCTCTGTGTCCTCTGTGTTAAATCTTTTTCCTTCTTTTTTCTTTACGTCCTTCCTTCCTTACCTCCTTACTTCGTCTCTTCCCCGCTTGACTCTCTTATCCATCTGATCAACGATCCCGATCGATCATCATCATGTCCAAATCCCCCTCCAACCTTCCCGCCCCCGCCTTCGACGATCCCAAACACCATCTCCGCATCTACCAAGGCGACTGCCTCGACCTCCTCTCCCAAATCCCAGAATCCTCCGTCGACCTCGTCTTCGCCGACCCGCCCTACTTCCTCTCCAACGGCGGCATCACCTGCCACGCCGGCAAAATGGTCAGCGTCAATAAAGGCTCTTGGGACAAATCCCGCGGCCCCGATGCCAATCATGAATTCAACCGCGCCTGGCTCGCCGCCTGCCAGCGCGTCCTCAAACCCAACGGCGGGATCTGGGTTTCCGGCACCTCTCACGTCATCCATTCAGTCGGCTTCGCCATGCAGCAGCTCGGCTTCAAGCTCCTCAACGACATTTCCTGGGTCAAGCCCAATCCTCCTCCCAATCTTTCCTGCCGCTACTTTACCCACGCCACCGAAACCATCATCTGGGCCGCCAAAAACTCCAAGTCCCGCCACACCTTCAACTACAAGCTCATGAAGGAAGCCAATCGCGGCAAGCAGATGAAATCCGTCTGGGAAATCCGTCCCCCCGAATCCTGGGAGAAAAAATTCGGCAAGCACCCCACCCAAAAACCCGTCGCCCTCCTCGAGCGCATCCTCCTCGCCTCCACCAACGAAGGCGACCTCGTCCTCGATCCGTTCTCCGGCAGCGGCACCACGCTCCTCGCCGCATTCCGCCTTCGCCGTCACGCATTAGGCTGTGAACTCTCCGCCGAATTCCTCACTCTTTCCCTCTGCCGCATCTGTTCCAATCTGGTACAGGTCGAAGTTTCTCTCACTTGCGTCCAGTTTTCCCTTGATCCGTTTCCCGATCCTATGGATCGATCCAAATGCGACGTTGCGCTACAAGCCTCTTGTAGGGGCCGGGCTTCAGCCCGGCCCGCGAGCGCCAGCGAGCGTTCTTGCATGTCACCTCAGCTCCAACTCGTCCAGCAAGAACGCCGCTTCTATTTCATCGGCCGCAGCAAACGCGAAGTCATCTTCACCGTCCTCGCCGATTCCCTCGACGAAGCCCGCCAAAAATTCCGCGCCTCCGGCCGCCCCGACTCCGACGCCCTCTTCATCATCAAAACCGAAACCGAAATCTACCTCGCCTAGCTTGGATAGCAGCACAATCCGTTGACTTAACCTGGGATACAACCTAAGATTCGCGTCGAATGTCGCTCCTCACTCAAGCAGACTACGTCCGAGAGTAAATGGCCCCAGCCCAGAACAAGGATGCGGCCCTCAAGCGAAGCGTCACGCAAGTCCTCCAGAACTGCGGCTTGGACGACGCCGTGATCGACCGGGAAGTTCAAATCAACACCTCTGGCGAAACCGACTCGAACCTTAACCTCCTATCCGACAAAGAAATCGACGTAGTCGTGAGATTCAGCTATGTCGGGCAAACAGTTCTACTTTTGTTCGAATGTGAGGACTCAAACAGCGCTTCCGGAAAACGGAAGGAATACAAGCAATACGCCGCTGACCTCAAAGAGATCGAGAGTCGCTCGGACCAGCTGCAAATTGTGAACTCATTAGACAAACAGATAAAACCGCGCCACTTCCAAGATGTCGACGACCTGCGAGTCTGCTTTGTTTATGGAAGTGACTTTCCCGACGAGGACATCAAAAGGGTTCAACGCGAGGCAGAAAAGCAAGGATTCATCGTTTGGAGTTATTTCGCCCTCCAGTATTATTTAAAGATGTCCGCCGTCCTCGGCTCCTGGACGCGCTACGAATTATTCAAAGACTTCTCGCTGAAACTCGAAAGCAAGTCCACTGTTACAATAAGCGCCCTGCTGGCAAAGCAGAACGACAGACGGATGTACATCGGCAAGATACACCCCGGTCTGTTACTGAAGATAGCCTACGTTGTGCGAAGAGCTTCAGAACGGACATACGCCTACCAACGAATGCTAAACAAGGAACGCATTGAGTCGATTGCTCAGTTTATTTCGTCAGACGCCCCCGACAGCTTTCTTCCTAACGCGGCCCTAATCGTGTTTGACCCAGACTCCAGAATCCAGAATGCTCTCAAGTATGACGAGGATAAATCTGAGTTGACTCTCCCCCTGGCATATTGCTCCGCATGGATAATCGACGGCCAGCATCGGGCCTACGGTTTCTTAGGAACAAAGTTCGAGGCTTGGGAACACGACAAGCACAAGCCTTTCGATCTTCCAATTATTGTTTTTAGGTCTTTGGACGACGTCATCCAAACTAAGACTTTCATAAACATCAATTACTACCAAAAACGGATAAAGGCAGGCCTTCTGTGTGACCTCAGCACTCTTACAAAAGACCTGAAATACAGACTAACTTGGGCTAGTCTGCTCGGGCGTGAGCTTAACTCGTTTGAGAAGTCTCCGCTCAGAGCAAGAGTCAAAGTGAGCGAGTTGCACTTTGGCAGACCTATTGGTCTGTCAAGCCTAGTGCAGTATGGCCTGCTTGAGACGCTTCTCGGATTTCGCAATAAGACAAAAGACTATAGCGGTCCGCTGTTCGAGTACGCCAGATTTGATCGCTCGTTGTCCTTCGACCACAAAGACAATCAGAAGGCATTCGAAAAGCAAAAGGAACTCTTGATCCGATTTCTCGACGGCGTCAAGAAAAACACTGAAACAGCTGATCCGTCCACCGACCCGTGGCGAAACACTGACTTGTATGCGCTGCTCAGGCCAACAGGACTGAACGCACTTTTTATGTTCCTCGCCAAATTACTCGAACTCCATCCAAACGCCGGTCTAGACTTCGATGCAGCTCTCAAGCCGTTCAGAAGAGTGAAATGGAATAGAGACTATGTAGCAAAAAAGGGTGGAGGGTGGAAAGGCTTTCGAGGTCTGGCGAACACTCTGATCGGAGCTTTCAATAGGGGCAAAAAAAAGAAGAACAAGCTGGAACGGTACAGAGAAAAGGACAAACGCTAAATACGAGGCCACTAACATACCAACCCTGTTGATATCTCGCCTTTCAGCTTGCCCCACATCCGACCCTCGGCTAAAGTACACAGCGGACAGAGGCGTAGATTGAGAATAGAAAAACTCTACTCTCATTTGAACGGACACGAATGGCTGTTGGTTCACCAGCCAAAAGTATGGAAAGAAATAGAAGGCATTGTCAGCAGGGTTGATGCCGCCAAATACAAAACGAAGATAAGCAAGGAAAAAGGCATGCAGGGGAGAAGACTGTTTGCTCCCATAGAATTGAACAAGCGGTTCTCAACTGAGTTCGGGAGTGCTGATTGGAGCGAGAGCCGAACGAATTATTGGGTGACGGACGACTACAATCTGATCCGGAAGACCCTTCACCTCCCCGCGGATGAGCAAAAGAAGGAAATCGAGGCCGCCGGGCGCCGTCCCATATTCTCTTATAACCAAACGGATTTTGTAAAAAACCGCGTCGCGGTTGAGATTCAATTTGGGAAATATAGCTTCATCGCCTACGACTTGTTCGTCAAACACTTGGCCTTCTACGTTGGAGACGCAATCGACCTGGGAATTGAGATTCTGCCCATGAAATCGATGCAACAGGAAATGTCTTCCGGTCCCGGCTACTACGAGGGAGCTCTTTACGACCTTGCGCGCCAAGGCCGGGGAGTGCCAGCGGTTCCTTTGGTTTTGGCAGGCGTCGTGCCTTGAAACCTGGAGGTTGACTGGTGAACATATATTCGCTTATTCTTCGCCTATGGCAATTGGGCTACTCAAATTCGAGGGAGAGCAAGAGTTGACTAAGAGAAGAGACTCGTACATAGGGGGTCATTACCGCCCCGATTCTGCTGCAACTCTTTTCCTCGGTGACCGGCTCCAACTCCTTGAAGAGATTCCTGATACTGCTGCGCGCCTGATCGTTACCTCACCCCCCTACAATATTGGCAAGAAGTACGAAAAACGTATGGGGTTCGATGAATATCTGAAACTCCAACGAGATACCCTAACAGAATGCGTCCGGATACTGGCGGCCAATGGAAGCCTTTGCTGGCAAGTGGGGAACCATATCGGGAAAGATGGCGAAGTTTTTCCACTGGATATTTTCATTTACGGAATCTGTAAGGAGCTGGGCCTAAGACTTCGGAACCGAATTGTTTGGTGCTTCGAACATGGGCTGCATTGCCGTAAACGGCTTTCGGGCCGCTACGAGACGATTCTATGGTTCACCAAGAGCGACGATTATGTATTCAATCTCGACGCAATTAGGGTCCCTCAGAAGTACCCCGGGAAAAAATATTTCAAGGGCGAAAAGGCAGGTCAGTATTCATGCAATCCGCTAGGGAAAAATCCGGGCGATCTCTGGACCATTCCAAACGTCAAACACAACCATGTTGAGAAGACCATCCACCCCTGTCAGTTTCCAATCGAACTCGTCGAACGCTTGGTATTGGCCTTAAGCAATTCTGGCGATCTCGTTGTAGATCCATATATCGGCGTTGGTAGTGCGGCATGCGCTGCTGTCCTACACGGCCGACGGGCTGCTGGGTCGGACACCGCCGCCAGCTATCTGAATGTTGCAAAGGAAAGAGTCAAGCGTGCGCTCGAAGGAGACTTGCGGCGTCGGCCGCTAGGGCGTCCAATCTACCAACCCGCACCCGGCGACCGCATCGCACAACGTCCAGTGAATTTCCCGAAAGACAGTTCTATCCAGCCGCCGTTGTTCGCTACAGCCTGAAGCGGAGTCCTATACGTTCTTTCTTTGTCCTTACTAGCCGTGATCTAATCCCCGCGTGGACTTGCATCTTCCTACCGCTGGCCTCGACCGTTACAAGAGCGCCTCCCAGCGTGCCCGCATCGGCACCGAGTCGTGGGGCGCCACAAACTTCTTTTGTCCCGCCTGCGAATCACCAAGGCTCAACGTCGCGCCGCGCAACACCGCCGCCGTCGACTATTTCTGTCCGTCTTGCGAGTCTCCGTTCCAGCTGAAAAGCCAGTCCAAGCCGCTAGGCAGCAGAATCATCGACGCCGCCTACTCCGAAATGAAGCGCGCCATTCTCGAAGACCGAACACCCAATCTTTTTGTCTTGCACTATGACTTCGACACGTGGGCTGTCCGCAGTGTCCTTCTCGTCCCCCATTTCGCATTTGCTTTATCCGCGGTCGAACGGCGCAAGCCCCTCGCCTCGACGGCTCGCCGCGCCGGTTGGGTTGGCTGCAATATTCTGTTGGATAAAATTCCCGTGCACGCCCGCATCTCGATAGTGAACGAAGGAACGCCGCAGACCTCGCAGCAAGTGAGAGCCTCTTACAATCGGCTCCGGCCACTGGAAAAACTGCAGGCAGAAAAGCGCGGCTGGACCCTCGACGTGCTCCAAGTGGTCCAATCGTTAGGCAAACTCGAATTCACTCTCGCCGACGTCTACGCCCACGCCCCCGCTTTGTCCAAACTCCATCCCAACAACGCCCACGTCCGCGATAAAATCCGCCAGCAGTTGCAGGTTTTGCGCGATTTGGGTCTGCTCGAATTCCTGGGCGGCGGCTCTTACCGGCTCACATGAGTTCCATTCGTTGTTATGGCGGTGCATTCTGGTGCAGACTGGTGTATAATGAAGGGATGAAAACTCAGAAGTCCGTTCGTCAAAGCGTGTCGTTGCCCGCAAAGACCGCTGGACAGGTCCGCAACCTGGCCAAGACGCGCAGGCTCAGCTCCAATCGCATGCTCGTCGAGTTGATCGAGAACGGCATCGAAGCCGAAAAGCGCAAACAGCAGGAGTTCTTCGATTTGGCCGAGCGTTTTCGCAACGCCACCGACCCGGAAGAAGCCAAGCGCCTCGGCGACGCCTTGGGCCGTATGGTATTCGGGAACTGATGCCCACGATTGCGCGCTGGACCGATCTGCCCCTAGCCCTTACCCCAATCTTCCCAGACGAGGCCTCGCACCCGGCCAAATTCTTTCGCATTTGCAGTGACCAGCGTCATCTTGCGGTTTAGTGCCTGTCCCGCTATCAACAAGTCATACGTTCCGATGGGCCTGCCTATCCGCTCTAAACTGTTCCGGATTTCGCCCGCGCACCGCGCGTCTTCCTCACCAAACTCCAGCACCCGCACCGAGCCCGCGAGAAACATCTTCAGGCGCAGCGTATTGGCTTCCGTCTGGACGCTCTTGGCCGCGCCGTACCAGAGTTCGTACACGGACACCGACCCTACCCACACCTGCTCGCCCGACTCCACCACCTTCGCGAATCGCTTACGAGCTGGCTCCGAGCTGCGGTTGATCAGCGCGACGCACGCATTCGTGTCCAGCAGATACCCCATCGCGGGTGTCTCAGTCAAAAATCTTCCGGCGCGGTGCGCGGGGTTGTTTTCGGCCACCCTTCAGCAGTGGGTCCCCGCCGATTTTGTCCATCGCCGCGAACCACTCTTTAGGATCCGAAAGGATTGGCTCCAGCAGTACGCCCTCAGGAACCCGCCGTACTCGCACGGCATCTCCCTCGAACCGGAACTCCCGCGGCAGCCGCACCGCCTGGCTGCGCCCGTTACGAAACAGTTTCGCCACCCCACTCTTGCCCATGTGCCACCTCCGCTTCATAGTATATACCATAAATCTATACCATAGGACAAGTGCTGCGTTCCGCCCGCCTAGGCTTCCCCGTTCCTCCGCACCATTTTGATTTCCACCCTGCCAAAGTTTCGTTTGACAGGAAGCCGCTTCTCCGGTAGTCTACTTGCTAGGTACACCTGTCGTTAACCCCATATCCCCGGTCCGGGGTTCCTCCCCAACGACAAACAGACGAGCGGGTTGCAGGGTTCACTTGCAAGCCTTGAGTTAGAAAGGATGGAACAATCTCTGCAATCTAAGTCCCTTTAGAATCAACACATGCAAAAGTAGCCCGTAGGTGTTGATTCTAAACCACTTACGTCAAACCTAAGTTCTTTAGATGCAACACTTACAAAAAACAGGGGGGAGGGAGTCCCGGTTAATGCCCCGCGCGCTCAACGGGCCCGGGGAATAACAATGATGTACGCGTCGGGCTGTCCGGGTCTAATCACGCGTGGCATGTTCCGGGCAGAGGGCGGTGAACCGATGTCTTTATCCGTCGCATATGGCGCGTAAAACATCAGGTGCGGAGGGACAGGAACTAGCTTGTTGGTTCCGGGAACCAGCAGGTAACCTTTGTCGGACATCATATAAACAATGCCGGGTTTGCTTGGTGATTTATATTTTCCGTTCCTATAGCCCTCGTCAATTTCTGCTTTAATCTGCTCTTCGCTCTTTCCCTTAGCCCGCTGTTCCTCAACGTACAATCTGGTCGGCAAGGTCGTTGCGCTTCCTTCGGCGTCGAAGCACGTCGGCTCCAGATTGAGCGGAGTTTGCCGATCCACGAGGCATGAGAAGCCATTCGTTCCTTCGCGAATTTTTACGTACCCACTCCGCTCCAAAAGATAGACGGTCGCCTGACCTGAGATCTCCGGGGGAGCTGCGCTCTCCGCCAACTTGATTCTCTCCTCCCGTGGCAAGGCGAAGTCATAGGCGGGTTTTGGCATGTCCGTCTGCGCCGCCGCCGCGAGGTTTGCTCCGAGAAGGACCACGATCGAAAGCATCTTGCGCATGCAACCGGCTCCATGCAGCTCGTGTGCCACCAACACCCACACGCCGGGATAGACGCCCCTGTTCTTGGTCCGTTAGCACCAGTCGACATGACTAGCAGCTCTCTCACTTCACTGCTACAACTACCAGCGTGAAATCGTCTTGAAAACTTCCCCCCGCTGAAACCCGACACTTCTTTGCGGATCACTTCCAGCAACTCCGCCGCTCCCAGCCCCGTGTTCTTTCTTCCCAGCCCCACCAATCTAGGCTCCCCAAACTCTTCGTCCTCCGCATTCATCGCCTCGGTCAGTCCATCCGTATAGAGAACCAGTCGGTCGCCGGCTTCTAGTTGCACTTCCGTATCCGCGTACTCCTTCCCCGGCAGAATCCCCAGCGGTGTTCCGCCTTCCTTCAGGGAAATCGCCTCTCCCCGCCCGCGCAGCAGCAGAGGCGGGCAGTGTCCCGCGCTCGCGTAGGTCAGCTTGTTTTTCTCCGCGTCGATGGTGCAGTAGCAAAACGTCACAAACTTTTCCTGCGCGACGTTGTTGCTGATCACCCCGTGCAATTTTCCGCACAGCGCCCCCGGCGACACCCCTTCCTCCGCGAACGCCCGGAAGCTCGCTTGCAGGTTGGCCATCAACAGCGCCGCCGTGATGCCCTTTCCCACTACGTCCCCGATGCAGATTCCTATCTTCCGCTCGCTGAACTTCAGCACGTCGTAATAATCCCCGCCCACCACGCGCGCCGGCTGCCAGGCTCCCGCGACCTCCAGTCCTTTTACTTGCGGAATTCTCTTCGGCAGCAACCCTTCTTGAATCTCCCGCGCCTCTCGCTTTTCTACCACTGGCTGGTTTACTTGTGCCTGCTGTTTCTGGCG
>Ga0207126_1135_pt1 | contig 12380 bp, 10 predicted proteins | sample Alteio_BWMinHeat_20_FD_153586 | JGI IMG/M metagenome (GOLD analysis project Ga0207126, IMG submission 153586) | Enriched cells from forest soil in Barre Woods Harvard Forest LTER site, Petersham, Massachusetts, United States -... | ecosystem: Environmental > Terrestrial > Soil > Temperate forest >...
TGTATCTAAATAGACAAGTTTCCACGTGTCAGATAATGACTCTACCGCAATTTTTTGCTCTTTCAAGGAGAGATTTGGGAAGTAGTTGTAAAAGAGCTTTGAGCGATCTGCTTGTTTTGTGTAGTGGTCGTGGTTGCCAGGCAGGACAAAAACTGTAAAGCCTGCTCTTTCAAATGCTTTAACGCAGTCAGCTGCTAGTTCAAACTCCTTTTCTAAAGATGTGGTGGTTAGGTCACCTGTAATTAAAACATGAGTGACGCCTTGTTCTTGAAATAGAGGAATGAGCGCGAGTAGGTTTTCTGGGGCAAATTGCCTTTTTCTTGAAAAAATCAGGTTAATATTCCCGAGCCATCGCTTAGAAAAAAATTGAAGCGGGCTATAGGAAGGATGTGCAAAATGCAGGTCTGAAATATGGGCTATTTTTATCGGTTTAAACATAGCTCAATTCTACCTTGAATGAGAATAAAGATAAAGCCGCTCGTATGCTATTTTCAGATTTTTTAGCACTTGAAGACGGTTGTTTGTAATATTCTAATTATTAGTGTTTTAAAAATTAATCAAGCAATTAAGTTGAGATTATAATAACAATATTATACAATATACTTTATAAAAACTTAATAACATGGGATAAAAGATGAGTGTAAGTCAAATCCTAGCAGGTAGTCTTTCAGCTGGGACTGCAGGTTACATTGAAAATCATTATACTGTCCTTGCAAGTTCCGATCCTTTTGGAGGGATTCCGTCGGAACCAACCCAATTTTTTTTCCTTACAGATCGTCACGATGATATTGCGACACAGGTAATTAATGCAGGGCTAATTAATGAAGTTGAGAGGGAGGTTCCAAGTGTGGCGGGAAGAGGGCAGCTTCTACTTGAGTGTGAGCCAAGCATGCGTAAAGTGAGGGATGTTGCTTCTCATCAAATGTCTATTGGAATTGAAGCTCCTCTACAGGCGTATGGGTGGGATTCTGCTTATCCGGATGAAATGTTCAATTTAACTTCTGAGGAATATTCAGAGATGCAGGGACAACAAAGGCCGGCAATGGAAGTGAAACGCTTAGAGTATAAAGCGCACCGTGCTGGTGTGTCAGAATTGGATCTAGATGAAGAGATTTTAAAGACAAAAGCAGAATTGGAGTGTCATGTTGTTTCTCCTTTTACAGCTTCTGCTCTGCGCAAATGGACGGACGGAGCCAATTCACTAAGTCTTATGAATGTGAGACTTGGGGCGCTTGTGCGAACTGTCGATGAGACCTCTTTGTTGCCTGGCAATAAATACTTCCTTATGGGAGCCAACCATGCGACAAATCTTGGCCTTTATACCATTGCGCCTCTTTTAGAAAGACTACAGGGCAAGACATTTCTCATTTTACAAGCAAACACTCCTAAAGGAAATGAAATGCATAGACTAAGACCGGAAAATCTATTTGCAGCTGGAAACAGAGAGCCAAAGCTACCTCTTAAAGTTGCAGAGTTTTTGGTGGCGCAAGTAGAGGAGCGAGCAACTGAGTTGTCTTTTAAATTATCAAATCTCCTTAACAAAAAACAGGGCCAGGCCAAAGCTCGATTTGATGAAGCCACAAGGATTTTTGATAGATGTAACACCAGGTGTCAGGCGGCTCTTGCTGAGTATAGAAGGCTGGAGCAGCCAAAGCCTTTTTTCGCCTCTATTTTTAAGCAAGTGAGTCGAGAGATTTTTTCTTTTCTAGGTTCAAGATCAGAGGAAGAAGCACGACCAGATCGTCTGGCGGTTTTTCGTTCTTTTCTTGAGTCTGGAAATGATGTTGAGAGTGCTATGAGCTTAGTTCGGTATAGGAAAGCAGAGTTTGATGCCGCCTACGCCGAATTTAAGGTAGGAGCAACAGCTGCCATTCAACGGCACGAATCTCGAAGAGAATCTTAGAGTGTGTTTACTCATGATGCAGTAGAAAGGGCTTTATAACGCCCCTTTTTAAGCGGATCTTTCTTAAAGTTCCCCCCCCCCTTGAGTCTGGACGTCATGAAGACCCTTTTGCACCTCAGCGCTTATCGCTTTTTTGCTTTTCTAGGAGTCGATCGTTTGTTGATTTTCATTTTGAAATTGCGGACAGTTTCGCGAATTTGTCGGCTTAGGGTGTTAATCCAACGAATTCCTTCTTTATGAGCGCTTGCAGGAGCGGCTGTTGCTGCAATTTTTTCTTTAGGGGTTGTGCGTTTGTGTTTGCGATGGCCTTTAGCTTTTTTAACAGCGACGATGGAGGCTGTAGGAGCAGCTTTTTTAGCTGTTTTCTTTTTAGATCTAACTTGAGGGTTAAAGATTTTTTTTGCTTCAAGAGCATCTGTCATGTTTGAGGTGTCCACTGTTTGTCCAAGACGAACCTCTTTTTGAATGTTCTTTTCTGTCTTTCGAGAAGTTGGCTGTCTCATGTGGTTCATAGATCCCCTAGTTTAAGTTGCCCTTTCTTGTATTTTACAATTAAAATAATTAATTACCACAAGAAACTCTCTTTTTATCAGAAAAAATTTACCGTTTACTTGAAAATCCCGTTTCTTCATAATCGCGCATTCATCGGTGGTATAGCCAAGTGGTAAGGCAGAAGCCTGCAAAGCTTCCATTCCTCAGTTCAAATCTGAGTGCCACCTTATTTTATGTTATATCTTGTTGCAACACCTATTGGGAACCTCGGGGATATTGCGTTGCGCGCGCTAGAGGTGCTGCGCACAGTTGACCTAATCCTCTGTGAGGATACGCGCCATAGTGGCCACCTGCTGCGTCACTATGAGATTCAGTCTCGTCTTACTTCCTACCATAAATTCAACGAACTAGAAAAAGAAGAGTGGATTGTCCAGGAGCTTAAGATGGGCAAATCCATCGCTCTTATTTCCGATGCAGGGACCCCCCTTGTGGCAGATCCAGGAGCCCGGCTTGTCAAGCGGTGCCGCAAAGAAGGGATCCCCATTACAGCACTTCCTGGTCCTTGTGCTGCTCTTGTCGCATTGACCCTTTCGGGTTTTTCTGCTGAAAAATTCCAATTTCTCGGATTTTTGCCAAAACAGCCTTCTGAGTTAAAAAAGTGGGCAGAAGAGCTTTTAGAGTATTCAGGCACAACGATTTGTTACGAGTCTCCTCATCGCATTGTCAAGAGCTTAGAACTTTTTTTTGCGCTTGCACCTGATAGACGCTTCTGTCTTGCGCGGGAATTAACTAAAGCATTTGAAGAGGTGTTGATTGGACTCCCAGGCGAGCTTCTTTTCCATTTTGATGAAAAAGATCCACGCGGTGAATATGTGCTTCTTATTGAGGGGAATCCTGTAACACTTGTTCCCTCGAACTCGTTTAGTGAAGATCTTCTCTGCTTGCAAAGCCATTTTTCTCTCTCTAAACAAGAGGCGATTCGCCTCGTGGCGCAATTGCGCGGGGTGCCCAAAAGAGAGGTCTATCAATCGTGTCATAAAAAAGATAGTCATGAAGAAGATCTTTTGCTATGATCACACCTTTTAACCAGGAAGGTAAAGATGTCTGCAAAAGAGTTGATTTTTGAAGAAGAAGCGCGCAATCGACTAAGAGAGGGAATTGATGTTTTAGCGGATGTTGTGAGTGTTACCCTCGGGCCTCGGGGACGCAACGTTGGACTCGATTCGGGTTTTGGGCTTCCACTCATTACAAGTATTGGATATAGCCTCATCAAAGATATTGAGTTGAAGGACCAGTACGCCAATATGGGTGTCGCTCTTGGAAAAGAAGTTGCAAGTAAGATGAAAGAGAAGTGTGGAGATGGGACGACAACAGCGATTCTTCTGTTGCGCGCTCTTGTACAGACAGGGGTTAAGAATATTGCTTCCGGATCAAGTCCTATTGCGTTGAAACGCGGTATGGAAAAAGCATTAGATGCCCTGCTAAAACAGATCGATGCTCTCTCTTGTGCCATCACAACTGAGGAAGAGACTAAAAACATTGCAACAGTCTCAGCATCTGGCAATCAAGAGATTGGAACAATGATTGCTGCGGCATTTAAAAAAGTAGGGCTGCAAGGCGTTATTACAGTTGAAGAGGGGAAGGGGCGAGAGACCTTGATTGAGATTGTTGAGGGGATGCAGTTTGAGCGCGGGTATACAAGTGCTTATTTTTGCACAAATACCGAGATGTTGACAGTTGAGATGCAAGAACCGCGCATTTTGATCACAGACAAGAAGATTACCTCGATTCAAGAGATTATAGGGATTGTACAGGCTGTTGCGGCAGCAGGAGAGGCTCTTCTTTTGGTGGCCGATGACTTTGAGGCGGATCTCCTCTCTACTCTTGTTGTCAACCGTCTACGCGGCACCCTGAAGGTCTGTGCTGTCAAAGCACCAGGTTTTGGCGACCGTCGCAAGCAGCTTTTAGAAGACCTTGCTGTTGTCACAGGGGCAGTTCTTGTCTCAGAAGAGAAGGGACTCTCTCTTAAGGACATGACAGTAGATGTTCTTGGTTCTGCAGAAAAGATTGTTGTGACAAAAGATAAGACGACGATTATCAATGGGTCAGGTTCTCCTCAAGCGATTGAAGAACGTGTGAAACAGATCGAGACAGAGATTGCTTTTGCGACAAGTAGCTATGATAAAGAGAAGTTTGAAGAGCGCCGTGCAAAACTAAAAGGTGGTGTTGCGGTAATTCGTGTGGCGGCTGTTACAGAGCCAGAAGTGAAAGAGAAAAAGCAGGCGTTTACTGATAGTTTGAATGCAACACGGGCGGCTCTTGAAGAGGGGGTTGTTGTCGGAGGAGGTGTTGCTTTTTTCCGAGCCTCTTCTTTAATTGAAGATCTCGAGCTCTCAGTAGAGGAGAAGACTGGTGCCCAGATTCTTTTAAAAGCGTGTGAAGCGCCGCTGCGCCAGATCGTCGCAAATGCAGGATTTAACTCTTCTCTTATTCTTGAAGAGGTGATGGGGGCAGGTCCCTCGTTTGGCTTTAATGTGATTTCTGAGAAGGTGGAAGATCTTGTTGTAGCCGGCGTCATCGATCCGGCAAAAGTTGTTAAATCAGCGATTGCCTTTGCTGTTTCTATTGCAGGAGTTGTTCTCCTCTCAGAGGTCTTGATAGGGGATGCTTCTGATGAGATTACCCATCCGTAATCGTATAGGTAATAATCCGGCTTAAATTCGGCATCTTTTCTGCTTCATCTGAAGCAGAAAAGGTGTAGAGGATGGGTAGGCCCGATTGAGAGACTGTTGAGAGTTCAAGAAGAAGATCCGTAGGAGTTGTCGATAGCTCTTGATCTTCAAGACTGCGCGCGCCTCTTGGCGGAGCAAGCCTAACAAAAAGAGATGTCCCTTGGGGCATCTCGGCGTCTAGATAGGCAGAGATCTTTTTGTTTTTTTCATTTGTATGAATGGCGTAAGCCACTTCGATTTGTTGGGATTTTTCTTTTCCTTCTAAATGAAAAAGAGGGGCTGGGCCAAGAAGAAGCATCTCTGTTGCCGGAGCAATTGAAAATGAGATGACTTGTTGTAGGTATAAATCTGCAAATAAAACACCTTTACACGCAAGCATTATAAGTAAAACCTTATATTTCATTCGTTTGCCTTTTTAATTTAAAATTAAATTAACTTGATTATTACAGTCAAGTAAATTACTTTTAAGTTAAAAAAGGAGATTGTTTGTGAGGTTTCTTTTATTTTTCTGTTGTTCTGTTTCTTTGTTATCTGCACGGCAAGCGTGCCAACAGCTCACGCTTCAGGTCTTTCCTTCAAACAACGTTGAGAGTCAAGCCTCGGTTGTAACATTTCCGGTTGTAGCTCTTAAGAATCAGGTGGGTCAAGTGACTCTCTCTTCTGATTTTATTTTTAGCACAGGATCGACGCCTCAAAAGCTGACCGTAGAGATGAAGGAGGTCATGCCAGCGCAAGTCAGTCTGAACCTGCAGGTCCAAGACCCCCCTTGTGGATATTGTTACGATTCGGTTGACCTTTCTACGGGATCAAAAAATCTACTTGAGGGGATTCCTCCTAATACTATGAATGCTCGTATCTCTGTTCAATACACATTATCGATTCAAGCAGGACTGGAACCTGGGGAATATCTCTACCCGCTCTATTTCACTCTTGTTGACTATTAATTTTTCCTTCGTCAATGAACTCCATTTTACGTCGTATGGGAAGAAGTTTTGCAATAATTTTTTGCTCATCTCCTGGAAAGAGATCCAGCACCTGTTCCTTAGGCTCTAGAATGTGATAGGGAGGAGGATCTTCTAGATAGAAGGTAACCTTCCATCTACCAGGCGGCAGCTTGTCTATGAAAAACTCTCCATTCTCACTGCATCGGCTCACAATTTTTTCTCCTGTGAGTGATGAGTGCAGTGTGATCACGCCGTTATGCCATCTACCAGATTTTTCTAGGTTGCCGTCTGTAAAGTGATAGAGAAGAATCTCGCCTGTAACGGATGCGGGGTGGTCAAAGTGAACCGCAGCTTGTGCAGATTCTCCTCCTGTAACAGTTACAGAAGTGGGTAATGCGATCGAGTGAGAGGTGCCCTCTTCTGTTCCAATCTGGTATAGCCCGGGCTTTAAATTGGCAATCGTAAAGAGGCCGGATGCATCGGTTAGTAGACGTCTGCCATTGCAGTTAATCACAAGATTGGAGTAAGGCATTACTTCCCCATCTTCTCCTACGTAAGAGGCCTTTCCGCAGATCGTGCCATGAGACCGTTTTTTTTTGATCGGGAGCTTCCAGGGAATAGTATAGGAGATGAGATACTCAACGAGATTTCCTCCATGTTTGTTCCAACGGTTCCAGTATCCTTTGAGATCAAGCAAGTGCTGGTTAGAGAACGTGTAGCGCATTGTTGAGTTGAGGTAGCTACGCACTTGCTTGCTCGCTATATATTCATAGTTGAGTTGTAGATCGAACTGTCGGTTGTATTGATAGCTGATAGATGCCCCATAAACGTGAGCCCACTCGATTTTATCTGCAACAAACTGCGCCCCGAGACGACTGTAGAGTCCATACTGTTGTCGGCTCTTTGGCTGGTAATAGAGATAGAACTGGTAGTTTTGATAGGTATGGCCCTCTCCTGTTTGGCCAATCAGATCGTATTGCCCGTAATCCACCATCCCCTGAAGAGTCCAATAATCAAAGCGTTTAGCGCCATTGAGGCTGGCATAGAGGGTTTTGATTCCAGCTCCTGTGAGGGCATTGCGCATCGCGCTTTTATTGGCGTAGAGCGAGGTGTAGAGACCTGAAGGAAAGGAGTATGAGATCCCGATATAGTCGATGAGATTACGGGCAGCTGTTTGCTTGTTAAAAGATCTATTTAAATTATTCTTAATCTGCTGGTGGGCAACGTTTGCGCGCAACCCTTTGAAGAGGGGCAGCCCAAGACTTGCGTAGAGCTGATCGGTGTCATGATAGTAGCCGACAAACTCGGGAGAGGCGTAGATTTTTTGTACAGCATACCAGAGTCCACGTCGTGCATTGCCTCGTGCATAAATATAGTAGCCGTATTGATTTTTCTGTTTGGTAAAAGGAGCGCCTGTCTTACCGTACTCCATAAGAGCGCTAAACGCTTTTTTATAGTGAAGATCGGCAAATAAAGAGTTAGAAAAGGTGCGCCTGTTTGTTTGAAATACAAGAGCAGACTCTTGATTGAGTAGAGTCTTTATGGATGCGGCTTTGATGTTGAAGTGGTGCGAGGGGGCGAAGAAAAAATGGGCTCCAAGATTTGACTGTGGAACGGAAGAGCTGTTTTTCAGGCCAACTGCCTTAAGGGCGATTTTTTGATTCCCAAGGCTTATAGATCCTCCGCGTCCATAGAGATTATTCATTAATAGAGGAGTTAATTGATAGATTCCATCACCTGCATAGAGATCGCAGGTTTTATCAGAATAATGGAGATAGAAATTTTCTTGTGGGCCTCCTAAATCGCGATTGATAGAAGCTTGGTTGAGGATAGGTATATGAAAAAAAAGTGCGAGCTCTTTTCCCTTTTCTGGATCAACAAAGCCTGAACCATACTGTTCCACAAAAAGTTGTTTTTTGCCATTTTTTTGACCATAGCCGAAGACGCTTTTCATCGACAGCTCTTGATACAACTTGAGATCAGAAGAGGGTTGTGGAAAAATCTCTACTTTAACGGTCTCATGGAGCGGCTCTTGGGGTATACCGAAATAACCTGAAGAATCGGTTTGTGGGAGTGTCGGCTTCACCTCAAAATTTTGAGGCGCCGGCTCACATTCCCGATTCTTCAGGTCATTTCGGTATGAATCGCGTATGTGTGCATCAATAAAGAGATACTGATCTGTTACTATTTCTAGAGAGGGATCTGTTTTTACAGTAATAGAGACTGTTGCTGACTCTCCAGGCTCCAGGGTTAAGGCTCCCTCCGGTTCTATTAAGAGAGGGTAGCCGAGGTTTTCCCTCACCTGATAATCGATAGTTGAGGTCACATTGCCGGAGTTTAAGAGATTGAATGCACAGGTATAGGGACTTCCTGCAATGAGGCGGGAAGGGAGCTCTTGTAGTTGCAGTTGCACCTCGTGGAAGGGGAGGACCTTAATGATCCACTCTGTTTTTGTTTCTGGATTGATTTGATAGGTAATTTGATATTCTTGAGCGCGCGTCTTCTTAGGGATTTTAATCGCTATAAGTTGAAGAGTGCGCGCATGAGGCGCAAGGGAGCTTTTAGGATCCAGAGGGAGTGCAATCCAGCCTTGAGGAAGATCGAGGTAAGGGGTGAGCTCCTGTAACTCTTCACTTGAGTTGCCAATAGCGACAGCTATTGTGACAATTTTCCCCGCCTCAACTTCTTGCCGTTTTTCGGACTTCAGCTCCATAGACAAAGAGCTTGAAGCGTGAATTGTTGTCAGAGAAGCAAATAGAAAAAGGTTACAACTCAATTTCGTATTGAGCCCCAAAAAGCGCATCTTCCCCATGATCTAAAAACAGCATTGCTTTATATTTGCCTGGCATGTATGGACTTAAGTCCATCGTATAAGTAACAGAGCATCCTGGATAGATGCGCTGCTTGGTCTTTTCTAGACGAGCGACCTTTTTTCCTTCTTCATTGATAAGTTCGAGAAAGCAAGCGGGCGTTTGAAAGAGGGTTCCATTATTTTCAACTGCGATCGTAAGTTGTTTGTCTGAACTTAGTCGCTTGTCTATGATTTTAAGCCCATAAGAGCCTGTTTTGCTTAGATGTGTTGCGACTTGAACTCCGTAACGGGTGACAACGTGGAGGCCTACGTTCTCTTGACTTGATTCTGTTTTTGAGGGCTCAGCTATTGGCTCAATGAGAAAAATACTCCAGTAACTTCCTGATAAAAGAGGCTCTTTAGGGACGCGGATAGAGTAGGGAAAGGAGTAACTACTATTGGCTGGAATCTGGAAATAGGTCTTATTTGTCGTGATCCAGGATGCATTCGACCGATCAAGGGTTCCACGCGGTAAAAAAGAGGTCTCTCCTGTGTGGTTAAATGTATAGTCAGAGAGGGTTACGCGGATAGTTGCTACTTCATCTGCACTATTATGAATGACAATCGTATCTTCAACGAACTGGTCTGGAACAACTTCATTTTCGCGCGTCAGGTAGCCTGTGATGCTAATCGAAGAGAAAGAGAGAGCAGGAAGAAGCAGGAATAGAAAAAAAGGCCATGTCATGTTTTGAGTATCTCGACTTCTTTTTTTTTTAACAATTTTAATTTGTAATCGTATAGGTCACAGTCCGCGTTAAACTTGACCCTCCAGCATAGCCAGAACTTATGGAAAAAGTGAGGTTAATCGTTTGGTTAACATCTGTAAACCCTGTAAAGGCGTTAATCGTTGTGACAAGATTTTTAGCCGTTGTCGATAGAAACGTTGGGCCTGTACTGATTCCGGATTGGGTCGCAAGCGTTGCCAAGAGGGTAGATTGTGCCGGCATCATTTGATCAATTTGCCCTGTGATTTTGAGTATTCCCATGCCGGCAGTTGCGCTTGCTGTGTAGGTAGAAGAGTTATTTGTTGCGCTCCCACTTCCCGAATTTAAAGATGTAATCGCAAGTCGGATCGCTCCTTGACTTACATTAATTGACGTTGAGGGCAGAGCCCCGTAACTCATGCTGCTGGATAGAAAAAGAAAAAAGGGCCATTTCATGGCCCTAAGTATAGAAACTTTCTATTTAAAAAAAATAGTTTTAGTTTGTGATCGTGTAGGTCACAGTTCGTGTTAAACTAGCACCTGAGGCGTAGCCTGGGCTCACAGCAAAGGTAAGGGTAATGGCTCGATTGGCATCTGTAAAACCGGTAGAGCCATCGATGGCAGTGACAAGATTTGCAGCGGTTGTTGAGAGAAGAGTCGTTCCAGAACTTGTTCCGACTTTTGCTGCTAAGTTGGCAGAGAGTGTGGAATTTGTGGGCATTGCTGTATCAATTTGGCCCGTGATTCTGAGTGTTCCCATATCGGCAGTTGATGTTGCTGTGTAGGTAGAAGAGCTATCTGTTGCGCTTCCAGCCCCTGAACTTAAAGATAGAATAGGAATGGTAACCGCTCCTGAGCTTACGCTAATAGATGCGGAGATCGGAACTGTTAGTGTTAAGACCTGTGTTGCACTCGTCGCGGCCGAAATCAGTGCTGGTAGTGTGCTCCAAATTAAAGCAATGGAAAATAAATGTTTGAACACAATCCCTCTCAATAATTGATTTTTGTTCTTATTTAGAACCATTGCAGTAGTTGTTTTTTTTTTCAAGTTAAAAATAGGTGGAGAGGGGATCGACGTCAATCCAGAGACGAATCTTTTTTTGTTTGCGCCATTCTGATTGGATCGATAAGAGCTCCTCTCGGAGTATGGGCATGCTGCGTTTTTCTCCTTTGATCAGGAACTGAAAACGAAACTTATCGCGGATCTTAGCGTGACCAGACGGCGTTATGGGCATGACCTGAAAGGATTCAGGAAGCTGTGTAATGAGCTTATTGCGCACAGATTCTGCTCTTTCTGCCACACTCTTTTCGCAACTGCCTGAAAACTGAAGCTTGATGAGTTGACAAAAGGGAGGGAAGTCAAAGCGTTTACGCACCTGTAGCTCTTGCGCATAAAAACTCTCATAATCGTGCTTTTGTGCCATCTGAATCAGAGGATGGCTTGGGAGCATGGTCTGAATCAGCACCTCTCCGGGAAGAGCCCCTCTTCCTGATCTTCCCGAAACTTGGGTGATGAGTTGAAAGGTCTGTTCGCTTGCGCGAAAGTCGGGAATTTGCATTCCCATATCGGCGTGTAGGATGCCGACGAGCGTCACCGATGGAAAGTGGAGACCCTTGGCAATCATCTGGGTTCCAATTAGAAGATCGGCTTTTCCCGCTCGAAATTGTTTAAAGAGTTTTTCATGACTCCCTTTATGACGTGTCGTGTTGGCATCGAGGCGCAAAATACGGATTGTTGGGAAAATGGCATAGAGAGCCTTTTCAACAAGCTCGGTTCCTGTCCCTGAAAAGCGCATCGATTCGAGGCTTGTGCAGTGGGGACAGGACCTGTGAGGGGGAGTCGTGTAGGAGCAGAGGTGGCACATGAGGGCGTTATCGCTTGAGTGGAAGGTGAGAGAGATGTCACAATGCGGGCAGCGAGCAACGGTTTTACATGCGGTGCAGAGCTGGCATGAGTGGAATCCTCGTCGGTTGAGTAGCAAGAGGCTCTGCTCGCCAATTTTAAGCCTCTCTTCGATCTTTTCCAGAAGTTTTTCGGAAAAAAGAGTGCCGCCTTTTGCTTTGTCGCGCTCGTGTTTAAGATCGATAATAGAGATTTGAGGAAGATGTGCAGAATCGGCTCTTGAACCGAGACGGCTCAATGTGTATTTATTCACTCCTGCATTGTAGTAGCTTTCAATGCTTGGCGTTGCACTGCCTAAAACAACGGTGGCTTTAGAAAAATTACCGCGCATAATAGCCACATCGCGCGCATGGTAGCAGGGGGGGTCCGGGCTCTGCTTGTAAGCGGCGTCGTGCTCCTCATCGACAATAATCAGTCCTAAATCCATCACGGGGCTAAAGAGCGCAGAGCGTGCTCCGACGACAAGACGAATTTCGCCTTTACGGATTTTGTGCCACGTATCGCGCCGCTCTCCTGGACTTAGTTGATGGTGGATGAGCGCGATTGTGCCTCCAAATCGACTTTTGAGCCGTTCGATTGTTTGGGTTGTCAGTGAGACCTCTGGGACAAGAAAGATCGCGGACATACCAGATTTAAGTGCTTGATCAATTGCTTGTAAGTAGACCTCTGTTTTACCACTGCCGGTAACACCATGGAGGAGATGGGTGGCAAATGTGCGTGCCTTCATTGTCCCGCAAATTTTTTCCACCGCACTCTTCTGCTCCGCATTGAGCTCTTTTGGTTTTGTTTGAAAATAATCAAAATCGCTCAATGGCGACCTGTCACACTCTAACAGTTCGGAAGTGAGGATT
>Ga0207126_1021_pt1 | contig 12288 bp, 12 predicted proteins | sample Alteio_BWMinHeat_20_FD_153586 | JGI IMG/M metagenome (GOLD analysis project Ga0207126, IMG submission 153586) | Enriched cells from forest soil in Barre Woods Harvard Forest LTER site, Petersham, Massachusetts, United States -... | ecosystem: Environmental > Terrestrial > Soil > Temperate forest >...
AATACATTACTTGAAAAATTGACCACTATTAGGATTGCCGCATACGCGATGAACGATAAGAAGAAATACAGTGTAGAATATATGCTCGAAAACACGGACAAAGAACAAAAGAGGTTAATAGAGGCGTTTTCTATAGGCCCTCAGGATAATGTGACAGGGCGCCTATTTACAGTTAGTGTATACAAATAAGACAGCAAAAAATGCGCCCACAGCGTATTGGAGGCGAAGACTTGAAAAACTTCACAATAAACTCACGCTAGGCGCTCTGGGAAAAGTACTATTTTATACCAGATCATGGATGCGCTGGAAAAGGATGGTGTGGCGCCAAAAGCGATGCTGCATCTGAATTTTGAAGAGCCTCAATTGATTCCCTTTTTGCATGTGAAAGGATTAGATGAGATTTACAATCTGTATCGCGAGCAGATATTCCCAGAAGGAAAAGCGTTTCTTTTCTTAGATGAAATCCAAAACGTGCCTGAATGGGAGCGGTGGGTGCGTGCGCGGAGTCAGACTGAAGATATAAAGATATTTATCACAGGATCCTCTGCCAAACTCATGTCGCGCGAGATTGCCACGGTGTTGACTGGTCGTCATCTTTCTTTTGAGATCACGCCTCTGAGCTTTGCTGAATACGTAGAGTTTTGCAAGATTGCTATACCAAAAACCCGGTTACCAATAACTGCCCCTGCAAAGATACGTCAAGCCGTAAATGACTATCAAAAATGGGGTGGCTTTCCAGCAGTCACTCTTGCGACGAGCGTGCAGCATAAGCAAGATATCTTGACAGCATACTTTGATGACATTCTCTACAAAGATATAGTGCTCCGCTATAATGTGAGAGATCCTGTTTTACTGCGCAATATGGCAGTGCATCTTTTGACAAATACTGGATCGCTCGTCTCATTGCAGAAAATGGCACATATATTCCAAGTCTCAACGGACGTTGTAACGAACTATTGCCGCTACCTTTCAGAGAGCTTTATGCTTGGGTTTTTGCCTTTTTTTAGCCTCAAAGCATCTATCCGTCAACGACATCCACAAAAGATCCATGCCATGGATCTTGGTCTTCGAAACGCGGTCAGCCTTTCACATTCTACTGACGATGGTCATTTGATCGAATCAATGGTCTACCATACATTGAGAAGGCGCTTTGGTAGTAATGTCTTTTACTGGAGCAGTAGCTCAGAAATTGATTTTGTGATACGAGAAGGAAATACAATCACGCAAATCTGGCAAGTGGTCTCAAAACGATTAGATGACCCAGAAGTATGTAAACGCGAGCTTCAAGCCTTTGAAGCTGCAAAAAAGGAGTTCCCGCACGCACAAGCATTTCTAGTTGCTAAAACTCTGCCAGAAAAGGTGCCTCCTACGAGTGTTTGCAAGATGTATCCGTTGTGGCTTTTACTTCTTGAAGAGTTACCTTGACGATCCAACCACTAAAAAATATTCCTAAAAGCGGTTCCCTAAAAGCTATTCCTAAAAGCTATTCTTGGTTTTTATTTTTATTTATGGTACGATTGCGGTGCAAAGCAAAAACGCATCCTGCATTTGTGAATAACCCTCAACAACACATGAAAGAAAAGAGTATATGCAAGATTTTATCTATGGCATCGATATCAGTAATTTACTGAAGGCTCGAGATGTCTTTGAACGATTTCGTCGACATTTAGAGAGTGATCAAGAAAAAGCAGGGGCAATTCAAGCATTTGAATTTTGTTACGAGCTTATTTGGAAAACGATGAAACGAGTACTCGAGAAAAAAGGCATTGAGGTGCGCTCGCCTCGAGATTGCTTTCGTGAAGCTGGTTTAAATAAACTCATCAGCGACCCTGAGCAGTGGTTTATATTTCTAGAAAAAAGAAATCTTTCTTCTCATACCTACAAAGAGGAAAATGTAGATGCTATTGTACATATTTTCCCCCAATTCTCAGCTGCCATGAGCGAATTCATTCAGCAGCTTTATCAATTATAATAGCATGATTCATCTTGAAGAGAGACACCTACGAATTATTCAGAGCATTTTAGCACACTATCCCTATACCTTTTATGCATTTGGCTCTCGAGTGCAAGGCACTCATAAGCCACTCTCTGATTTGGACTTGTGTAGTATGGAAGATATTCCAGAACTTGAACTGTTTTATCTGAAAGAAAAATTTGAAGAGTCAGATTTGCCGTTTAAGATAGATATTATTGAATGGAATAAGATTTCTCAGCGATTTCAAGCGATTATCCATGATCAGCTTTGTGCATTTCCCAACTAAGCAATTCTCTGAGGAGCTCGAGCACGTCACCCGGCGCTTGCAGCGCGTATCTCTGAACGATGCGATCACACGAGTTGTCACCCCGCTTCTCTGTTTTGATTTTATGAACGGGTATAATTTCCCTGTGATGCTGTATCAAAAAAAGTCTATAGTTCTTTATCGAGGCACTCCTGAGACTATTTTGCGCCATGCGGTGCAACATGCGCGCATGCGGCAATACCGGGATGAGATGCCAACAGCCCTCATTGCATTAATGGAGAAGAGCCTTCTGTTGTTAGAAAGAAGCAATCGAGTACATGGAGAGAATGCACCTGCGGCAGTTATTTTTCAGGCAGCAAGTGATTCTTCTGGAGTAATGTGTTCTTCTGTGTGGATATCTCACTTAGAACAGCTTGCTGCTACACATTATGTTGCCTTACACATACTTGGGAGCCATGAAAATTTTGGAGCTGCAATACGAGAAGCAAAACAAGAAGTCGGTAGCCGCAATATTATGACATTGCTGGTACGAGCCCATGGGAGCCGAATGAGTTTGGAGTTTGGTCGCAGCTATCAATACACTACCACTGATGTACAGGCAAGTGATTTTGCATGTTTAGATCCGAGAGCGAGTATTATACTGTGTGCTTGCAAGACAGGCCTTGGTCTTGCGCCGTGCATCGCCGCCGTCCAACCACGAGCTGTCTTTGCAGCTATAGACGACATAATCAGTGCATATTTTACTCCTTGTTGTGAGGCCCATGGTCATGGAATGTTTGCATTCGGTCTTCGGTGGAGACAAATTGCAAAAAAATTCCAGAGACATGAAGATGTCGTATTCGATACTTCCCAAGGAGATACTATTGCTCAACATAATTTAGGACTACTATATCTAGAGGGACGAGGGTGTGCTCAATCATACCATGTTGCCATGGAATGGTTCATGCGAGCAGCTAGTCAAGGATATGCAAGAGCGCAAAATGAACTAGCGGTAATGTATTGGAAAGGACAAGGTGTTGCACGATCGTATAGAACTGCAGTACACTGGTACTGGCAAGCTGCCATACAAGGACACATACATGCACAATATAATCTTAGCCTTGCGTATGCAGATGGATTAGGGGTTGCACAGTCAGATAGTAGGGCTAGAAAATGGCTTTGGAAGGCAGCCAATCGCGGACACAGAGAAGCTCAATTTCAGATAGGCTTAGCATACAATTTGGGAGGATATGTTGCGCAATCATATACTGTTGCTGCAAATTGGTTTGAGCGAGCAGCCAGGCATGGACATGTCATTGCTCAGTATGATTTAGCGATACTCTATCAAGAGGGATATGGTGTTGTGCAATCATATAACACAGCTGCAAAGTGGTTTCAGCGTGCTGCGCTGCAAGGATACCGAGATGCTCAATATAATTTAGCGCTGCTGTATTGGCAGGGACATGGTATTGGACAGTCATATGAAAGAGTAATATACTGGTTTACACAAGCTGCCATACAAGGAGAGATGTGCGCACAATATAATTTGGGTATAGCATATTTGGAAGGATTAGGGGTTGCATCATCACTTGACACAGCGAGAGAGTGGCTTGAGCAAGCCGCGGCACAGGGCATGAGTGAGGCTCAAGAAGTTTTATCAGAATTGAGGGATCGATACGATCCCTAATTCTGGATGTTAGTAAGATATAAATTATTACTTTGATCGACGTGGAATAGGTGTGTGCCTCTGTCACAGTTCAGGACGCCCCTATCTTGTGATATGAATAAGGAATCGGCCCATAGATGGCCATCAGTGCCCAATGACCATAGCATTGCTCGTGCGCGATCTACATAGGTTGTACATGCCATAGTCGCTCTTTCTATATGGCGGCTTATGCCTCGTGCAATATCGACAAATACATAGTCGCGGCTTCCTTTCTGACAGATACAAATACCATTATTGCAAATGCTCATAAGCGATAACTGTGCGTCGCAGCTCCATGATTGTCCAAAAGAGGGTCCTGGATGTAGCCACACAGCTTCTACACTAGGAAGTACTCGAATAGTCGTGTGATTTTGCTGGCTCGCTACTATTTCATAGACTGTGCCTGCACTTTCTATGCGCTGACGTGGAGGGCAAGAGTGGCCTATCCCTGTGGGCTCTATAATAAGGCCTTCTGAGACAAGATGGTCGTATTCTATGCAACTACCCAATAGCTTAGGTGTACAAAAGCCTCTGGGTATTTCCGTACGAAAGCGCTCATCCCAGACTCTTTCAGATATATTGGCTCCATACAACATTCTTGGGCCGTCGCTTTCCATAGTTTGATAATAGCAAAATCCAGCAGGTGTAACATGGAGCATAGTACTGGAAGGGTGGTCACAACGTGCTGGAAGATCAATTCGATAGCATTGAGCTCCTGTTTGAGGATTGAGAACTCGAAGATAGCCTCCCTGATGCAAGAGTACAAGGCCTTGTGTTGTAAGGCATGAGGCTAGGCACGTTGATGCTGCATTATCATCTCTGTGCAGCTCTGTACCCCATACAAGCCGGTTATTTTGCATATTATAGGCAAAAAGATGGGTGGTGATTGGTTCATTACTACGGTGAATGCATTGCTTATGTGCCCCTATGAGTATAGAACCATTGGTTACACAGCTTGGGCTCTGCCTATTAAAACAGATGCGTTTGACAAAGACAGGATCTGATGGGCAAGGTCGGCTTAAAGGCAGGAAGGTATGTCCAAATATTTCCTGTATGTTGTCATGATTTATTTCTGGAAGGAGCTGTTGGATTTGATAGAGATGAGGTATTGCTGCAGTGAATGTGGGCGCCTGAAGGGCGGCAGTAAAGGTGCCCCCAAGTTGCCTGGTGCGTGGATCGCATGAGGCATTTTGTAAGGCATGTGCTAAAATAGGGCGAACGGGAGTAATGAGAAGTGCAAAGATAGCCACTAAAAACCGTCCCTTAGTTTCCCATGCTGTAAAAGGTATATTAGTCAGGGCCTGTTGAGCATTATTCACCGCTAGGCCTATTTGGGAGTCAGTACAATAAGGCAGGAGAAGATAGTTGAAGAGCGGGCTATTTCTGAAAATAAAGAGCTCGAGAGCACGATGAGGGACGGCTACTGTGAAGTTAATAGAAGCAAGAAGGCTTCGCATATTTTGCTCCACTGCACTGTGGGACAATCGAGCGGGGCTAGTATTTTGGACTGGAGGCTGGCCTGTGAGTGCCATGTAAAGGAGTGTACAAAAGAGATATCCTTCTGTACAGCTTGATCCTATCTGATGACATTGTCTTAACAATTCTTCGAGGGTTTCTCCAATGATGTGCACATCTAGTGTTTGTATAGTTTCTTGAAGGCTCTCAATAAGGGAATTTTTTATACGTCCTGTCTGTGGGTCGAGACTGGACATGAAGAGAGAAATGAGTATGTCGCTACTTACAGGATATCCACTCATGCGTAAAAGACGTTGACACATGGCTGTGATTGTATCAGAGGGGATGTGCCTACAAGAAACATACACAGATGGAAAGGTGTTATTGCTTTCGTTATATTGCTGTATGATGGAAAGAGGACGCGTAGCGTTGGGGAACAGCTCTGAAAGCTTCTTCTCTGCAACGATAGCGTTGCATAGTATCCTGTTGTTTTCATTCACTACAGGCTGAAAGGGCATTGAAGAGGATGAGCTACTACATATGCTTGAATTTGAAATATGCATAAAAATTTATTTTGTTTATATATTATTATGAAATTATACCATTAACTCGATTGCATGGCAATGTTTTTAAAAAGAGATGTAATAAAGCGGCTGGGTATGGTGTAGATACTTGTTATTGTTTCAGATGCCATCGTACGAAGTTGTTGGTACATAAGTGATCGAGCATCGCTGTGGCCTTGTCTAGCAGCGCGACTCAGCCACCGGAGGCCTTGTATGCGCGACTGTGTAGTACCAATGCCGTTGCAATAGGCAAATCCTAAAGAATATTGTGAAGCTGCATTTCCTTGAGTGGCGGCTTTTGTATACCATTTAACTGCTTCTTCTAAAGACTGGGGAGCGCCCTGTCCCAACCAATATGCTGTACCTAGGTTATTCTGTGCTATACGGTTACCAAGTGTTGCAGCTTTTAGCCACCACCTTATTGCTTCAGAAGGAGATTGTTGCACACCTCGCCCATACCAATATGCTTCACCTAATTCCTCATACCAGTATGCTACAGTCAGCGTATCTTCTGGGAGACTATTATCTTGTTCAGCAGCTCTTTCAAACCATTTTATTGCTTCAGAAAACGACTGTCGCACGTATCGTCCTTTCAAATAAAATATTGCTAAATTCCGCTGGCAAATTATGTGTCCTTGCTCAGCAGCTCTACGAGTCAATTTGACTATCTCACTGGGCGATGTTTCTATTGGTTGATCTAAATATTTTTTAAACAATTGAGCATTTGCTAACTCACTTTGAGCAATCATATCACCATCGTCAGCCGTTGCCATAATTATGTGCAATAATTTTTCTTTTGCTTTTCGTATATTTGATTCAGTTGCAGAGCAAGGCGCACTTTCGGTATGTCTTTGCAACCTTTTGGCCATCATCTCGCCCGTTGACGTAAATGCAAAGAGGCCCTGGCCATGGGTAGGACAACAAGGGGTAATAAAGCCTTGATTGATCGATTGCATGGCAGCAAATACGGGTCTTGGTTGGACTGCAGCAATTTTTTTTGCAAGGCCTTGTCCTGCAAGGCAGGAGAAGAGAATAATACTTGCTCGCTGGTCAAGAGAGGCAAAATCTTCTGCTCTCACATCATGTATTGCATAGAAATGGTTATCGCTAAATGTGAGTTGATTACTCCCTCCATGTGCTCTTATAAGTAGTGTCAGAATAGGACGATTTTCTAATTCTTGCTGTATTTCTTGTAATGTTGCTGCAATGTTTGCTTTATTATTCAGTATTCTGATAGATATATAATGAGTTTTTGCAAGTTCTGCTAATTGTGGAAGGAATATTGTGCTGCTTAACACATGATTATGATCACTTGCAGCTTGCAAGATGACGGCAGCGGGTGCGCTAGCATCATGGAGCTGGTTACTTCGCTGAATGAGGGCAAGGCTTGTTTCCATAAGTGATTGTAGCCTTGGCGATAGGGTATATTGTTGTAGGTGTCTTAAGCGAAGAGTATGGCATGCTGTTTCTCGAATAACGGCCTCTGGGCGGCCTTGATACAATGCCACAGGATAGGTTTCGGTATTGCTACTAGAAGATACTGTCATAAAAATTCCATTTTATTGTTATTTAAAAAAATTATACATTAATTTAATGATTATTAGCAAACAAAAATATCAAACATTATAGAGTCTTACCACGTTGTGACTAGATGGGCCCCACCGCGGCAGCGGTGGAATTCATTAGCCCCGCGTGGAGCACGACCGTAGCGCTCTGCGCTACGGTCGGCGGTAGCGTGGGGTTACAGGTGCATGAAATACAATAGAGCTGCGGTAGCAGCGACACTATACCCTCGTTCTTCATACCGCAGAGCGGCATGAAGAACGAGGGAACAATCAATAATTCCGATTCCGGGCCGAGCGGCGCGTCAGCGTCCGCAAGGCAACTGGAATAATTAATGGTTGCTAAATAGTGAGTTAAAACGTTACAATTTTTTCGTACATCTTAACCAAAAACAAAATAGGGAGAAAATATGGATATTAGAATTGATATTAGAATGGCCAGTGTGCCTCAAACAGAAATCAATCTACAAGCAAATTCCAATCTGCGCTTAGGGATCTCATACCAAGGTCATCGTGTGTTGGGGACAACATCCACGCCTTCTGCACAAATCGCATGTGCGCCAAAATCCTTTGGCGAGAGGGATAAATTTTTGAAAATCGATATATTTCCTCAAGATGATTCGCAAAAGTTTCTTGATAGCGAAAAAATCGTTGATTCTTTTAAATGGATGAATTTAACTCATGCGACAGGTATAAAATCTTGTAGTTCTGTTGATATAGCAAGAACTTTCGTTTCCATAAGCGACATCTACGCATTTTAACTATCGAGATGAGTATAACGTATGACAGATACTACTGATCCATTTCTCAGAACATTAGCTGAGTATCGCATGCGTAGTATTAAAATTTTAGATAAACAGGATCATGCCGGGCTATGAATACGTTGTCTATCATACCTATACAACCCCATCGCTACTCCTCAGAGCCACTCTCTGAGGAGCTTGAGCACGCAACCCTGTGCTTGCAGCGCATGTCTCTGGACCCTGCGATCACGCGAGTTGTCACCGGCCTTTTTACACATCTTGCTACGCCGCTTCTCTGTTTTGATTTCATGAGCGGATATAATTACCCCGTGGTGCTGTATCAAAAAAAGTCTATAGTTCTTTATCGAGGCACTCCTGAAACCATTTTGCGCCATGCTGTGCAGCATGCGCGCATGCGACAATACCGGCATATGATGCCAAAAGCCCTTATTGCATTAATGGAGAAAAGTCTTCTTTTGATTGAACGAAGTAATCGAAGACATAGAGAGGATGTCCCTGCGGCAGTGATTCTGCAGGGCGCATTTGATTCTTCTGGAGCACCGTGTTCTCTTACGTGGATATCCCAATTAGAACAACTCGCCAAAACATATTATATTGCCTTACAAATACTTGGGTGTCATGAAAATTTTGCAACTGCAATACGTGATGCGAAACAAGAAGTTGGTAAGCGAAATATTATGACATTGCTGGTACGAGCTCATGGGAATCGCACTTTTGTGCAGTTTAGCCCAGTCAGTCGATATACTACAACTGATGTAAGAGCCAGTGATTTTGCATGTTTAGATCCGAGAGCGAGTATTATACTGAGTGCTTGTAAGACAGGCCTTGGTCTTGCACCACTCATTGCAGCTGTTCAACCAAATGGCCAAACAAGACCTGTTTTTGCAGCTACAGAGGAAATGACGTATGAGTATTTTACTCCATGTTGTGATGCCCATGGGTATGGCATGCTTGCATTCGATCTTCGGTGGAGACAAATTGCAAAAAAATTCCAGAGACATGAAAATGTAGTACGCGATACAAATCCCTGTTGTGCCAGTGATGAAACAATAAAGAGAGTCAGATATGTATTATTTCAACGAAAGCAAGAGGTTGCAGATCAAGGTGATGCTCATACCCAATATGAATTAGGTAAAATGTATAGAGATGGTAGAGGTGTTGTGCAATCACACAGAGTAGCAGTATATTGGTTTAGAAAGGCAGTCGGATTGGCGGGGGCTCAAACTGACTTAGGTGTCGCTTATAGGAAAGGCCAAGGTGTTGCTCAATCTAACCATACAGCACTCTATTGGTTCAGACGAGCTGCCAGCCAAGGAGATGCTACTGCTCAATATAATTTAGGAGTAATGTATCGCGATGGACGAGGTGTTACTCAATCATACAATGCAGCCATGCAATGGTACATGCAAGCGGCCGCTCAAAGATATCCTCAAGCTCAAAATGATATAGCGGTCTTGTATTGGGAAGGCCAAGGTGTTCCACAATCGCATGCAACAGCAGTACGCTGGCTCCGACAAGCGGCTAATCAAGGCCATAAAAACGCTCAATATAGCCTCAGCATTGCATATGCAAGGGGATTAGGAATTTCTCAATCACACGACTTAGCCATAGAATGGCTCCGACGAGCAGCTATTCGAGGACATATGGATGCTCAGTTCCAGTTAGGTGGGCTATACCATTTTGGAGAAGGCGTTACACAATCATACAGTACTGCCATAAAGTGGTTTCAACAACCGGCGCGTCATGGACATGCCGTAGCTCAGTATAATGTAGGCGTAGCATATCATGAGGGGCTAGGTGTTGTACAATCATACAACACAGCTGTAGAGTGGTTTGGGCGTGCAGCCGAACAGGGACATATGAATGCTCAATATAATTTGGGTATAGCATATTTGAGGGGAAGAGGCGTTACACAATCAAACGATGAAGCGCGAAGGTGGTTGCAACGAGCCGCAGCGCAGGGCAGCAGTGATGCACAACAAGTGTTGTTAGAGTTGGTGTAACCTGATCTAAATAGGGGATTTTTCCCCGTAGTCGCCCATCATGTATCTCTTTTATACTAGAACGTAAATAAAGGAGGTACGTATGTGTACAAAAAAATCTTTACTGCTTCAAGGCCAGATCGTCAAGGCGAACAATATCAATATTTGGTATGAAACGTTTGGGCAAAAAGAGCATCCCGCGCTTTTACTCATAATGGGAGGCTGCTGCCAAGGCGTGCTGTGGCATCGTGCATTTTGCGAAAGACTCGCAATTGAAGGATTTTATGTCATTCGCTATGATCATCGCGATGCAGGTTTCTCTGCATGCTTTGATTTTGAAAAAAATCCTTATACTCTTCTGGACATGGTTCAAGATGCCATAGGGCTTCTTGACGCTCTCGCAATACCTAAAGCGCATCTATTTGGTGTCTCGCTGGGTGGTTTTATTGCTGAGCTCATGGCGGGATACTTTCCCGACAGAGTGCATACGATAGTGCTTTTAGGAAGCACATATGAGATTCGCCCGATGAATCGAGCGTATGCGGGGCTGCCTGCAGAGCCACACTCCTTGCTGCCTCCACCTACTCCAGAATACCTGGCTTGGATGCGCGAATTTATGAAATTGGCCCCACACACGGCGGAGGAACAGCTCGCCCAGCGCATGGAAGGATGGAATCGACTCAGCGGCAATAGATTCCCGTTAGATGTAGGGATAAATCGTGATATCCAGCAGCAGTTTTTAGACAGGCTGCAATATCCTCAAGGAATACTGAATCATATCACGATGCTTCGTAGTAGCGAATCGGAGAGCATCCTGCGCACCATCCCTTCTAAGATACATTTGCCGACGGTGGTTCTACAAGGCTCTGAAGACCCTATTTTCCGGCCAGAACATGGGCAAGCATTGAGTGCCAAGATTGAGGATGCTACATACATCTTGGTAGAAGGCATGGGACATATACCGAGCGATCATTTTTATGATTTCTATAGCACTATCCTTAAACGTCAATTGAATTTTTCCTAATAAAATGATAAAATTTTTTACATGACTATTTCTGTTTTTGAACTCTATAGCAACTTTGATCGTGCGGTAGATAAGGTGAGGGCGCTTTCAAAAAATTTTTGTCAGCCTCTTGGAATCACTACATTTGGGTATGTGCGCGTCTATGATCATGGTAAGATGAGCTGGGTAACCACGAATCCCGAGCAGGACCGCTTTTTAGTAGAGGCGGGTATGCTGAATAAGCACCCTCTGGTAGATACAAAAAATGCCCTGAAAGAGGGCTGTCATCTTGATTCTATCGCAAATTTTCCCGGTTGCGAGGCATTCTATCAAGAACGTGCCAAGCGCTTTCAGATAGACCATAGTATGGTGGTCGTACGGCATAATAAAAATTATTTGGAAACTTGCTGTTTCTCTGGGCTATCTACAAAACGTTCATTATATCCTTTCTTTATGAATGAACAGGCGCTATTTCGCACTTTTATGGAATATTTTACGAGTCAGCTGGATCGTCATTTGATGCAGATACTGAGCGAAGCCATAATATTGAGCGATGTTAAGGCAGAATATGGGAAACCGCCCGTCAATGCATTCCAAGGGGACTGGACGCAAGTGGTGGCAAGCTGTGGCTGGGAGCATCTCTATCGTCTTTCAAGGAGAGAGAAGCAATGCCTGCAGCTATTGAAAAAAGGATATACTTATCAGGCTATTGGGCTGAGTCTTGGCCTCTCTGCACGCACGGTAGAGCATTATCTCGATTCCGTGAAAAATAAACTCGGAGCAGAAACTCGTAGCGAGCTCTATCTTGTTGCAGAAAAACTGGTTGAGTTGCATATATCGTAGCCTATGAGCGCAGCTGTGGATTTTTATAGAGCTGATACGGTACAATCTATGGGCATAAAAAAAGGAATAAACGAGAACAATAAATATGATAACAACTAAGGAGAAAGCATGAGTAGTAGTAGTATAAGTTCAATAATGTCATCAACAAATTCTGCAGTATCAAGTACGCTCAGTGCATCATTATCGCCAACC
>Ga0207126_1028_pt2 | contig 12219 bp, 13 predicted proteins | sample Alteio_BWMinHeat_20_FD_153586 | JGI IMG/M metagenome (GOLD analysis project Ga0207126, IMG submission 153586) | Enriched cells from forest soil in Barre Woods Harvard Forest LTER site, Petersham, Massachusetts, United States -... | ecosystem: Environmental > Terrestrial > Soil > Temperate forest >...
AAGGCAGCTCGGGTGCAGCCCGAAGAGATGAACCCCTCCATCGCACGGACCAGGGTGCCGCATGCTCTGACATCAATCAACTCCGAGGAAATTCCGAAACAGTGGGCCAGACTTTGCAGATTAACGAGATTGTCTGAAGGCTCCTTATGATAGAAGATCTTCAAGGTGTTTTCGCTCAATGCGTTGGAATATTCCCATTTGGCTCTACTCTTATACATGTCGCTGCACCGAATTAAGAATGGCTACGCGGCCTGGGGCGATTTGCCGTGTAACCCGCCCCCCGCAGCCGGTTGCCAAGGCCGCGATAAAGACTGCGGGCAGGCTTGCAACAAGAGAAGGCTTTCAGCGCTAAGGCGGTTATATGATATTTGATCACAGGGTCCGCCCTACTTTACCTTAATACTAGGTCCGCCTTCAGATCCTCGCGATAGATACCACCTTGTTGACGCATGTTCTGCGCGGACGCTTTGATTTCGTGGTCCGAATATGTAGAAGCGTGGACGATTGCAAAGAGTAGGAAGACCCAGACCGGAGTCAGCATCCTGAAAAACGCCGCCTCGGTAAAGTTGTATGCCAACCCAACTAGAAAATACGCCAGCGCGAGTGTCGCGAGCGGCATTTTGCGGCGGTACGCAGCGATGACTTTTCGGTACCCTGTCACCAGGACCAAGGCAAGCAAAATCACTCCGATCCAACCAAGGTTCAAGTAGACTTCGATGTAACCGTTATGGGCCTCGCTCGGGCGCCACCAATACACGCTCCACAGCTTCTCGAGTCGCGGCCCTAGCCAGTAACTCTCGAAGCCTGTCCCCCACAGCGGGTTTTGGACCAGATTGAAGAGCGAACCCCAGACCTTGGTCCGGTCGGTGAGTGTCGGGTCTCTTCCCATTGCCGCTAAGGTATCCGGGCTGACGCCGACAAACAGCACAGAGGCAGAAACAGCCAGCATCGATACTATGAGGAGGTGTACCACCGCCGGCCTTCGGACAACCGCGCGGAAGTTCGTCACCAACAGCAAGGCGCTCGCCATCAGAAGGCAAGATAAAGAGGTCATCGAATTGGCAATCCATAACAGCCAAAACACCATCATCAAAATAATAACTTGAGCAACTTGTCTACGAGTCTGGCCCGTCCTATCCGGGTCCTGGTAGGCAGTGAGAAAGCGCCACAAGGCTCCCAGGCCGAGGCACAGGCAGATTGCTCCAAGCTTGTTCTTGTTGGAAGTGATCCCCGTGGGCATCCCAGGCCCCCCCCCACGGGCTGTAATACATCCCGAGGCTGGGGTAATACTTGATGAACAAAATGGACAGGGGGATCAGGACATAGGCCAGCCTCGCCAAAAGCCGTCTGAACGCGACGAGCGGTTCAGGGTCGGTCAAGACGATCAGGACCATCACGAGATCGCCCACGGCCTTGGTCCAACGCTTGAACGCCACACCGGGGTAGTCGGACCAGAGGATGCTCACGGCGCAGTAGAGAAAGAACAAAAGGATTGGGCCATTCGCCCGCAAGAGCCTTCCGACCTGCTGGGTTCTGCTGATAACTACGATTATGCCAACAATTAGTAGACAACTGAACACCAGCCGATCGAGCGGGCTCCCGTCCAGGACCTGGATTGCTGACCGAACCGGCGTCCCCACCTCCATCCACTCGCTTACCGATCGCGAACAAACAAACGACAGCCAAACCGCGGGAATCCAAAGGGCCACAGAGGTCCGGGCCTTCGGCTCCCGGTCGAGCCAAAAAAGTCCCAGGATCCCAATGGTGCAAACGAGAGTGGCAACTGCAGGGGTCATTTATGGGCCGTCCCGGAGTATTTTCGACCTGAGGCTCGGAGTTAATTCGTATTCAGGAGAAGGCGGTCGTGTTCTGACGCAGCAACGCTGCTCACGATATCCTTAGGCATCTCACCGGATGTATGAACTTGCAACCACAGACCAGACCGGTCCTCGCCGATATTGACAGCGGTCTTAACACACGGTGCGTTCTCTTCCCACCGACGTTCTCAAGCTTTGCAGACCTGCGCTCGCGAAACCGTGACACCGTTTCAGCGGCGGCCGTGTACGGCTACGCGGGAACACGGGCGCGTCGAGTTCCGGATTTGAGGTGCAAGAAGAGCTAAATCGACGCCTTGGACGACACTCGCCAGATTGACCAGCGCACCCCACCCGTAGAGATCAATGCGGGCTGGCCCCGCTCAGAAGTCCGCTGACGAGATTCACCAGGGTCTGTCTCTCCTGAGACCAAGTATGTGCCAAGTAAACCTGTTGCCCTCGCTCGGTGGTCTCGATAGCCTCCCTGGGATGAGAAGAGACATATTCAACTCTTTTGGCCAGCTCCTTCGGGTCGTCTGATTCGAAGAAGAAGAGAGACTCTGGACCGAAGTAATCCTGGATGCCTGGCGTCCGTGGAGCAATCACCGGTTTGCCCAGTGCCAGATACTCGAAAATCCGATTTGGTATATTAATCTCGGTAAACGGACTTCGATGGCTGGGAATGATTCCCACATTACAGTCTTCGATTTCTGCCACCAGATCTTCCAGACGCTTTGGCCCCAGATAATGTACACAATCCTGAAGACCCTTCTGGCGAGCGCTGTGCAGTACTCGTTCCAGAAAAGGGGTCTTCGCACCGCAAATTCTCAGCTCTGCGACCGGAACAGCCTCTCTCACATGTGCGAGCGCATCGACGGCGACATCTAAACCGTTTCGTTCAACAATGGATCCGTGATACATCATCACGAAGCGCTTTGTGGGAGTGCCGTTTGCAGTCGTGTACGAGGCCGGCGTTCGAAACGGAAAGATCTCTTCATCGGGAGTATTCATCACAACGCTAATCTTCTCCGGACGACAGCTACGCGAGGCGAAGATGCGCTTGAACGCTACGTTGACGGTAAGCACTGAATCCGCACGCGCCAAGCTCCACTTCTCGAGTCGCAGCATGAGTTGGACGCCCAGACTGTTTTTATCAGAGTTGAATATCGTCATCATGAGTTCGGGCATTGGATCGTGCAGATCAAGGAGCACCTTCGCTCCCAGTATTTTCGGCATCAAGGAGCTCAAGACAAGAATGTCGGGCATGTTGTGAACGTAAACCAAGTCGTAGCGCCGTTTGAGTGCGCGCAGGGCCAGGATGCTCGCGGAGATAAGAATGAAGGCAGCGTAGTTGTAAACGTATGAAAGCTTGCTACCGCGGCGATGCTTGATTGGGAGGCGAAAGATGTCGATTCCGTCGAATGCTTCGCGCCTCGGTTCGCTCTCATCTCCCAGGCATATCAGGTCCACGCTCATGCCTTCTTTCAGGAGCGCTTCCGCTGCCCTACGCGGGCGTGCATCGGCAGGGTAAGGTGAAAATGTAACCATCGCCGCCCGCCTTCCCTGAAGGTTCAAACTCGTCGAGAGCGCCGGAGAATGGGTCCCTGAAAGGACATTCATAAGGTCGAATCTCCTTCTCCCGCTGTCTTTTCCCAAGGGACGTCCGGAAATAATCTAGGCTGCGAGGACTCGCGGAAGGGCGCGCCCGAGGCACACACGTTGTGGGATTCCTTAGGCAAACGGGGATGGTTGGGCACAACTCTGATCATTGATCGCTGGCACGGGGGCCAGCGGTCATGAAACAAAAGCGGCATTCCCTAAGAAAACACAACAGCATTAAATGTGCCCTAAGTCGGGCCGATCTGGAACACGCCAAGGCCGCAGTCTTGAACAGTCTCACCTGCCCGGACGCCCAGCGGGGCTATCGACACGCCCTCGATGAATTCGTTGACTGGTATTGTTCGGAACCGCGGTTGGCGTTCAATAGGACGGTCGTCCCGCGCTACCGCTCTCAGCTTGACCAGGATTTTCTCTACTTGATGGGTCGCAATTGCCACGTTCTGACTCCCCCACTAGTCTTGTTGGGTGACGCTCAGGGCCTCGGGGCCATGACTAAAAACGGCCTTGTGATTCTCTAGCTGATACATCACCTTATCCCAATGCCCTACCAAAGAAGACTTCAGTAGTGGAAGTAGAATTTGAGCCCACTTCGCGGCGTTAAACCCAAAGATCGGTTTCATCCAGGCGTACTTCCAACGCAAGCGGGGTGCCTGCAGTTGACTTTGGAGTTGTACTGCCAGAGCCTGAAGCTCTGCTAAGAGATCTGGTCGCTCCGGATAAAAATGCGCAGACCAACTCTCCAGATATGTTGAGCAGGCCTTCCGGACACGCTCGCTCTCCTCATGTGATCGAAGGTATTGAATTTGCAACTTCATCGAAAGGATCATCGCGTCCTTCTTTACATCTGACGCGCCAATGTAACTCAAACGGTTCAATGTCGAAGTATTTCTGTAAAAGACGCGTGCTTCGGGGACGAACCGCGTACCTTCGGATACCAAGAGTACGCGACAAAAATATTCGACGTCGTCATCGCTGAGAAGGCGGGTGTCCCATGGTCCCGCGGCCTCTGTAAGCTCTCGGCTCGTTAGCCACGTAGCTGTCTGCATATAGAGATCTTCGCCCATCTTCCTCAGGAGCCACTCGACGGGAGAAAGGTCCTGCCACAACGAGTTCGGAACAAACCGTGCGCGGGTGGTCCTATAGTGGAAGTAGGCCCATGCCGAGGAAAGGAGTATTCGCTTGCTGTCAATTTCCCGCAGCGCGACAAGTTGCCGCTCGATCTTGTGAGGTGCCAGAAGATCATCCGCGTCTAGCCATTGGATGTAGTCTCCTTGGCTGAGGCGCAAGGCATGGTTGCGGGTTGCCGCAGCGCCTTCGTTCTCTTTGCAAACGACCGCGACCCCCTTTGACGCAAATCTCCGCGCCACTTCAGCGGTGCGATCCCTCGAACCATCGTCCACGACAATAATCTCCTTGCGTGGCCAAGTTTGGGCAATCGCAGATCGGATCGTTTCGGCGATCCAGTCTTCGGCGTTATAGGCAGGAATAAGAATTGATACTAAAGGCTCCATAAGCTGCCTGCCTCTGTAAAATCTTTTCACGATTTGCTCGCCCTCGAATCAAAGGCGAGCCAGAAAGGTTTGTAATGCTAACGGACCAAGCTCTGCCTTTGATCGGCTTTGTCTTTCCAGCAACGGGGTCGACTTGGCGGAATCTAATGCCGTCTGCACTCACCCAGTTGTTCCCGCTTTCAATGCCCTACTGCCCGAGTTGGCAATCTTCGGGTCTGCTTTTCAGGTCAGTCAGCATGGCGGGGGTGAAATCTCAATTCTCCCAGTCTGAGGCTCTGTTTCACGCGCCTTTGTTGCAACCAACGCCAGCAATAATCTGTGAATTTACTATGCACAGAATTCCGTTTTACACGCCAATAGTTATCCATAAGATAAATAAAACAATCGCCAATACAATTCGTTTTGCAAACATCACAGACATCGTCGGGAAGAAGAACTGTAACCATCTTGGTCAAATCTGCGTTTTCGGCTAACGTTCGCGAAATCAATCGGGGCCAGTTGAGTTTAAAACAACGTATTCATCTGCGACCAACGACCAGGCGTCGATTCTCTTCGGCAGCACATGGCGACGCCACAGGTTGCCCAGGCTGTAGGCAAGCAGGCTCAACTGTAAGCCTGTGGCGAGCAGGACTTGAGCACATGTCTCATCGTCAAGGTGAAATACTCAAGGAGGTCTCGACAAGGCATCTGCGATATCCGATTATGGTCTGTCGAACGGACTAGCTTCTTGCCGTCACCACATTTTGCAGCCTGGCGCACTGTGTGCTTTGAACTACCGAATGGACGACTCGCTCCTGATCTGCCTCTGAGAGGCCGGGGAACATGGGGAGGGACAAGATTCGTTCGGCAACCTTTTCGCACACGGGGAAATCACCAAGCTCATATCCGAGGTTGCTGTAGGCCTTCTGCAGATGCAAGGGCACAGGGTAATGAATGCCCGTGCCGATGTTCGCTTCGGCCAACTGTTTCTGCAGAGCTTCGCGGTCTCGAACACGAATGACATAGAGGTGGTAAACCGCCCGTGCCCAATCCGGACAATAGGGCCTGATTACGCCCTCGACTGGCGAAAGCATCTCGTCATATCGGCGGGCAGCTTCCTGTCGTTTTCGGTTCCATTCGGTGACGAAGCGAAGTTTCGCGGCTAGAATGCCAGCTTGGATTGAGTCCAAGCGGCCATTGAAGCCTTCCAGGTCGTGATAATACTTCCTAGATTGTCCATGATCGCGCAGCATCCGTGATTTCTGTGCGAGCATTTCATCATCAGTCGTGACCGCTCCCGCCTCCCCGCATGCACCCAAGTTCTTGCCGGGATAGAAGCTGAAAGCGGCAGCCTTTCCCATGGAACCAGCAGTCCGCCAGCCGTTCTCCTTTTTCGAGAAATACCGGGCGCCGTGGGCTTGGCAGGCGTCTTCAATGACAACTAACTTGTATTGCTCCGCCAATTCAAGGATTGGATCCATGTCGGCCATTTGTCCATAAAGATGGACCGGTACGATGGCTGTAACCGGCTTACCACTCTTAGTTTCAATGACCACACCAAGCCGGTCGTCGACCGTGCAAAAGTTCTCCAGATAGGCGCGGACTTTCGTCGGCTCCATGTTGTAGGTGCGTTCATTGATATCTACGAACCTGGGCTCAGCACCCGCTTGTGATATCGCCTCCGTGGTTGCGATAAACGTGTGGGGCACCGTAATTACAACATCGCCGGGCTTCACGCCGGCCGCAATCAATGCGAAGCGAAGCGCATCCGTTCCGCTGCCAACGCCGACGCAGTGTTTCGTACCGCAGAACTCCGCAAAGGCGTGTTCAAACTGCTCGACCATTGGACCGCCAATGAAACTAGCAGTGCGGAGTGCACGCTTAAAGACGTCGGTGAGTTGCTGTTCAAGCTCGATATGAGGTGTGGCGAGGTCGAGAAATGGAATGGCATCTTTTCCGCTCACTTTTGATTCTCCATGGTAAGAATTTCCTTGCTACCGATAAACCTCTTAAGTCGTGCTGGGTTTCCAGCGACGATGGCATTCGCAGGAACATCCCTCGTAACGACGCTTCCCGCGCCGACAATTGCGTTTTCGCCGATCGTTAGGTTGGAAAGAACAGTCGTTCCCGAGCCTATCGACGCACCTTTCTTCACCAGAGTCCGCTCGACCTTCCAATCCTTTTCGGTCTGCAACTGGCCGTCGGGCGTGGCGGCACGCGGGTAGGAATCGTTGATGAAAGTTACACTATGGCCGACGAATACGTCGTCTTCAATGTCAACGCCCTCGCAAATAAACGTGTGGCTTGAAATCTTGCAACGGCGGCCAACACGTGCATTCTTCTGAATTTCAACAAATGCACCGATTTTCGTTTCGTCTCCGATTTCGCACCCATACAGATTCATGAACTTGGAGAGCTTTACTCCGTTTCCTAATTTCACATCCGCGGCGATCGCGCTGAATTCGTTCACAGGCGCACCAACTCCCCTCTCTTTCGGATGGAACAATCGGCTGCTTCCAACATGCGCACGACCCGAAGGCCTGCATGCCCGTCATTGAACGGCTTCTTGTTGTTCGTGATGCAATCGGCAAAGTAACCGAGCTCGACGCGGAGCGCTTCCGATTGTTCGATCTGTGGCGCCCACATATCACCCGTGCGGTAGCTCACGAGCAGGTCGCGAATTCCTTCTCCCGAGCTGATCTGAACTCCCTTGTCGTACACACGGATCTTTTCGTCCGCCACAAGGTCGTTCCAGACGAGCATTTTTTTCTGGCCTCCGATCAACGTAGTCCGGATCTTTACCGGCGAAAGCCAATTTACGTTGATGTGGGCGATCACATTCTGGGGGAAGTAGATCGTCATGAACGCGACGTCTTCCACTCCGTTCAAGTGCTTCTCGCCGGTCGCAACGATCGCCTCTGGCTCTCTGTTTATTACGTGATCCATGATCGACAGATCGTGCGGCGCTAGGTCCCAAATCACGCTCACGTCGTGTTGAAAAAGTCCCAGGTTTACTCGCAATGAATCGTAATAATACAGGTCTCCAAGCGCCCCACTTTCGGTAAGTTCCCGGATTTTCCTGACCGCACCCGTAAAAAGAAAAGTGTGATCCACCATGATGGTGAGATTTTTCCGTGCTGCAATTTCTATAAGTTCTTCTGCCTGGGCTGAGTTGGAGGCAAATGGCTTTTCCACAAAAACATGTTTGCCGTTCTCGAGAGCCCTCTTGCTCAGCTCATAATGAGTCCAAACAGGCGTGATGACAGCAACTGCGTCAATCTGTGCTGATTTTAAAATCTCGTCAGGGTCAGATGTCGTCAAGACGCCCGGATAGGTCTTGCGTACGCGGGCCAGTGCGGCTGGACTCTTGTCGCACACCATCTCCACGCGGGCGCCATCGAGCCCATGAAAATTCCTGACAATATTGGGCCCCCAATAGCCGTAACCGATTACCCCAATTCGGATCATGTTTGCTCTTTCATCTGCGGAGCAAGAACTATTGAACTACCATTGATAGCGGGAAAATCGCCGGGAATGTCTGGGAATGCCTCGGAGGAGAAATCGGCCACACTCAGCTAAATCATCGCTATTTACGGATTCTGAGCTCGTGGGGCGTTCATCCACTGGTCTAGGCAGGCTACCGCCATTAACTGCGCCTCAGACGTTCTAAACTTGACCAAATTCCACTCTAGGTTCTGTAAAACCAACAACTTAGATGTCTTCCAAAGAGCCTTCAACCAGATATAGGAGGTCGCAATCAGCTTGCCACACCGCCCTCTGCGGGCTAAATCGTCAACCGAGCTCGACCATCGCCGAATTGTTTGAAAACACGGGAGTTGGTAAGAGGGGAAGTCATCCCGACAACACCGTGGTGTAAGAATCTCCCCGCGAGTCCGAAGGTGTGGGAAAACTCTTACCACGTAGTGACAAGAGGATTCCTCGCAATGCAGCGGACACAAACTTGAAACCGAATGCCGATCCGTCGCCATCGAAATAAGCGATTCCTCCAAGAACTCCCAATTACGTGACTTTGCTCGAGGGAATGGGAAGAACGGCCAGGACATCCAAAACAGTAGGCAAAGAATTGCAGCGGGGCCTTAATCTCCGACGTGTCTCTTCATCTGATCCGTCAGGGACTTTTGTTCCCCAGCGGATTGTTCGCCCATTGTGATGTACTGGCTCTGCCATAGATACGCGCCCTCCACGATTATTTTCTTTCCCGCGAAGACGGGATGTGCGGGCTCACGCGGAAGCGCGAGAGGGCCTCGCCGAGGTTTTGAATGAATGCTTCGGAATTGTAAACCTCCTGGCTGGTCCGCAGGCTCTCAGGTGGAGCAGTCGGTTCGACTTCATCTAGCTGAAATTCGTGAGCGACGTCTTCGACGATTTTCGGCGAGATCGGCCGCTGTTGTTCGACGTATGCATTGATGAGTGAGTGTTCACAGAGCAGATTCACGACGCGCGGAATGCCCAGGGAATATAGGTGGATCGTTTCAACGCTTCTCGGATCGAAAATCAGTTCGCCGCTGGCTCCTGCGATTCTTAGCCGTTCGGCGATGTAGTCATGCGTCTGCTCTTTGGTCAAGGGGGATGTCTTGCAGCGCAGCATGATGCGCTGGCGGAGTTGTCGGAGCTGTGGCAGCTTCAGCTTCTCTTCCAACTCTTGCTGTCCGGACAATACGATCTGCAGCAATTTCTCCGTCGATGTCTCGAGGTTGGTCAATAGCCGAATTTCTTCGAGTACTGGATAGGTCAGATTCTGGGCTTCATCCACGATAAGCACGGTGGTTTCGCCGGCACGGTAACGTTCCAGCAGCCATTGATTCAGGCTCATCAACTGCTGACTCTTGCTCCGGGACTCACAGGAGATGCCAAACTCCGCCAGAATGAAATCGAACAATTGATTCGTATTCATCCGGGAATTGAAAAGAAACGCAGTCCTTACCCGCCGTTGATGTAGCCACTCGACGAGGCGGTTTATGAGTGTAGTTTTTCCCGTACCGACTTCGCCGATGAGCGTTATGAAACCTTTGCGATTCTGGACGCCATACATCAGTCCGCTCAGCGCCTCTTCGATCTCTTTGGTAAGAAAGAGGTAGCGCGGATCTGGATTGACGTTAAACGGATTATGTTTCAGCCCGAAATAGCTTTTGTACATACTCTCTGCACTTCCCCGAACTGCTGCTACTCAGCTTCCACCCTTCGCGACCTGCCTGGGAAAATAATCTCGCCCTATCTCAACACCAGTGGTCTCGTATGCCACTGAAAAGTGAGGAAAACTTGGTGCTGCGTAGAGCTAGTGCCGCAATTCGGACCGCTACAAAGCGCCACGTTGGCGCCTTGAATCTGAGCTTGATATGCGAGCGAAAAGCTCGCTGTTCGGCCCAGCGGCCGGCTCAATCCTGCTCCTGCGAGCCACGTGTCATAACTTGGCGACGAGAATCCACTCACAGATAAGATCTGGCGGTTTTTCGCGTAACCGAGATTCGTACTGCCACTCCACACTCGCGTAAGCTTTCGATTCCAGATGGCATTGAGTTGATCTGTGCTTGCCCCGCTAAGCACGCCGCTGCCGCTGCTTACTCCATGCGTATAACTAAGTGTGATATTGCCTCGGGGAAAAACATAGTTGAGAAACCCGCTTCCTGACGCCGAGGCCCTCTTCGTCGAACCGTTGATGGGCACCCGGAACGTAGTGACTTCCGGTCCAGCCGCAAGCATCAGTGCCCACCTGCCGGTAATCTTCTTTCCATACACGAACTGCGCAACATGATCGCCTAGCGCTTGCGGATTGCCCGGATAATGGTATGCGCTGAATCGGTAGGCCAAGCCGACGGTGTCCTTGCGAGTAATCGCGTAGTTGTAGCCGGCGTTCAGAATCTCGGTGTCGCTGTTAATGTTCCCAGAGTCGTTGAATCGAAGTAATCCGTGTACTCCCGCGACCGTGACTGATCCCCGTCCGCTCACTGCGTAAGTCAACTGCGCAGCACTTGCGTTGCTGTAACGAGGACCAGTTGCCGTCAGGATCGTTTGCCCCGGCACGAACGCAGCCTGCAGGCCGGGTAAAGGCACGGCCAAATTCCCCACGATCCCGGGAAAAGCCAATCCACTGGTGCCCCCAAACCCAAAATTGCTCTGTGGCAAGTAGGAGAACTGGTCAACGAAAAGCGCTTGCCATCTTCGTTGAACGATCTCGTATGCTGCCGAGAGCTGATGATATTGCCCGTTTCCCTGTACTTGGTCCGTTGAAGAATAGCCACCACCTGAATAATTCGCTGAGAGCGAGGAATGGCTCAACGCTTCTAGCAAACTTAGGTTGCCGCTCACAAAACTTGTCGAATTCCATCCAGAGTTCCCTGCTAGACTCAAGGAATTCGACCGTACGGTGTTGCTATATTGAATCCCTGGTACCCAATAGCTGTGGCGCATCTCCGGAGTGCCCCATGTTGGGTTCTGGATGCCGCTTAGAGGCCGGTTATCTGGTTGAATGGCCTGCGTCCCCTGATCTGTGTCCTCCTGATTGCCGTTTGGATCGAGAAGGGGCGGGTATTCCCGCGCCGCCGGCTTCGGCTTTTCTCCGCCCTCTTGCTGGGCCAACAATGGAGATGCGCAGAGACAAGCAGCCGTCAACCAGACAATTCCGAGCGTGAATTTTTCCCAATCTTTCATTTCTTTTTCCTACGGCACCACGATTACGTCACCGGGTTGCAACTCGATGTTTTGCACGGCATTTTTCCCGCTGACCGCCTCTTTGTAATTGAAGAGCATCTTGATCTGCTTACCGCTCCCAGTTCGAAGCACATAAATGTTTTTCACCCGGGCAAACTGCGTAAATCCGCCACTGCTCGAGAGTGCCTGTAGCACGGTCATGTGGGGAAGGAGCGCGTAGGCGCCTGCCTTCAAGACTTCGCCCGTCACGTAAATCCGCCGGCTGTTGATTTCCGTCACGCTCACAGTCACCTGCGGGTTGTTGATGTACTTTTTCAGCCCATCGCGGATAACGTCGGCCAATTCCATGGGTGTCAGTCCAACTGCCTGAACGTCATTCAACAGGGGCAGCGTGATCTTTCCATCCGGCCGCACCGGAACCGTTCGCGTGAGTTGATCTTCTCTCCAAACATCGATTTTCAATACGTCCTGCGGTCCAATCTTGTACGCCGGGTCTTCAGCAGCGGTCTGTACCGCAGCTGGAGCTCCCTGGCCTTTCGAGCCGTTTGCTGCTTCATTCCTGTCTTGCGTGGTGAGGTTCTCGCTTCTTGCTTGTATCCCTCCCCCTATCAAGCAGGCCGCCAGAA
>Ga0207126_1137_pt1 | contig 12093 bp, 9 predicted proteins | sample Alteio_BWMinHeat_20_FD_153586 | JGI IMG/M metagenome (GOLD analysis project Ga0207126, IMG submission 153586) | Enriched cells from forest soil in Barre Woods Harvard Forest LTER site, Petersham, Massachusetts, United States -... | ecosystem: Environmental > Terrestrial > Soil > Temperate forest >...
GGGTTCGTTGATGAGAGACGGAAGAGCGGTAACTGACGCGCTCAACATTCTCTGTGGAATGGCGTTGCGCGACTGCTGAATGGCGAGGCGCTTGAGGATGTCGCGCCAGCGCAAAAAGAGCCCGGTGGCGGGATTGGCGAGAATCATTTCACCAGGGCCGAGGCGCTGGCGCTCGGCGATTCGGGATTCGTCGAAATCGACCAAACCGGTTTCGGAGCCGGCGATGAGAAGGCCGTCATGCGTCAGGGTGTAGCGCAGGGGGCGCAATCCATTGCGATCGAGCTTGGCGCCGACAAATTGGCCGTCGGAGAAGACTAATGCGGCGGGGCCATCCCAGGGTTCGCTTTGCTGGGAAAGCGCGGTCAATGCGCTGCGGACGTCGCGCGAAAGCAGGGGATCTGTTTCAAAGGCTGGAGGAACCATGGCGAGCATCGCTTCTTCGGGGGACAGACCTTCCAGAAGGCGGAGCTCGAAGCCGTTGTCGAAGCTGGCGGAATCGCTGACGTTTTCCTCGAGAAGGGGGAACCACGAGCCGACGGTGAGGCGTGAGCGGAATTCGGCGGCTTTGGCGCGCAGCCAGCGGCGGTTCGAGACGATCGTATTGATTTCACCGTTGTGCGCGACGTAGCGGAACGGCTGTGCGAGATGCCAGGAAGGCTGCGTATTGGTGGAATAACGCTGATGAAAAACAGCGAAGGTGGTGGCGAACGACGGATCGCGCAAGTCTTCGTAGAACTGGGGAAATTGCCAGGGCGTAAGCAAGCCCTTGTAAACGATGGTTTGCGAGGAAAGAGAGCAAATGTAAGAGCGCGGTGGCAGAAGCGATTCGGCGCGCTTTCTGAGAAGAGAGAGACGCCACTCGAAGCGCGAGGTTCCGCGCGCGGGATGGAAAGGCTCGAGGAAAAACTGCCAGATTTCGGGCATGGTTTCGAGAGCGCGACGGCCCAAGGAATTGGTGTTCACAGGAGCGCGGCGCCAGCCGATGACGCGGAGGCGCTCGGTGTCCGCGGCGGCTTCTACGGCCGCGCGAGCTTCGTCAGCCTCGGAAGAAGGAAAAAAGGCGAAGCCGACGGCGAACAGTTCGGGCAGATCAATTCCCTGCTCTTGAGCGCGGGCGCGGAAGAAAGCCTGCGGGAGCGAAGTGAGCAAACCGGCGCCATCGCCGCTGGCGCCGTCAGCATCGACACCGCCGCGGTGGGTGAGGCGCTCTAATGCGGTTAAGGAATGCTGGATGATTTCGTAGCTGGGAGCGCCGCCGAGGCGGGCGATGAAGCCGGTGCCGCAGGCGTCGTGGTCGGGGTGGCCCCAGTTGGGGTGATGATCGTGAGTCCGGGCCGAGCGGGGTCGGGCATCGTGGTGACCGCCACTGCCTCGACCGCTCGGGTAGTACATACCAGTTTATTGAACGGGAGGGGTGCGGATGTACAACGCAGAATTTTGATTCGCTGAATTGATTTCTTGATAAGGGAGGCGGAGAGGGGTGGAAAGCTAGAACTTGGTCACTTCGGAGAAGTGGAAGTTGCGGACTTTCATGGCGGGCACAACCATCTCGAAGGCTTCTTCGCCCGCGGCGCGCACGGCGGGACCGAGAAGGTCGACGTTCTGGAGCATTTCGATGAGGGACTGGTTGAAGCGGAAATTGCGAACTGCGCCTGTAACGTTACCATTTTCAACAAGAAACAGGCCATCGCGGGTCATGCCGGTCATTACTTTTTCGTAGGGGTCGACTTCTCGGATGTACCAGAGGCGGGTGACGAGGAGACCGCGATCGGTGGAAGCGACCATTTTCTCGATTGACGAGTCTCCATCGCCGAAAACGAGATTCATGGGGGCTTCGCCATACTCGTTTGGTAGCGCAAAGCCATGACCAGTGGGCTTCTTGCCCGCAGCCTTGGCGGCGGCGCGGGAGTAGACGAGATTTCGGGGGATGCCGCGATCCACGAGCACGACACGCTGGCGCGGCAGTCCTTCGCCGTCGAACGGCGCGCCTTGTTGCAGCGCATGATAAACGTCGTCGGTGATGCTGATATTTTGACCGAAGAGCTGCTTGCCCATGCGGTCGTTCAGGCAGGAGCGTTTGTCCGCCACTGCAGTGGCGGCGAAATCGTAAAAGAGAAATCCGACGAGATCGAGAACCGCGGCGGGTTCGAGGATTACCGTGTAACGTCCGGGGGCAAGTTCGCGCGCGTTGACGGCGAGATGGGATTTTTCACAGGCGCGGGCGGCAAGTTTCTGCGGGTCGAAGGCGCGAACATCAGCGGAGTTGGCCTTGGCCCAGCTCGCAGCGGGGCCTTCCTGAACCGTGATGGAAAACTCGGAGTGCGTTTCGCGATACGCGGCGAAGAGACCGCGAGAATTCGCCAATGCGGATTGGCTCTGTCCATTCGAATAGATTCCAGCGGCGACCTGGCCTTTTTTAACGGCCAAGTCACAGGCACGCCGAACGGCACGAGCGCGATCTTTTGCGGAGAGAGCGGCGGTCTGCTTGACGAAGCGGTTGACACGGGGATAACGCTGCTTTCCGGGCATGGGGAGGAGGCGCGGGTCCTTCGGCTGGCTGTGCGCAAGAGAAAGAGAAGTCTCGATGGCGGCACGGAGCGAGTCTTCATCGATGCGATTTGTGGTGGCGCGCGCGGTGCGGCCGTCAGTGACGGTTCGAATCGAAACCGTCAGCCCGTGTTCGGCGACATTCTGGTGAATGCCATTGTTGGCAAAACGCGTCAACGCGTTGGCGACTTCGTCGACATGAACTTCGGTTTCTTCGGCGACCGTGGATTTCGCCAGACGAAGGACAGTATCAACGATGCGGCGAAGGTCGCGCTCGGGGAGAAGCTCCGCGGCTGCTTTACCGAGCAGTTTCATTGGTTTGAAAATGCCGTTCCGATGCGCACGTTGCGAAAACGCGCGGGCGAAGCCCCGTGGCCCGTGCCCATAGTTTGCATAGGCTGGCCCTTTCCACAATTGGGCGTGCCCCACAGCGTCCAGCGATCGAACTTGCAGATAGCGTCGCAGGAATTCCAGAACTCGGTGGTGATGCCGCTATAGCTGGGATTCTTCAGCATGCGGACTTTCTTTCCGCCTTTGATTTCCCAGCCGATCTCCGTGGAAAATTGAAACTGGTAGCGGCGGTCATCAATGGACCAGGAGCGATTCGTCTCCATGAGAATTCCGTCGTGGGTGTCGGCGATCAAATCGTCATAGTCCCAGGTGCCGGGGAGCAAGCTGACGTTGGTCATGCGAATGATGGGCAGACGGTTCCAGCTCTCCGTGCGCATGGTTCCGGAAGAACGATCCAGGCCGACAAGATGAGCCGTTTCGCGGTTAGAAAGATAACCGCGAAATTTTCCTGCCTTGATGATGTCGGTGCACTGCGCGGGAACGCCTTCGTCATCGTAAGCAAAAGTACCAAGACCCTGACCGTGATCGAGCCGGGCGTCGGCTACGACGTTTACAATGCTCGACGCGTATTTCAACTGATTCAACTGATCGAGGGTCAGAAAACTCGTGCCGGCGAAATTGGCCTCCTGACCGAGGACGCGGTCCAGCTCGATGGGGTGGCCGATGGATTCGTGAATCTGCAAACCGAGCTGGCTGGCGCCGAGGATGAGAGTGCCAACTTTTTCCGGGCATTGCGATGCGGAATGAAGCGCGGCGGCTTCTTCGGCGATGATTGGAGCGTTTCTCATCAAATCGAGAGAATCAACGAGTTCGTAACCCTGGAGAGCATGCTGGCCGCCAAAACTATTGGGATAGGAACGTTTTTGAATTTCTTCACCCTGAAACGAAGTGGCGGCAATGCCGCAGCCGGAAATCACTTTGCGCTGGTGAATGCGCGAGCCAATGCTGGACGCGAACCAGGAATCGATCTTACGGAATTGCATGTCGGTTTCGGTGAGCGTGACGCCTTTCACGCGGCGCATTTCGGCGTCGGCGGCAAGCAACAGGGCGAGCTGAGTTTCGAGGGGAATCTCGAAAGGGTCCTTGCGGAAGGGGCTCTGCCAACTGTCCACGTAGGCTTTTTCGGGAGCAAGAACAACTTCGCTGCGTTTGGCCAGGGCCGACGCTTTAGCTATGGAAACAGCTTGGGCCGCGCAAGCGGCGACACCTTGGCGCGTTAGACGATCGGTGGAAGCGAAACCCCAAGCGCCGTTTGACAGTACGCGAATGCCGAGGCCAATCGATTCGCTTTGCGAGAGCGTGCCGACCTGGCCGTTCTTGGTGGTGAGGTCGCGCTGCCGCAGATGCATGACGCGCACGTCGCCGTAAGTAGCGCCGCGCAGCCTGGCCGTATCAAGGGCGTTGGTGCAGAGATCCCACATGGGCGAAGGTCAAGCTGAAAAAACAAGGGCGCAGCATCCAGGCGAGGCCGGGACAGGTGCTGGGCCGCTACAAAGATAACACGATATGGCGGCCGGGAATCACGTCGAGAGTTACGTGCCTTCGTTCCAGGAGGCGAGGTAATGTTCTTGTTCGGCTGTGAGCTTGTCGAGGCGGTGGCCCATCGAGTCAAGCTTGAGACGAGCGATTTCCTTGTCCAGGTGCTCGGGAACGACATACACCTGCGGCTTAAGGTTTTTGTGATTTGCGCGCAGGTACTCGGCGGAAAGCGACTGGTTGGCGAAGCTCATGTCCATTACCGAAGCGGGGTGGCCTTCGGCGGTGGAAAGATTGACGAGGCGCCCTTCGGCGAGGAGATAGATCTTTCGGCCATCCTTCATTTTAAATTCGTCGACCATGGGGCGGACTTCGCGCTTGCCGCTGGACAATTTTTCGAGCGCAGGGATATCGATTTCGACGTTGAAGTGGCCGGAGTTGCAGACGATCGCCCCGCCTTTCATTTTCTCGAAGTGCTCGCCGCGGATGACGTTCTTGTTTCCCGTTACGGTGATGTAAACGTCGCCTTCTTTCACGGCTTCGGCCATGGGCATCACCCGGAAGCCGTCCATCGCGGCTTCGATGCCCTTGACCGGGTCGATTTCCGTGACGATCACATCAGCGCCGAGGCCTTTGGCCCGCATGGCGACGCCGCGGCCGCACCAGCCGTAGCCGGCAATCACTACCTTCAGGCCAGCGAGCAGCACGTTGGTGGCGCGAATGACACCATCAATGGTGGACTGGCCTGTACCGTAACGATTGTCAAAGAAATGTTTGGTCATCGCATCGTTCACTGCGATGATCGGGTACTTCAGCGTGCCGTCCTTGGCCATGGCGCGAAGGCGGATCACACCGGTGGTGGTCTCTTCGGTTCCGGCGATGACGTTGGGGACGAGGTCGGTGCGCTTGGTCAGCAGCATGGTAACCAGGTCCGCGCCGTCGTCCATAGTGAACTGGGGCTTATGCTCGAGGGCAGCGCTCAAGTGCGAATAGTAAGTATCGTTGTCCTCGCCTTTGATGGCGAAAGTCGGAATGTTGTAGTCGCGATTCAGCGAGGCTGCGACTTCATCCTGCGTCGATAGCGGATTGGAGGCGCAAAGCACGGCATCGGCGCCGCCGTCGCGCAGAGCAATCATCAGGTTGGCCGTTTCACTGGTTACGTGCAGACAAGCGGAAACGCGCAATCCCTTGAGCGGTTGTTCCTTGACGAAGCGCTTGCGGATCGATTCGAGAACGGGCATCTGTTGACCCGCCCACTCGATCTTGCGCTTGCCGGCGTCGGCAAGCCCGATGTCTTTCACATCACCTTTTTTCAGTTCAGCGATTGCCAATGTATTGCTCCTCAAATTTGGATTTCGATCGCGAACGGAATGAACCTGGACACTCCGTTGGATGCCTGCAAGACGCGGATGTTTTCTTGTCTGCGAATTCGGGAACTAGCGCCGCGCTCCAACTTCGGCAACCGCGGCTGCCCCGAGGCCTGCGGCCTTGCGGAGAGCATCGGCGCGGTCCGTGCGCTCCCATGTGAAGCCGGGACCGCTGCGGCCAAAGTGGCCATAAGCGGCAGTGGCCTTATAGATGGGCCGGCGCAGGTCAAGAGTCTCAATGATGGCTTTAGGAGTCAGGGTGAAATTTTCGCGGATCAGAGCGGTGATTTTCTCTTCCGGTATCGCAGCCGTACCGAAAGTCTCCGCCATGACAGAGACAGGCTCGGCGACGCCGATGGCGTAGGCCAACTGCACCTCCGTTTTTCGCGCCAGGCCCGCGGCCACGACGTTCTTTGCAATGTAGCGCGCCATGTAGCAGGCCGAACGATCCACTTTGGAGGGATCCTTGCCGGAGAAAGCGCCGCCACCATGACGGCTGTAGCCGCCGTAGGTGTCGACGATAATCTTGCGGCCGGTTAGACCCGCGTCGCCCATGGGACCGCCGATGACGAAGCGGCCCGTCGGATTGATGTGATACTTCGTTTTGGCGTCCAGCATGGAGGCGGGAATAATCGGCTTGATCACGTGTTCGGTGATGGCGTCGCGAAGCTCCGCGTTCGAAACCCTCTCACTGTGTTGCGTGGAGATCACCACGCAAGCGACGCGCTCCGGGCGGCCGTTGCGATACTCGATGGTGACCTGCGACTTCCCATCAGGCCGGAGAAAATCAACTTTATTGGCTTTGCGAATCTCAGAGAGGCGCTGCGTGAGGCGGTGGGCGAGCTGGATGGGCATGGGCATCAATTCTTCTGTTTCATCGCAGGCGAACCCAAACATCAAGCCCTGGTCGCCCGCTCCGCCGGTATCCACGCCCATGGCGATGTCCGGCGACTGGCGCTTTACCGTGCACATGACGGCGCAAGTATCCGCGTCGTAGCCATACTTCGCGCGGTCGTAGCCGACGCCGCGGATGGTGTTGCGTACGAGCGCGTCGTAGTCGACGTGTGCGCTGGTGGTGATTTCACCGGCGACGACAGCGACGCCCGTGGTGATGAGCGTCTCGCAGGCGACGCGGCCTTTGGGGTCGTGCTTCATGACCTCGTCAAGAACGGCGTCAGAAATCTGGTCAGCAATTTTGTCCGGATGGCCTTCGGTAACGGACTCTGACGTAAATAGGAAATTGCGTAAGGCTTCGCTCAAAACAAACTCTCCTTCTGAGACAGTGTGGGGATACACCCCGAAAATGGGCCGCAAACACTGTGCGCGTAACCTTCCAAACATATCATCGGGTTGGGCGAGAATCAAACTATTGAATTTAAATGCGTTATGGCGCATTAAACGGTCGAAATCGAGGGTCGAATGGAAGAACAATGCCCGTTTTGTGAACCAGTTTCAGTCCCTCTGCGCTCTGGCTGTCCCTTGGGCATTTATGCCACGATCAGGGAGCAAGGGGCGAGTCGCTCCGAAAGCTGGAGAAGCCAACTCATTTGGTGTAGCGCATAAGGAACCCTCTTATTGACTAGGCCGCGTCTGCGTCGTCAGGCTGGATGTCGAGCTTCCCCTTCGTTTTTTTGGCCATGAGGTATGAGCGGATGAAGGGGTCCAGGTCACCGTCCATGACGCGGTCCACATCGCCGACTTCGAACTTCGTGCGGTGGTCCTTGATCAAACGGTAAGGCTGCATGACGTAGGAGCGGATTTGACTGCCAAAAGAAATGTCCAGCTTGCTTTCGTCGAGTTTATCGGTGTGCGCCTGGCGTTTTTGGATTTCCAAATCGTAGAGGCGGGAGCGGAGCATCTTCATCGCCATCTCGCGATTCTTGCCTTGGCTGCGCTGCGCCTGGCACGCCACGACGATATTGGTGGGAAGATGGGTGATGCGGACAGCGGTTTCCACTTTATTGACGTTTTGTCCGCCCTTGCCGCCGGACCGGAACGTGTCCACGCGAAGATCCTCCGGCCGGATGTTGATCTCGATGCGGTCGTCAATTTCTGGGATCACGAACACGGATGCAAACGAAGTGTGGCGCCGCGCCGCTTGATCGAAGGGAGAGATTCGAACGAGCCGGTGAACCCCGGTTTCTCCCGCGAGAAGGCCATAAGCATTTTCGCCAGAAAATTGAATCGTGGCCGATTTGATGCCGGCTTCTTCACCAGGGGTCTCATCCAGGACCTCGGCGGTCATACTCCGGCGCTCTGCCCATCGCAGGTACATGCGAAGAAGGATGGATGCCCAATCCTGTGATTCCGTCCCGCCCGCGCCGGGCTTGATGGTCATGATGGCGTTGAGGTGGTCGGTTTCTCCGGAGAGCAGCGTCCTGGTTTCCAGTTCAGAGATGAAGCTATCGGCGGCGTTAAGCTCGCGGTCCAGCTCTTTCAGCAGGTCGTTCTTCTGTTCGACGTTGGTCTCTTCCTGAGCGAGATGGATGTAGGTCTCGATGTCCCCGGAGATGGAGGTGAGCTTCTCATCCGCGGCGATTTGTTCTTCGGCGCGTTTGCGCTCGCGGAGAACGCCCTGCGCGGCTTCCTGATTGTTCCAGAAACTGGGGTCGGCGACGCGCGCTTCGAGGGCTTTCAGGCGTTCGCGGTACTGCGGGGCGTCAAAGATAGCTCCGGACGAGTGTGATGCGCTGCCTGAGCCCCTCGTAGCGATGCTGGAGATCTTCGAGGATCATGCTTTTTCTGATAAGACGTTCGTCACGAGACGGACGTCACTTTGCCTTTCGAAAAGTTGCCGCCACTAGAATAACGGAAACAAGCACGCAGAGCCAGGCGAACCAGTCGCCAAAGCGAGTGTAAATCGTTTGATCGGTTTGAAAATCATAGGGAAGATCGGCCGCGGCGCGGACATCCGGTGGAAGCGGCTCGAAGATGCGTCCGTAGGGATCGACCGAAACGGTAAAGCCGTTGTTGGTCGCGCGAACGAGCCAGCGGCGGTTTTCCACGGCGCGCACGCGGGCCATGCGCAAATGCTGCTCCGCGGCGGCGGAGCGCCCAAACCATCCGTCGTTCGAAATGTTAATGAGCAGTTGCGCCCCGCCTGCTACAAACCGGCGCACTTCGCCGGGATAAGTTGCCTCATAACAGATAAAAACGCCGTAGGTATTTCCACGCGGAAGCTTCCCTACGACGTATCTGTTTCCTTTGTGGAAACCGCCGACGCCGCTGGAGACGCTCGAGACCACATGATGGATCAAGGGAAATGGCTCGTATTCCCCGAAGGGAACGAGATGAACTTTGTCGTAGACGAGAATGCGCTGGCCTTGGGCGTCAAAAAGCAGCGCGCTGTTGTAAGGCACAAGATTACCAGGAGGCGTCACGTCCGATGGGTCCACCGGCGCTTTCCACTCAATGGCTCCCGTGAGGAATGGGTGGCCGAAACGGATTGCCAGCGTCGAGGCAATCATTGCGAATTGCGAATCTTGAAACGAGAAAGGCGCGGGCGCTTCAGGCCACACGAGAAGGTCTGGCTTTTCCGCGGAAGGGGCGAGGCTGATTCGTACGATCTCGTCGAGATCGGCGGCGTGCGCCTGAAACCAATCCGGGGGGTACGATTCCACTTCCGGGAAATTGAGCTGCACCGCGCGCGCGAAATGGTGAGCTTGCGGCTGCGGCACCAGACGCGAGCCAGCCAGAGCGACGCTCAACAAAATTGCTGTTGCAGCGGCTACGTAAATGACCCGCGTGCGAATCGTAAGTCTGTTCGACACGCTTGCCCATGCAAGCAGTGCATTGAAGCCGGCGACAAGAAAAGAGAGCCCGTAGATTCCCGTGATGGTCGTGAGTTGAACCAAGCCCAGATTTGCGGCGGCGGGATAGCCGAGCAAATTCCAGGGAAAACTAATTTCGGGGAGATGGGCGCGAGCGAATTCGAATGTCACCCATAGGAAGGGCGCACCTAGACAGGCCAGCTCGATGCTTTGGCGGGACAAGCGGTGAACGGACCATGCAAAGGCGCCAGTGAGAATTCCCCAGGCAGTGCCAATCAAGAGCAAAAGAGCCCATCCGCCCGCTATCGAGACGCCGCCGTGAACGCTGAGAACCGTGGCAATCCATGGCACCGACGTCAGGACGAATAGAAGCCCGTGAAGAAATCCACAGCCGAACGCCACGTGAGACCGCGCGCCAAACAGGGATAAGAGTAGAATCCCAACGCAAACCCAGGAATAGATGCTGAGATAGAGACCCGTGTAGGAGAGCGAAAGCGCCGCACCGGAAGCGGCGCCTACAATCAAACGCAAACCCGCGGGAATTTCCGAGCCGGCCTGCGGATGAAGATAGGAAAGCCAACCGCCCCGAGGCATCAGTGTTTCACTATGGCTTTAAAACCCGCGTCCTCGAGGCTTCTTCTGGCCGCGTCGGCGGCTTTCGAGTCAGCGTAAGGGCCGACTTGCACGCGATAGTACTTGTCCCCTTGCGGAGGAAGAACGAACGCAGGAAATTTCTTCTTCTGCAAACGGTTCGCGAGTTCCAGCGCAACCGATTCTTTTCTGAGCGCCGCCACTTGCAACGTGTAGGAACCACCTGGAATGTAGGGGGCGTTCAGGGCTTTCGATGAACCACCGGCAGTTCTTGGCGGCGCTGTGGTCTTCACAACCACCGGCACGGGCTTCAGATGATCTTCGGTTTTCTTGTTATCGCCCGCGTGATAAAACTCCCAATCCGAATTCGGCGGGGCCGCGGTATCCGTTGGCTTGCCGGCAGGAGCGGGGTTGTTCGTGCGCTTCGAATTCGCATCTGCCTTGGGAGTGACGGAAGTCCCCGGCTTCCTGAAAAAGTCGGTCGCGGCGCGCACCGAGCCATCGTATTCATTGCGCCCCATGACGTAGCCGAGAGTGAAAAATACGCCGGAAAACAGCAGCATCAGCATGAACAGGCCAATGACGTGCCGGCTTTCAAGCACGCGCTCTCCGGCGCCCCCTCGTTTTCCTCCAGAAGCCATTCTTACTTTTGCGGCCCCCCTAAATTCCTAGTCCACTGATTAATGATATCGATAGGCAGGGGAAACACAATCGTTGTGTTCTTCTCGACACCTATCTCGGTCAGAGTTTGCAGATAGCGGAGCTGGATAGCGGAAGGCTGCGTTGCAAGAACTTTGGCGGCATCGGCGAGTTTTTGCGAGGCTTCGAACTCTCCCTCGGCGTGAATAATCTTTGCGCGGCGTTCACGTTCGGCCTCCGCCTGCTTGGCGATGGCACGTTGCATCTGTTCGGGGATGTCGACTTGCTTTACTTCTACTTTGGAAACTTTAATACCCCAAGGTTCAGTGTCGGTGTCGAGAATGATCTGGAGCTTGGCGTTGACCTTGTCGCGCTGAGAGAGGATTTCATCGAGCTCGAACTGTCCAACGATGCTTCGGAGGGTAGTCTGCGCGAGCTGGGATGTTGCGTATTGATAGTTCTGCACCTGAGACATTGCCAGGTTCGCGTCCACCACTCGAAAATAACAAACGGCGTTCACTTTAACGGACACGTTGTCGCGCGTGATGATGTCCTGCGGCGGAACGTCGAGGGTTTCAAGGCGCAAATTGATGCGGTAGAGGGTTTCAATCGGCCAAAGAACCAGATTTATGCCGGCGCTCTTTGCCTCGGGCATCAACCGTCCGAGCCGAAGCACCACGCCGCGTTCCCATTCCTTGATGATATAGATCGAATTCCAGAACCAGATCAACACCAGTCCGACGATCAGCGCCATTCCGACAAAACCGATTTCCATGTTCTCCTCCTGAATGTGAGAATCCTTATTGCGCCGCCGAAACAGCCACATCGGCCGGCTCAACGTAGAGCTTCAATCCTTCGACGCGCAAAACCCGGACGCTTTCACCATCCTGCACAGGCCGCGAAGACTCAGCGCGCCATAGCTCGCCATGCACGCGAACCATGCCCTCCGCTCCTGCCTGCAGCCGCGCGACCGCGACGCCGTGCGCTCCGATCAATTCTTCCCTTCCCGTCGCGGATTTCCATTTTCGCGAGCGCAGGACCAGGCGCATTAGAACCACGGCGAGCACCGCGAAAGGTAACGTCCCAGCCAGAGCTACGCCTACGCTCACTCCGCCGGATGTAAGTGGCGAGCGTATCAGGAAGATTGCGCCCAGAAACATCGATACCACTCCTCCGAAAGCCAGGACTCCATGGCTCGGGGCTTTCGCCTCCAATATGAAAAACGCTAGCGAAAGCCCGATCAGAAAAAGCCCGGCAAGATTCACAGGCAGAAAATGCATGGCGTACAACGCAAGGATCAGGCAGATTCCCCCGATGACTCCCGGAGCGATCACCCCCGGATGCGTGAATTC
>Ga0207126_1138_pt1 | contig 11848 bp, 10 predicted proteins | sample Alteio_BWMinHeat_20_FD_153586 | JGI IMG/M metagenome (GOLD analysis project Ga0207126, IMG submission 153586) | Enriched cells from forest soil in Barre Woods Harvard Forest LTER site, Petersham, Massachusetts, United States -... | ecosystem: Environmental > Terrestrial > Soil > Temperate forest >...
AATATCGCCGATACGAAACCCACTAACTAATTTCTCTGAAATATGTTTCACATTTCGCTTCTCATCTTCGGTGGCGAGTCTGATTATAGCATACTTAACATTTCGATCTCCAATCACTGCATGTACCGGATTTAGTTTGCTAATAACTCCAGTTACAGTTTCTCCAATCTTTGATTCATACGTTACAATGTCACCAACTCGGAAATCTTCTCTTCTCCCAGGGTTATAAATCGTTTCTCGATGGAGGGAATGTTTATATTCAGTGTGGCCAAAATATGCATTCATCAATGCGATGAAATACAATCCATGAGATTTATAAATAGGGTCTCCTTTGATATGTCCATGTGTGATTTCTATAATAAAATGGATTAACTCATGTTCAAAAACATTCATCATGCAACCAAGTCGATCATAGCATAGTAATCCATTTGACGTATGTGATTTTTCACCACTTCTAAACGTGTTCAAAATTACTGGCTGAGACAATTCAATCGTATAGATACATTTATCTTTGCTACAATGACCGGCAGTTGCCGTTAATCGATTACTAAATCCCAAATTTAGATGAATTTCATCACGATTCATTATCTCCAACAACGCATCATTAAAAAATAATTCATCATACAGATCAAACATCGGTCTCAAAATGCTTTGGGGAAGCACTTCAAAATTGGGATTATTCCCGAGATATCGTCGACTCAGTATATCATGTATATTATTCCTCAAAGAAGTAATATACTGATTACTATACCGCGTCTTAACTGGATATGACAAGTTAGGAACTTTCTCCGTTAAATTTCCCACAACAGGAGGTTGAGTTATTATTGGCCGCGTTATTATTGGCTGAGTTATTATCGGCTGCATCAGCACAGGTTTCAATATTGAAGGCTGAGTTATTAATGGTTGAGTTATTAATGGCTGCATTATTGCCGGTTTCAATATTGAAGGCTGAGTTATTGCCGGTTTCAATATTGAAGGCTGTGTTATTACTGGTTTTGTCATTGGAGGGATGGGTACTAATAAAGGTCTAGGCTCTTGTATTAGTGGAGATCTTGGTGCTATTATTGATGATGTAGTGACTGGAGGTATAGTAATTTGAGATGTCGAAACTGGTGGGATGGGTATCAGTGAAGGTCTTGGTATTGGTACTAATGGAGATCTTGGTACTGGTATTGATGGTGTAATAACTGGAGGGATTGGAGGAGCAAGCGCTCGAAGCATGGATACCGTAGGAACCGTAGGAACCGTAGGAACCGTAGGAACCGTAGGAATCGATGGAGATTTAGGTATCGGAAACAATAGGGGTCGGGGCATAGATATCTGAGGAACCGTAGGAGCTGTAGTGGTACGCGACATTATTTGTAGATGGAATAATTATTGTTTTTGATTCAAAAACAATAGTATTATCGGGGAATATAATCTGGAATGGATATCATGGATGTTTGAGCATCACTTGATAGAGCACCAACCTTAATGAGCCCTTCTAATGCAAGGGCGGGATGTAATGTCACTTGACATAGATAAGAGTATTCTCGGACTTTTCGAGTGACATCAATAAATTTCATCGGTCCATACTGTGATAGTAAATCATTGTAGGCAGTGAGATACAATAAATAACAATCTCGTTTCTTATTGAAGTATGATTTCTTTGGTTGTTTCGGTTGTCTAGGTTGTTTACTCATGGTATCAGCAGCAAGTTTATATGCTATCATAATTAGAGCTATTTTAGCCGCCCGATCATGTAATGATAAAATGAGATCCTGTTCCATAATCTCTCGCTTCATATCAGGGATCATTTGGCGATCGCTGAGCTTATATCGATCGATATAAGCACCGATCTGTTGACAGTTCTTACAGACTATACCTTTGAGATATAATTTCAGTGATGGCAGCGGTTTAGATATGAGTTTTACGATACCCGGATTCTGAAATATATCATCGATAACATTTCGTCCTATGTCATTTGGATATACGAATACTATACTGGTATCAGTGGCAAAAGCGACGTATTCATCATTGAAAGCGACTACTACTACCCCCATGATGAGTCTACGAATCAACAATGCCTCCTCGAGTGATGATACTGTGATGATTTCGGCTTCTTTCTCAGGATTTAATGTCACAGTCGTAACTGCTTGATTGGTTTCACTCGTATCATTCACATCACTTATATCATTCACACCACTTATATCATTCACACCACTTATATCATTCACACCATTGGACATTTACTATAGTAATAATAATGCTTTTGATACTATATTTGGGAGTTAAATATATGCACGATGGACTCCGGTATTGGGATCGTATTCGAATAGGATCTCTAATTCTTCCCGATCACCCCAGTGTTCATATTTCATGTAGGGTATCTTCTTGATATCACCACGTTCGCGATACTCGACCCATGTGCACTCTTCTTGCATTCCAATCTTCAAAGCATTGATGGCGGATTGTCTGGTGGATCCATATCCTGAAAACTTCGTACCCATTTATTTGTGAAGTATGTATTATTTTTTTTTTGAAAATAATACTGGGTATTTATATCATATCACGATTTAACTGGATGGTATTTCGGATCCGATCGTACATATGATAGATTTTAGTTCCCTCGAAGGAGACTTCAGGGGAATCAATAGCGGTGAGTAATTGACGACGGCTTAACCAAATAATGCTTTGAACTTCATGTTCAGGACTAATACCTATCTGATGAAATCGCTCCGTATATTGATATAATGGACCAGATACTGGGAGAAGAATTTCGGCAGTATCAGTTCCATCGAGAACGAAACAGTTCTGTAATGTGTCTCGAGTAATATCTCCAAAAACCCCAAAACTTTCCTCATAATATTCACGAATAGCAGCATCTAAGGCATCTCGATCCCGTCTCTCGATCTTCCCTCCAAAATCGCCAATCGCAGCTACTCCATTCTCGACTCCAAACCCAAAGAACTGAACATTACCTTGTTCAACCATAGGGATTATACCTGCCCGTTTATATTTACGATCCCGCCAATTGATTTCACTGACACGTAGTAGACGTAGTCCATTCATTTACAGCAACATCTGATAATTTTAGAACTAATTCACTCTGACGAATTAAACAAATGATACTTACTGCGCCGAATTGAAAATAATATTTATTTAATCACTATAAATACGCAAAATGGAGTTAGAAGATATTGTCGTTGTCTGTCATGGATGCGGTGTTAAAGTGCCATTGACTGAATCTTGTTCGGCATATGGATTAGATTGGTGTTCATCTGACTGTCTTGGACCATATCGTGAAAAACAACGGGCTGAGAAACAACACGATGAAAATCAATCGATTCAAGAGGTATCTTCAATGGATTTAGAAGATATCATCTGTGCTGGTTGCGGCGCTAAAGTACCACAGAATAAATATTACTCGGCATATGGATGGAGTTGGTGTTCAACTGCTTGTATTGCACCATATCGCAAAGAACAACAGGCTAAAGAAGCTGAGAAACAACGCAGGGGAATTCGCTCAAGTCAAGGAGCATTCTCAATGGGAGGAGGTGAATATTAATCTAGGTGAATATTAATCTAGGTGAATATTAATCTAGGTGCGTGTTAAATGTTTTTTAAAAAACATCAGAGGTAATTCGGTGGGCAAATTGGAGCAGTGATATCGCCATTATCTTTCCATTGCTGCCAACCTGGATTTAGGCACTCTAACACTCTAGAATATCCATCGTCAACATCGAAAGGACAGTGACCGATGGTTTCAGCATATATATTCACGATGAGTCTCGCATTCACTACTTTCACGAGAGCAGTTACTAAATGCGGATGAATATACACGATAAACCGATCATCAGAGAGAGTAGCAAATTTATCAATCCAATTCATCACCGCTAATTCATAAATAATGAACTTCAGATCCCCCGCCTCAATGGAGATATTCGAAGGATTTGAGTAGTAGACACCTCCGGGCTGAAAGTAATCAATAATAGCATTTCGGATCGCCATCCCAGTGTAGGTGAGAACTTCAATATCATCATAATATGATCTAGATGTTTGACGAATTGTTTTGGGTAAAGAGCGAATTAGAGGGATATGATAATTGGTAGAGAGTTCGATGCGACGGATGCCATTATGTTCATGAACAACTTTATATCCACCTTCTTCTATTCCATAGATACCATCTACTATACAGCGTAGATAGGTATCCCATTGCGAGATGGGAATCTTGAAGAAGTAATTGCTCTGAGACGACATTTCATATCAAAACTATACATAATTTTTTTAATTAGTTTTTCATTGTGCAAGATAGGTACGTCCATTTAGAACCTGACAGTAGACTGGTTTATTACTGACAAATCCAACATGGACTTGTACCTCTGGAATTGATAAATCACGATTCCAAGTGGGAAATCCCACCACTGTAGGATTTTGAAACTGATCTCCTATCTTCTCGGCCCCTTCTACCGCAATTCCCTCTCCTAGTATTTCACCCTCAGTGCCAAATCCAGCAATGAGTGGAGCAACTAATTGTGGTAGTGGCAACGTTGGTGGTATATCCTTAACCAATGCTTCAATTGGACCTTGAGGAGCAATGGGACGACTTATAGCCGCGATGCGCCCAGAAGGTTGAGCCTTTCCTATTTGTTGTAATCCTTGACGAGCAGCACTTTTACTAGCTGCAGTTGTTGTAGTTGTTGTAGTTGTAGTTGTTGTAGTTGTAGTTGTTGTAGTTGTTGTAGTTGTAGTACTTGTTATTCCTAATCCGACTCCTAGAGCTGGAGATCTAATAGATGGTAGGATATTAATCGGTTGATTGATAGTTACGGGCAATGGGGTGCCGATACAAGGAGTTATGCCTGCTATGCTCTCCTTAATACAATGAGGAAAAACTGGCTGCGAAACACTGTTATTTTGAGCATCAATCTCGTTAGCCGCATCAACACTCTTGAATCCCTCAATAACTTCGCGATTCTCCATGTCAAACGTAACAATAGTTGGATTCATCATCGCAGCACGTGAATGTGGACAGGTTAAACCCAAATAATTCAATGCCTCTTCAATCGTAGCACCAGCACCTATCAGAGCTTCATACTCCTTAGCAAAACATGCCAACTGTTCATTACAAGTTTTACATCGAATGGGATATTCCTTATATGAGTCCATTTTAGGTGATTTTGTTAACTCAATAAAAATCATTTTTATTATAATATTTAGTAAAATTCCCCAATACACCCTCGATTTATTCGAATTAATACAGACACTACTATTATAGCACAGTATACCTAGAATTTAAAAATATCATACCTATTTAGGTATGATAATTTCCGAAGAATCTATTAGCATGGATATATCTATCCGCGAATGTTTGATATATTAATAACGTTATGTTAACAAGCATAATTGAGGTATGTTGATATGATTGAGATATGTTGATATGATTGAGATATGTTGATATGATTGAGATATGTTGATATGATTGAGTTGGTGAGTTTTTAGAATGAATTTAATGATATTCACGGAAGAACATTTGATAGATGTCATTGAAACTCAATCCTGGTTCTTGAAGCATTTGGATGCCAATTATTGAGAATTCGTTAATACCATCTCGTGGTGCTAGATATGGTTTACTTTCATGTTCAAAACGCATGAAAGCGACGAAGCCTCTGAATATACGGAGGGTATCTTGAAGATTCATATACGAATTGTTTTCGATAAATGTTTGGAATGCATCGGCATAATCTCTAACTTCAGCATCAAAATCAGAACCGCCGCGTCTAGGATACATATTGATATATTCTGAAGCCACGGCATCATAAAGTTCTTTTACTTTTCTATCTTCACTGGAGGCTGCTTTGATGGCTTGGGACGCATCTTGAGTGAGAAATCCAGCTTGATAGCCACTACGACACACTGGACAATCTGCTCTTCGTAGTTCCTTGGTGCAATCACCACAAATTGCATGTCCACATATTGGTTTACCTTTAGGAGAGGTTATTACGTCCAAACATACACAACATTCATCATGAGCCTGTTGATTATCCACATGTTCAATATTTGACTCAATAATAATCGGTTGCGCTCTAGGAGATGAACTCAATGGACTGGAACTTGATGCAGAACCTGATGACGGTCTCGTTATTGGAATGATTGGCACTCGAAGAGTAGGATTCTGTGACGAAATCGGAATCGGAATTGGATTGACTCGAGTTTGTTGACTAATTGGAACCAGAAGCGGACTTGGAACCAAATCCGGAGCCCTCACTGGTATTATTGGACCACTCGTGTTCGTAAGTGAAGTTCGTTGCGGTGATTGACTTAACACTCTAGGACTTGATACTCTCGGACTTGATACTCTGGGACTTGATGTTCTAGGACTTGATACCGGAGATGGAATTATTAGTTCCGGACTTGATACTCTAGGACTGAGTATCGGAGATGAAATTCTAGGACTTGATAAGGGTCTAGGACTTAACGATGAGGTAGGAATTGGTCTAGACACTGCACTCACTGCACTTCCGGGAATTGTAGGAAGTTCACTTATATCTATAACATACTGTGGGGTTGGGATGATGGTAGCTCTTCCTGGCTGTGTTGAAATTGGTGGTTGTGTTCGAATCGGCGATTGTGTTCGAATTGGTGGTTGTGTTCGAATTGGTGATGGTTGCCTAGATGGTATCTGTAGTGTCGAAGGTCTTAGTACTGGTGATGGTTGCCTAAGTGGTAACTGTACTGGAGGTACCTCTATTAACGGTCTTCGTACTGGTGATGGTTGTCTAGGCGGTATTTGCACTGGAATTGTCTGTCTAGGCGGTATTTGCACTGGAATTGTCTGTCTAGGCGGTATTTGCACTGGAATTGTTTGTATTGGAATTGTTTGTATTGGAATTGTTTGTATTGGAATTGTTTGTATTGGAAGTGTTTGTCTAGGTGGTATTGGAGGTATTTGTCTTGGCGAGGTGACTACTGGAGGTATTCGTATTGGTTGTATTGAAGGCCTCACCGATGAAGGTGTCAGTACTGGGGGCGGAATATTCATTATTGGAGGTTGTACGACTTGAGATGTTTGCCTCGGTGGTGTTGTTATTGCTATTGGAGCTGTTCGTCTTGGAGGTATTTGTGCTAGTCGCATTGATGGCCTCGTTGACGAAGGTGTCAATACTGGAGGCGGAATATTCATTATCGGAGGTTGTATGACCTGAGATGTTTGAGGTCGTGTTACTGGTGGTATTTGTACCAGAGGTTGTGTTATTAATGGCCGCGTTACTGGTGGTATTTGTATTGGAGGTCGAGTTATTGAAGATGTTGGAGCTATAGGTATTTGAGGCCTAGTAACTGGTGGAGTTTGTATTTGAGGTCTGGTTACTAGTGATGTTTGCATTTGAGGTCGTGTGACTGGGGGTATCTGCATTTGAGATCGAGTTACTAGTGGTGTCTTGGGAGGAGTGGTTGGTCTAGGGGCTAATTGAGCTGTAGATCTAATTGAAGTTCCCTGTAATATAGGAGTAGTTGGCTTAGTTGGCATAGTTGATGTAGTTGATACAGTTGATACAGTTGATGTAGTTGATCTTATGGGATTAATTGGCGGTTGTTTCAATGGTATGAAGGGAACTGCGGTAGTTGCGAGGGGTAGTGTTGTTGGTACAGTTGATATGTTACGAATTGGTTGAAAAGTAGAAATTGGAGATTCTTCGGAGGAGGAAGGAGTGATACTCTCTTCAAAGCTACTGTTAAAACTTTCTGTCTCTGATTCTGATTCTGAAGGGAATCTCTGTATAGCAACACTAGGACGAGATATTTGAGGACGAGGTATTTGAGAAGGAATTGTTGATTGTGCTGTTGAAATCAAACGCGAGGGCGGCTGAGCCACTGTGGTTGGAATTCGAACAGTTGATGTAGGTGGACGGGATACAGTTGAAAGTGGAGGAATATTGATTGGTTGAACTGTCGGAGGACGAGTGCTGCCAGTAGTTGGAAGTGTCGAAATAACTGGTGGATTTCGCGACATATTTAGATACTCTTTTATTTCTAATAAAAAATTTTATTTCTAAAACAAATGGCTAATGTATTTACTAATGTTGGTGAATTCCGTCGAGGGAAAGGGAATAAGAAAAGTCGCTTAGGTCCCCGTATTACTGTCAAAGCTGCCAGAAGACAAGGGGCCGAGAAACAAACTCAATCTCCTAATGAAATCGCTGTTGCTAAGCTCGGTAAATCGCTTAGGGAAACAACTAGTTTAGAATCGACGCAAAGAAATTCATATATTAATATAGTAAGAGAAGCCGAACAACTTCGATTCATGAGTATGACAGTTTTGACAGAAGTCTTCGTATATATGCATAACAATAATGATCCCGTAGACATCAATCAAGAAAATTTCCATTACAGTAGAGTACCACCTGGGGGAGTTATACCTTATATTGAAAGAATCATCGATCGTAAAGAATTCAGAGCCAAAATGAAAGATAATTCAGAGAATGAACGCAATATTGTATCACTCCGTCTAGCAGCCACCTTCCTCCGATATATTCAATACATAAACATACTTCGAGCCCAAAATGCTGAAGAAGCGAAACAAGCAGAGCAAAATAAGGGTCAGAGAACAGAAATGGCACCCCCAACCATTGATCTACAACTCACCTAAAAAATTCAGAATACACACTACAAATCGAACACATTCAACAATCAATATATTCAACAATCAATATATTCAACAATCCATAAAAGAGATATGGGCAATCGATCATTTAGTCATAATGATAGTTTTCAAGAAGAAGATAACCATCCTCCCTCATCAAATCGCCGAAATAATCACTCACATCCAACTAATTCAACTAACTCCACTAACTCAACTAACTCAACTAACTCCACTAAATCAATAAATTCAATTCCAGGAAATCCAATTCCATCATATTTGAGCCAATTACAATCAATCCAACCTCATTTGACTCAATCCCAATCAACTCAACCTGCATCAATTCAACCTGCATCAATTCAATCTGCGTCAACTCAGCCAGGATTAATTCAACAAGGATTAATTCAACAAGGATTAATTCAACAAGGATTAATTCAACAAGGATCAATTCAGCCAGGATCAATTCAACCAGGATCAACTCAACCTCAATTAATTCAAACTCAATCTGGATCTGAAATAACTCTGCCAGGATGTCGAATTCTCTATGATAGGGAACTTGATTTGACTACTGATACTGCCTGTTGTATTTGTTTTAAGGATTATTATCAGGGAATGGATATGCAGATACTCCCATGTAATCACATCATTCATCGAGATTGTCTGAAAATATGGTATCAAAGATCCAATATATGTCCTATCTGTCGAATGAGCTCTTAAACATATTGATTCGCTTCTTTTTAATTTGTTTCTTTTTAATTTGTTTCTTTTTAATTTGCTACTAATCCTAACTAAAAATAATTTCTCCATGAATCGTGGAAAAATTGTATAATTCTATCTGCTGGTCACTATCTAGTATCTCATAACGAATTTGAAAAGAATTAAAGTTGATTCCTATAACATTAGAAAAGATCAACGATGATTGATATGTCAACTCAGGATTGTATTGTGACAGACTCATCAGGGATAATGTACGAGAAACATCCACGGAGACGAAATAGCTTGGGGGACCCTTGTTTAGAAATTCCCACTTCCATCATGGATTCTATCGTTCAGGCCATTCATGAGTGTGTATCATTGAGCACAATACGACATGTCCTCAAATTACCCATAACTGCGCTGATTATATATTTTAGTACATATCCCTTCTATCGTGGTGCTGACACATTGTATTACTTCCTTCTCAAGAAGCACGGACGCGATATGTACTACGCCCAAGATGGTCGTCATCTAATTACCATCCGCCATGAACTAATAGGCGTCTACATTTTAGCCGAGCAGGATCTTAAAGCTCCTAAGATGCTCAATGATAATTCTGATGATGATTCTATTTACTCGGTATTGAAACCATATATTGATAGGACCGTTACGTGTCCTCGGTATCAGTTGCGCAATTCTATTATTTTGGGGGAGGCATCATTTGATGATGCGATAGGAATTTCATCGATTGCTCTGAATATTCCAATATATCAAGAGTTGTTTCAACGTATTGGGAATAATACGACAATACTAAGATCATTTACGGATAATGATTGTTTGGAACCGATTCATACTTTGAATGATGCCAATCTAAAAGTCATAATGATGCGTATGGCAACGATAAAGGGATTGCTTCCGAATTTATGGAATTTAATTTTGAAGGATTACTACTCGCAACAACTTCTGCGATTGCGAATTCATGATTACTTACCAACTCTGGCAACACGAGAACTTATTTCTCTCGATAGTTTGATTCCTGCGATTATTCTGCTCCCATCAGATCTTAGTACACTCGGAGTTCGACTGTGGTTTTCATCACGACGCGATCGAGCATATTTACTTGGATTTGATGTGACTGATGGTATCCCTGCTGATTCGGTCATTAGTGAAAGATTACAACATCTCGAACGAGTTGGAATTGAACACTACACCAATGACATTACTGGAGTTCATGTTGATAATACTGGCACCCTTACTGGGATAATAGGAATGGCATTTTATCCTCATTTAATTGGCAAGAAACTAGTCAATACCCGAGATGTATTCGGGACTGCACTCAACGTTTATTTTCCATTTGATTTATTCCCCATCGTTGGTGATGACTGGACCTATATCATATCATGGCAGGATATAATCCCTCATATAAGAAATGACGGAACTATCACTCATGAACACTTACGGAATATATTAACTCAAGAGCATATCCCCGCTCTACCTGAGGTTCCAAGTGAAAAGGACATTGAACACATATATGAACAGCTAACTTGTCCTTTGAAAATAGTTCGAGGAACTCATGTACGAAATAGATTGGTAGAGATTATGTGCCATGATATGTTAAATTTTTAAAAATTCTCATTGTAGGTTGTTGACATATAATGATTTTTTAATTTCCCTGATTTCTTGGGGTTTTAGATTTTCTTGGGGTTTTAGATTTTCTTGTTATTTAGATTTTCTTGTTATTTAGATTTTCTTGTTATTTAGATTTTCTTGTTATTTAGATTTTCTTGTTATTTAGATTTTCTTGTTATTTAGATTTTCTATGTTAAAATATTCTGAGCATCCCAAATAGCATATAATTCTGACAAATGATAACCGCTTTTGACAGTACATTATATCCAGAGATGGGATCGGGAATCGTAAGAGCTACCGACATCGTTTATATACCACATTTCTCATACCCTGAATTTACTACTGAGAATGATACGCCTGATAAGATCAGTGAATTTCAAAGTATATCTGAAGATGCTGCATGGGAAGAACACGATAAATTTCTTAGAGATCTGAGTTATGCCGATTTAATTCCTTTTTTTGAGAATATATTGGTTGGGAAAGACCGGGATGGCAATGATTGTAGTATCAGTTATTATAAGTTCTATGTCTTGCATTCTCGAAGTGCCAAACTCGGAGATATTACTATTGAATGTTTGACTCGTTTAGATCAACTCAATCCATCAATAATAATAAAGAGATTTACTGATCCGCCTCTGGGAAAGACACATTTCCACTATCGGATTGATGGATACACTTTATACCAAGAACTGAATTCAGATATGAAAATCATCTGGATCGAATCCTATAATCCAATGAAACCACTTACCTCATTGGACAAATCATGTATCATAAAGATGAGACAGGGAACTACTCGCGATGAAATAGAACAATATTTGAAGATACTGAAGCGAATTATTATCCCAGTATTTTGTCGCTCCCCAAATGAATCGTCAGAAAATATTACAATACCAAAGTCTGTCCGAC
>Ga0207126_1139_pt1 | contig 11710 bp, 12 predicted proteins | sample Alteio_BWMinHeat_20_FD_153586 | JGI IMG/M metagenome (GOLD analysis project Ga0207126, IMG submission 153586) | Enriched cells from forest soil in Barre Woods Harvard Forest LTER site, Petersham, Massachusetts, United States -... | ecosystem: Environmental > Terrestrial > Soil > Temperate forest >...
TTCATTGAAAATTTCAAAGTCAAATAAGCGAGAACCGCAAAGTCCTTGGCCCTTATAACGTATTCCCATTCCTGTGATATTTCCCGCACGTTTTTCTATGATTTTTACATAATCTTGTGCATGAGTGCCTTCACTTGAATATTTTGTTGAGCGAACAAGCTCACCGGAAGTTTCAATGACGCTTTCCGCAACCGCTTTACGCTCATTTTCATAGGTTTGCAAAAGTGCGCGAGAAGCAGAATAATTTATTACTTTATTTAATTTCCATATGAGATTAAAGGCATCTCCCAATCCTGTATTTAAACCCTGTCCGCCATTGACGGAATGAATATGACAGGCATCTCCCGCAAGAAAAATACGATCATGAACAAAAAAATTTTCTGCAACAGATTCTTTTACAGAAAATTGTGAAAACCAAATAATATTTTTGAAACTTAAATTATGCGGCTGTATAGCACGATTAATTTTTTCAATGGCTTCCTCTAAAGTAAAATTTCGTCTATCCATTCTTACATAAAATCGATCAATGTCTCCTTCTCTTGGAATCCAGGCCACATCGGAAGTATCAGTCTGAAAAACAATAATTTCAGGTACTTTGGGGAAATCTGTGACGATAACGGCATCGATGACTGCCCATATGATTTGCGGACGAATAATATTAAAAGCTATTTTGAAATGTTGGCGAACAAAGGAATGAGAGCCATCAGCGCCGATGAGATAATTGGATCGAATTTTTTTTCCATTTGCGAGCGTTGTTACACATCCTTGCTCATTCAATTCAATATTTTCAATCTTTGTTGAACGTTTTACTGCGAGCTTTTTATCTAAAATATTTTCTAAGTGCGATTGTCCTAACATGAGAAAATGCCTGTGCAGGCAACCTTCAAGTTCATCCCACCATGAAGATTGGCGTGAAATAAATTTTCCATTTGCCCAAACAGAACTCGTGTTGCATGTTTTTCCCAAAGGATAAAGCGCAGAAAACAAGCCAGCTAACTCGAGCAATTGCAAACTACGTGCGTTCAAAGCATCAGCTCGACCAACTTCTAAAGGTCTAGCTGATTTATCTATAACGATATGATCTATACCACATAGCTGTGCCAGATAGGCGCACATAAGACCGACAGGGCCCGCGCCAACAATGACAAGCTGGGTGCTTTCGATTTTCATTTGCGAGTTTCCAAACCAGGGTTGGCAAAAGGAGGGTCACTTAAAATATGAACGCGTTGAAGATGACGAGGAGATTTAGAGATGAATGCTTCTCTGCCATGCAGCAGTGAAAAATTATCTGCAATGACTAGATCTCCTGTTTGCCATTCATGCGCATAGAAATTACTTGGTGCATACAGCATTTGTTCCAAACTAGAATGAAATTCTATTAATTCCTCATGGCTCAGGCCAGTAAACTTGAGCTCTGGCGGATTGATAAAATGGCCTTTTTTTTCATTGTGAGGTTCATTATAACGAATGACAAAAAAATCTTGATAAGGATGCTTGGTGATAATGGGTGATGCGACCTTGCTATCATAGAATTCCATTTTTCTTTGATAAATGCCTGTCACCTTATTCCAAAGTTTTTTTGTATCAGCAGAAGCATTCTGTAAGACGAGAATCGTATTTGAAAAAGTGGTTCTTCCTCCTTGGTTTGATAATGGTGCTTTCACGCAATGAAAAATTTGAAATTCAGGCACTTGCGGGCGATACATGCCATCCCAATGAAGTGGAACATAACTGTTATCAAAAATATGATCTTCTGGCTTGTCTTGCTCAATTAACTCTAATACTTTTCCAAAAGGCCAAATGCTTATCTCGCCCCAACCTTGGCAATAATTTGAAAATGATTCAGCATGTTGAAAGCTGCGAAATCCTCTCAACACAATGAGATGTTCACGTCGAACAAGTTCACGTAAATGATTTACATTAAGATTGCTTAAATCATCAAAAAATTTCTTTGGTTCCAAGAGTAGGCCGAAAGGTCGAATCAAGGTCGTTTTATGTTCCATATAAAATCTCCTTTAACTCTAAATTTTTTTCCGCACTAATTAATTGATAATGGCTTGGCTGCCCTTCACGATAAACTAAATGCGCGCCAAGTTTTTCAGCTTGTGCACGTTTGAGTAAGGCAAAACGCCCATCAATATCGACAGCAACACCATGCCATGGCGTCATCCAATTCTCTGCTTCCATCAAGCGAATACCGAGTTTAGAACTGCCGCAGCTTTGTGGATGAATAGAAAGACGAAGAGCATGAGGGAAATGCTTTGCTATTAATTCACTCCAAGCCCTGCTTCGTTGAATGACAATATAGGCGCGTTGTCTACATTCTTTTTGTATCGCGCTGCGGCTAAGTCTTTGTCCTGGGTGCATGGCATCTTCTACGAGAAATTTAGTGATACCGCAATATTGCCGATGTATTTCTTCTTCCTCCCTGCTGCATGGTTTTTGATTTCCTTTACGAACAGCTTCTTTGAGAATTTCCAATGGCTCGCCATATTGCATCATCAATTGCTGCCTGATTTGATTGAAATCACGACTTGAATAAAAATCATCGAGATTAAAGGTAGAAATAAAAGTGAAAGACATTTTTTGTATGAGTAAAGAAAGTGCTTGCTGATAATCACTGACATTTCTATCATCTATTCCAATTGCATCATTAAAAACTCTTCCATCAGAAGATAAAATGATGCGAGCACCTGGCGAATATATTTTTTGAATTTGTTGGCAAAGATGATTAAGAAATTGAAGAGCAAGTTGCTCAGCCATATCGGGAAGTATTCCAAGGACCTTGGCAGGATTGGGTGATTTTGCAGGAAAGGCTGGTAACGCAAAGATGATTGGCTGCTTACTTTCAATGGCAGAAATAACCTGGCCTAGATGAGGTGTGAGACAGGCTTCACAACCTGATGTGGCGCATGATTTTTTGGTGCCAGCTATTCTGCGATACTGCATCACATACAGCATTATTTTACGTGCAAGTGTGTAGTCTCGAGAGGGGGCAGCATTTTGCATGTTAATTTTTTTTATTTTAAGTGAAAGTTTTGCTGGCGCCATTGTCAGGATACTCCATTAGGACTAATGAGTTTAACAATAGCGCGTGTATTAATATAATTGATTGTGATTATGACTAAGATAGGAAAAAACTATTTAGGATTCTGCCAGCTTGCCGCTAAATCATTTAAGGCTTCTCCTGTCACACGATAGACTGTCCATTCATCCATTGCTTTTGCGCCGATGCGTTTATAGAAAGCAATGGCACTTTCGTTCCAATCTAATACCCACCATTCTAAGCGCCCGCATTTTCTTTCTTTTGCTAAATGTGCAAGATAAGCTAATATTTTCTGACCTATTCCTTGGCCTCGCGCTTCTGGCTTGACGTATAAATCTTCAAGATAAATGCCAGGACGACCTAGAAAGGTTGAATAATTATGAAAATACAAGGCAAAACTGACGGGTTCTTGATTCAAATAAGCAATAATCACTTCTGCATGTGGCTTTTCACCAAACAATGTTTCCTTCAATAGCGCTTCAGTTGCAATAACCTCATGGGATAATTTTTCATATTCTGCCAACTCTTTAATGAAGGAAAAAATGAGGGGAACATCTTTAGCTTCAGCTTTTTTAATTTCAAATGGATCGTGCATGATGGGTGGCGACTCCGATTAGTATGATTCTAATGGTTATTTTGTATAAGCTTTTTAGGAAAGAAAAATAAGTTAGCAAAAACAGCAGGCACAATAGCGCTCAACACAACGACTGCAATTAATAAAGAATATTGATTTGCATTAATAATATGATGGGTCAATCCAAATAAGGCAGCGATGCTGCCAAATGCAAGTCCGGTTGACATGAGCAAGAGGGTGTACATACGTTCAGGTTTAAATGCATTCATGAATGAAATGCATGGAGAAATACCTATTCCCTTGAAGAAAATTTTGGCTGCAAGAAAAATTAAAATAGGAAGGCTAGATGTTAGTAATACGGGAACAGAAACGAGAAAACCAGCACGGATAAAATAGAAGGGCGTCAATAAACCAAAGGTTGTTGTTTGTAAACTTTTAACTAATTGTGAATCATTGCCAACAATATTGGATAAGGCAATACCAACGAAAAAAGCTGGTAAAACGGGTTCATATCCCACGCTGATGGCAAATATGCCTAGTAAGATCAGTGCGAGGAGAATGAATTTAAATTCAAATGCAGTGGGTTTTCTGCCAAATTTTGCAAATAGTATTTTGCATAGGACAGGCAAGATAGCGCAAATAAACAATACCGAGATAAAAAACAAAATGGTATAAAATGTGAAGGGTGTAAATATGAGTCCCAAGGTCATCACCGTACAAAAATCTGTTACGAAGCAGATGGCCAAGAGTGTTTTTCCGTAGTCTGTTTCAGTGAGACCGCCTTCTAGTAAGCTACCATAGACAATGGCAACAGAAGTGGTCGATAAGACAAGACCTGTTAGCAAGCTAGCTTGAAGAGACCAAGCAAATCCATAATAGGCGATTGCACCGCAAGCTAGAAAAGGCGTGATAAAACTAGCGAGACCAATGACCAAAGCGGTTCGCCATTCTTGTTTGATATGCTCTGCATCTAATTCCAAACCTGCTAAAAAGGTCAGCATCAAAGCACTTACACTGGCTAGCATAGTAAACCAGGCGGAATTAAGATCGAGATGATAAGCTGGTAGCCAGCGATTCAATAAATATCCACCAATAATGCCAACGACTATTTCTATCAATGCGATGGATATTTTTAAATAATAGGCAAGCATGGCTGCTGCAACTGCTAGCAAGACAATCGTAAAAGTTGCCGTGTAGAGTGTTTCCATTTCCGTGTTCCTTGTGAAGCTAGGTTAGATTAGTGGTCAAGTAAATAATAGCTAAATTAAAATACTTATTCATAGTGCCTGCTTTGCAAGCTCCCTATTAAACATCACCTCTTGCTTAGCAATATATTTCTCATAAGCTTGAGGATCAATAAAGGGATTAGATTTAGTTTTATTTAACAAAGTATATTTCTTCTGTAGATCAAACATGCCTGCATGAGAAGCGAGAAAAATATCGCCGTGAAGTGCTTTTAATACTTTAATCGCATGTTGATAGTCATGCAAAATATTGGGGTAGGTCTTATTGTGAATTAATTGATAACCGGGATTCACGCTAAGACTGCCGATGATAATGGCCTTGTATTGTTTGCCATGATCCTTCAGTCGAATTTCCCATGAAGTGCATCCGGGTGTATGGCCCGCTGTTAAATGTGCAATCAAGGTAGTTCCGCCTAATTCAATTCGATCCCCATCATGAAGTATTTTATCGACAATCGTTTTAGGAAAATAAGTACTCGGATCATGAGCGTAATTAAAATTAGTTCTACCGCCAGATTCAACATCAGAGGCATCTGCATCCATGACCATATATTTTGAATTTGTTTGCTGTTTAATTAAATGACTGCCCGCAGCATGGTCAAAGTGAGCATGGCTAATCAATAAAATTTTTGTATCACTGAATTTAAAGCCAAGTTTTTCAATACTCGATTTGATCATGGGAACATTAGCTTCAAGCTCGCTATTAATTAAAATATTTCCTTTTGGCGTTACGATTAAATAACTTGTGAGGTCATCAGTGCCAACATAATAGAGATTGCCAGCAATGCGAAAGGGAGGGAAGGGATGGGGAAGGGGATAGGCGAAACATGCATGCCTTGCGAGTAAGAGTATGAATATCAATAAAGTTTTTTTCATGATTAATTGCCTGTGCCGAGTGTGACATAATATACTATTATTTACATTTTATTGAAAAGAACTTTAATTATGATCATTTCCTATCAAGAATTTGAAAATGTGGATTTACGCGCTGGGACAATTGTCAAAGTAGAAGCATTTCCGCGAGCAAAAAAACCGGCTTATAAAGTATGGGTTGATTTTGGTGTCGAAATTGGTATTAAGCAAACATCAGCACAAATAACAGTGCATTACACGCCGGAGTCTTTGCTGGGACGACAAGTTGCCGGCTGCATTAATCTGGGTGATAAGAATATTGCTGGTTTTACTTCTGAATTTTTGCTAGTGGGCTTTCCTGATGAGAATGGGGCGATTTGTTTGATTACGGTTGATCCCAAGGTTCCTGATGGGGTGAAGATGTTTTAAGTTTTTTAGGCGGGGTGGGGATGTGAGAAATATCTTTGAGGAAATATTTCAATGAAAAGTCGTTTATTTTATTTAAATGCTAGAAAAAAATATTTAATGTGGGTGCAAAATAATTTTATAGAAGAAATGGTTTCAGGTGGGCAAACGGGCGTGGATCGTGCGGCATTGGATATCGCAATTAAACTTAAAATCGCTCACGGTGGTTGGTGTTCTTATGGGCGTAAGGCAGAAGATGGTATTATTCCAGCAAAGTATAATTTGAAAGAAGCGCCAATGCCAACGCCTGAAGAAAGTTTAGATCCAGATGCTATTTATAAAAAAAGAACTGAATTAAATGCTCGAGATTCTGATGGTACCTTGATTATTGTGAAAGAAGATCCAGTGGGCGGAACTCTTTATACTATTGGAATGGCTGAAAAACATCGCAAGCCTTGTTTGATTTTTTATCTATCAGATAATTACAAGCTTGATGATATTGCAATTTGGATTATAGATAATAATATTCGTAAACTTAATATCGCGGGACCTCGCGCATCAGAAACATCTGATATATATCATTCTGCTTACAATGTTATTGAACAAATTCTAAATCATAGATTGCTTAATCAAGATCAGGTTATGCTGATTGACGACGAGCGACCCCGAGCTAAATTATAAGATAAAATACAGGGTTAGATAATTTCTGCTTGCAGTAGTTCGCTTCTATTATTTTTAAAGGGATTATAATTAGCAGGGTAATCATAAACATCAATTTTAGTTGTATTTTTGATGAAATTTACAATTAAGTTTCCGGGCGCTGCAAAAATTATAGAATAAGCTACTTTGATGAGATAGCTTATTAAGATAAGTTTCCAGATATTAGTTAAGGGAATAGAGCCTATTTCCATCATTACAATTGCTATGGCTGAATAAAGCGCTTCCGCTATTGTTGAGGAACCTAAACTTCTTAACCAAAAATACCTACCCTGCAACAGTACTTTCCATTTTGTTATGATGTGAATATTGATCAGACCAGAAACGATAAATGCGATGAATGAGCTCATTACAATATATAAAAGCTGGCCAAGCACAAAATTGTATGAATAATAATTATTGAAAAATGTAGGATATGGAGCGCGAACTATCAGCCAACAGATAATTGCAAATATCGATTGGCATGTAAAACTGCACCAAATCATCTGTTTCGCTACTTTATATCCAAAAATTTCAGCAACAATATCTCCGAGAATAAATATTAATGGCGAAGTTAATGTACCGCCAAGTACAAAAATATCTTTACTCAAGCTGATATATCTATTTGTTAATATTGCATTACAAATCATAATACTCATATAAAGCATGCTGAAAAAAATAAGATATTTATATCCTACTAATGAATGAGTATTTTGAGATATAATGTAAATGTTCTTTTTCATTATTGGCATTTAGTGAGCCTAAAAGTTAATTTTCTTAATTTCATTCGCGCATTTTTCATGAGTCGACTGTTCATATCCGGCGATATAACTGATGCTACATACATCTTCTTGACTTAAATTAGTAATTAGATTTTTATCTAGAGATATTTGACCTGCTGTCTTTAAAATGGTTTCATCACTATCACGTTTTTTCAATCTAAATAAAATTTTATTAAGAGTATCACAAAATTCTTGCATTATAATTTTATATCTTGGTTTTTTATTCTGCTCGCATGCAAAATAAGTAATTGTTCGAATGTCTCTTTTAGAGAATCCTTCAAGCATTCGGTCGCTCACGGCAATTTCTTCAGGGGCGTACTGAACCACTGTAGATTTGCCAATAATCTGAACAACCAGTTTATACTGACCATTTGTCGATTGTTTTACTTCAACAATACGATAAATACTGTCCTGAATTTGGTGTTGATTATGGTATCTTTTAAGAAACCAAATAGCAAATTCAAACACCGACGAAATCTTCTTAAAGCGCATACATTCTTCCTATTATGATCCTTTATAAATTAATCCTCACAATCCCGTTTTGCTTGCACTACAACGCTTAAAATCTTGTCATTGCTGTTTAAGCGCGTCATTCTATATTGCTCAAAGTCAGGGCTCAATGGTTTTAAATAACGATCCCCAGCATCCATCAATAATTGCCTAAATATGGCTTTAGGATGATTGGCTAATTTTGCAATGACATAGCTTCGATCCTTGGCTTGTTTCTCTGAATCAGCGATTAAAACAGTATTTTTTGGAAATACAGGATCCATTGATGCATCTTCAATTTTTACTGCGAATCCAAATTTACCGAGAGCAGCATCTGTTAAGATAAATTCACTATTTTGCCTGTCATTTTTTTTAGGCCAAAGTATCACTTCATCCCATGTTAGAAGTGGTACTTTGGACGTACGATCTAACCATGGAATGGGTTCATGTCCTTTCAATTGTTCAATATTAAGCGAAAAAAAGTCCGCAATAGGCTGCAAACTTGATAAATGCGGATGTTCGCACATGCCCGTGGCAATGCGATGGATCGTTGGTTGCGGTAAATTAATTCGCCGCGCTAGTTCGGCCACGCGAATTTTTTTATCCGCCATAAGACGATTCAGGATTTGAGCAATTCTCGTATTCTTCATAGTTTCAAATTTTGTCATAAAATTAATTTAAATACTATCCAATATTGTATTGACATGAATATTTTTAAAAAATAATATACGAAAAATGTATTTTTCTATTATCAAAGTGCTTCTGAAGGGCATCAGTAAATATTGAGACATAGAAGGCTTACAGCAAGGATGAACCAATCTGGCGGCTACCAGATTGGTTCTAATACAACTTAGACTGAGGATTCGCATCCTCGCGATCGATTATATTACATCGAAATGCGTGATGCTATTCCTCACAAGGTAGTGAGGGCGAATGTGATGTTTTTTCTTATTTCAGTAAGGAATTCATCTGTATCCAAGGAGATGCAGCGATGAATTCGGCAGCAAACTTAGGCTATTGCGATACTCCAACTGATGTAATTGCGTATCAGACAATCATTCCTACATTGATTTTAAAATTTTCTGCGAAAAATGAACGGCGAATTTTAAAAATATTTTTATTAGGACGACTACACCAATTATTTCATGAGTTATTTAATAATGAATTACAGTGTAATCAAAATAATTATTCAATGGAGTATTGTGCAATGGACGGTAAAATTATTCAGTTACTTATTCAAGGTATTGTTGAAACAGGAGAGTATACCTTAGAAGGTATTTCCTTCTATACACGCATACCATTCGATGTCATTTATGATGCTGCTTGTGGTCTTAACAGCCAACTTTCTATTGCGCCATGGGCAAGAATAGTTGATTTATATATGCAAGTTAATCCTGATATTGAGCAGCTACTCATAAATAAATTAATAGAATTAAAAGAGAAAGATCACCGAACTCTTTCCGCTTTGCTTGTCGAGGAATAAATTTTAAGGATCGGGTGTTGATAAGTGGTAGAGCGGTGATTTATATGCACGGTTCTGCCTTAATTTGATTGAGCCTGTGGTATCCGCTGAATAGTCAGCACAAATAACAATACAGGAACCGATGTTAATTGAATCGCCATTGAAAAAATGACCAGGCTTATTATCGAATAGTCATAAAGCGCTCCCATTATCACGCTGCCTAAAAACCAGGAAATACCATAGCTCATATTAAATATTCCGTAAGCAGAGGCCCGTTTATTTTTTACTATCATTTTCGCAACGATAGCTCTCATGAGTGTTTCGTGCGCGCCAACACCAATACTCCATAAAATCACACCTGCCAAAGCAAATGAAAAATTTCCAAGGAATACTAAAGGCGCAAAAAAACTTGAAAAAATTGTAATAATAATCAGAATGACAAAGCCTTTTCTGTCATAGAGATGTCCAAAGATGAGGGCAGCAAAACCATCTACTCCCATTGCTATGGCATAAGCAATAGGAATCCAAGTTTTGGGGAGAATATTTAATCTTGCAAAATGGAAAGCAATAAGAGGAAAATCTGCAAAACCTGCGGCAATTAAAGATGCACCTGCTAAATAAAACCAAAATGCTCGCCCTTGTACTTTGCTAATTTCTAAATTATTTTTCTCTGTTTCTAAATCCTGCGGTTTAGAATATAAATGACGGGCAATTCCTAAAAGAGTTAATGCTATGATGGCGGGTATCAATAAAATGGCAAAACTTTCACGATAACTACCTTGATAATAAAGCATAGCAGCAATAATTAAGGGCCCGAGTAGCGCACCTGTTTGATCTAATGCTTCATGTAATCCAAAACCTCGTCCCATTCCTAGTTGCTGGCCAGCATGGGCTAGCATGGCATCGCGTGGCGGCGTGCGAATGGCTTTTCCCATTCTTTCTATGATGATCAGAGTAGAAGCTGTCCACCAATGTCCAGTAAATGCAAGTAAGGGAACGGCGAGTAGGTTAAACACATAACCAATAATAGTAATCGCCCAGTATTTTCCTGTTCGATCAGCAAGATAACCTGAGATCAACCGTAATCCATAACCTAGCAATTCACCAAAGCCCGCTACAAATCCTACAGTAAGAGCGTTGGCACCAAGAAAAGCTAGATAGGGCCCTGTGATGCTGCGAGCACCTTCATAAGTCATGTCAGCAAAAAGACTTATTATGCCGAATAGAATAACAAATTTTAGAGCAGAACTTTTGCGAATATTAGGTGATGAGTTTTTTAAAGGCATTCAGCCTCCTCTAATGCGCTTCTTGTTGCTATGCTAGATTGATTATCAAGTATGCAATGTGAAATAATATCGTAAAAAATCATCGTAGGCATTAATAATTTTAGAGGTTCTTAATAGGATGAAAATGTTTTAATATAATAAAAATGCGATCAGTGGTAAAAGGAAGTTCAGAAAGCAGCGATTTCTAAGCATTATTGGTTTAGTGTGCTCTTTATTAAAAAAATAAATTAAGGACTAAGGTGTAAAATGCGAAAAATATTCTGGGACAATCCCTATCAATATAATTTAATGACTCGCGTCACATCGATCAATGCTAATCGCATTTTATTTGATGAGACGAGTGCTTTTTCTTTTTCAGGCGGTCAAGAAAGTGATAAGGCTTCTATCAATGGTATCAATATCCTTAATTCAGAAATTGATGGCAATCTAATTTACTACATTTTACCCGAAGACCATGGACTTTCTGTTGGCGATGAAGTGACAATGGAAATTGATTGGCCGCGAAGATATCGTCTCATGCGTTTGCATTTTGCTGCTGAATTAGTGCTTGAACTTGTTACTCGAAAGTTGGGTGTTGAAAAAATTGGGGCACATATTGCTGAAACAAAGGCGAGAATTGATTTTTTCTATGATCGAAATATTTCTACTAGTTTTGAACATCTATTGAATGAATATAATGAAATTATTGCCAAGGATGTCCCCATTAAAACGGGATTTAGTGATGAAGAAAGGCAAAGGCGATATTGGAAAATAGAAAATTTTGCGCAAGTTCCATGCGGTGGAACGCATGTAAAATCGACTGCGGAAGTGGGATATGTGACTTTGAAGAGGGTTAATATTGGTGGGGGCAAGGAGAGGATTGAAATTAAATTGA
>Ga0207126_1140_pt1 | contig 11644 bp, 11 predicted proteins | sample Alteio_BWMinHeat_20_FD_153586 | JGI IMG/M metagenome (GOLD analysis project Ga0207126, IMG submission 153586) | Enriched cells from forest soil in Barre Woods Harvard Forest LTER site, Petersham, Massachusetts, United States -... | ecosystem: Environmental > Terrestrial > Soil > Temperate forest >...
CAATGGTTTTTTCCACATCTTTGATAGAGAGCTTTGATGCTGCTTTCCATGCAGCAAATGGGTCGCTCGCATGCTTCCAGAATGCCAAAAAGAAATGATCAGAGCTGACATAGCTATCTTTCCATTCCTTGGCAATGTTTTGAGCCTCTTGAATCCGGTTTTGTAAGGATCTTGCAGGCTGCGGTGCTTGCGGTGTTTCGAGAGTCGGGAGCGTATCAAGGAAATTTTTGCATTTTGTGAATAAATCTTGCCCATTGAGCTTGAGTGTTTTAATAATAGTCTGAAAATAGCCCTCTGGTTCTTCGAGGAAGGCATAGAGTAGGTGTGCATCGCTGACTTCAGCGTGCTGCCTGTCGCCTGCTAGGCTGAAGGCACTTTGGAGAGCAGTCGTCACTGCTTCAGTAAAATTTTGTTGTGGCATAGTATAGTGTGTACGTCATGTGTAATTTTCCTACGGAAAATTGCACACGACGTACATATTTATTGTGTTTGTATAAACACCTGTTTTTCCTCGAAGGCAATGCCAAGAGGTATAATGTGGGTGTATCCTTTATCCCGTTCGAGTATCGTTGATGTGTAGATGGATACAATTTCTTTATTAGGAATGCAAAAATCTGCATGGGGAATGTCGTCTATAAGTAATTCTTGTTTGATGGTGAGATATCCCATACAAAACAGATAATTCCAGAGTGCCGTCTCGTTTTTGGCAAGATCGAAAAAGGTGATATTTTCATTTATGCGCTTACGAATACTGTTCCCTTGTAGCAATAGCTCTATATCTTCTTTAACACTTTTGTTGCTCTTAGCAATAAGATCTTTGAGAATATCGGTACTGGCTGTATTTACCCAATATGCTCGGAGTACGCCGCCATTATCAGCGCAACTAATAGTTGACCACGGGTTATAGATGGTATATGGACCACTTGCAAAACCATTATACCAATGACGAATATCATCTAATCGACATGAGAGGCCACGTTCTTGTATAAATGATTGCACTTCATGTTCAAGCCAGCCAAATTTGTCAGAATAGGTTTTGTTTAATAAAGTGCATACTTTTAAGTGATTCAAACCAGTAGAGATACTTTCTTCCGTTATTCGCATGGCGCCAGTAATAACAGCAAAATGCAGGTATTCATTATCTTTTAATCCATCTCCGATGAATCTGCGCATAAAAAGAGTTACATCTTCATAATATTTATGCTTAAAGCCAGCGTGTATGGGAACATCATACTCATCAATCAAGACAATAGGGTTTTTGTTGTGATATTTTGCAAGATATGTAATAAGATTTTTGAGACTTACTTTGTATGCGCCTTCCGTAGCTGTGAGTGCAATAATATCTTCAAACTCCTGTTTTTGTTGTTTATCAAGATAAGAATCAGTAAGCAGGTAGTTATGTCGTCGGAATTCATTGGCAATGACTCGTTTAAGGGCATCATAACATTTATCCCAGGTCGCATCATCGAGAAACTTGAAGGTCAAGAAAATCACAGGGAACTGACCTTGATGTTGCATGTATTTTGGTTCTTTCGCAATCGCCAGATTACCGAAAAGATAGGCATGTGATGGTTCCGTTTTTTCGAAAAAATACCTTAGCATTGAAAGGTTGAGCGTTTTGCCAAAACGGCGCGGCCGTGGAATCAATGTGGTTTCGACGGCATTGTCGAGCAGTTCTTTAATGAACAGACTCTTATCAACGTAATGATAGTTGCCAGATATAAGTTTTTTAAAATCGGTGATGCCGATGGGTAACTGACGCATGGGGGTCCTCTGACATAAGAATACCGGTTTTCTATTTTACGTACAAGGCTCTAAAAATGTACGTGCGCTATTTTCGCCATGTGCACTTTTCCGTTAGGAAAAGTGCACATGGCATATACATCAGTCTATGGCAGGTTTTGCCTGAACGATCCCTCCATTATCAAGATCGGTAAGGGTATTGGTGTAGATGGCGTCATTACTTGGTCCCACTCTTACGCGGTCGTTAAGATTCCATGTCTGGACATACTGCTGCCCGACAGGCGCAATACGCCATCTGGTTCCATCTTCAAGGTAGACGTACTCACCCAAAGTGGATCGATAGGTGATGCGTTTTGCGCCTGCATAAAACGCAGGGCCTTTTTGTGCAGCTTGGCCTGTAGGGGAGGCTTGCTGCACAAGTGTTGCTGCGGCATATGCTGGCCTTGTGGGGTCACTTCTGGAGATATTAAAGAGCCGGTAGGGATAGAACACATCCGAGGCTGCTTGCGATACTTGAATTCTATCACCTGGCGTCCATAAACTCACGTAGTAGGAAACAGAGGGACTTATATGCCATACGGATCCATTCTTCAGATACACATATTCGCCTGCATTTGTTATGCGAGATATCACTTGATTGGCTTTTGTAAGCTCTGCAATGTCCTGAGGGGTGCTGCCACGCTGTGCGGGTGTTTCAAAGCCGGGCCAGCTGTACATCCATTGCCTGAGTGAGAGTGACGGGCTATAACTGCCTGAATGATCCAGCACTTTTTTCGTCCATTTGCCAATCCACACCTCAAATGCTGCACGCTCCGCATCGGTTACATGACTCAGGCCTGTTGCCTGCTGCTCCTCAGGTGTCATCACATCTCCAAGAGGTAATGGCTCTGCAAAGAGCGAGAGACAAAAAAGACAGTATATAAAAGTAAAATGTATACAACGCATATATTTCGAGCTCCTGAATGCATATATAGAATTAAATTATTTATTTGTCAATTGTTGAATTTGTGAGGTGAAAAACCTACACACATACACGCAAAGTATATACAAAAAAATATTTTTTTTGTATATCGAAGATAACACAAAAAAACCAAGGGGGGTGCTATGACAATAAGACCTGAAGATATCCGAAGTGAAATAACACAGTACCAACAAGTTCATCCCGGCAGCAAGCGTGCTTGGGTTTGGGAAGGAAGATCGCAATGTAATCAATGGCGGCAGGAAGCGAGAGATGAGCATCAAGATCTTTCTAATATAATACGGAGGTCTTTTCTCATTGCCAGGGATGAGCAGCAACCAACAGCCCTGTTCAAATTACAAGCAGCCTTGCGCTATCTGAGCGATGCTGAAATCAGAAGTCTAGGAGGTGCATTGGCGAATGTGGTAGGTATTGACAATATACGAGCTGCTCTTTTTCATGCGAGAAATTCCAAGACACAAGCTGCTCTCTATAAGTGGTTACAGGAAAGTAGGGTGTCAGAGATGCAGCAGAGGGCACCGCAAAACCTTGCTATTGCATTAAGGAGTCCTATTAGAACATATGTTTTAACAAATTATTTGGAACAAGGCAGCCGACTGCTACGTAATAAAAGCTATGCCAACATAATACAACAACACCTTGAAACTACGTGCACACAGTCTTCAATTGATGGAGTACTTTCACAACTATCGATGCGTGCTCTATGTAATATATTTAAATTTTTTCCTAGTAGTTTACAAGTCTTAGCGACGGCCGTATGCAAGGCAATTGTTGCAAAATTAGAAACAGATGAAGGAAGGTCGTTTTTGAATACGCTGACTGTAAATGATTTACAAACTCTTTTCGCCTATCCTGTACCCAGAAACATTCTCCAGCATATATTGTCCTCAAACGTTTCTAATGAGAAAAAATCGTCGTTGTTTAAACTTTTCTTGGATAGAATAGATCAACTGGCACAAGAGGATCTTTCTGTACGTGAGTTAATGACAAGTCTGACAAGCTATAGCAGTCAAGTAAGATCGTCACCCAATTAATAGGGATATCAGCAGGCGAAGAGGAGGGGGTATTTTCGTCACATGCAATTTTCCGTTAGGAAAATTTGCATGTGACGTTATTCTATTCCCCCATCGGACTCGATGCTGCGAGGGCTGCTTGGAGCTCTCGCAAGGGGCGAGGGAAAAGGCTATGTGCTGCTGCTATTTTTCTGGCGCACAAGAAATGGGAATAGGCCTGAGGGTCATTCATGCGGTCATGATAGAGAGCAGCAAGATAGTATTCGCAAGTAATATCATCGGGATCTTGAGCATGGAGTTTTTCAAGCGTCGCAATTGCCTCTTTGGGACGTCTCAGTTGCAGATAACAGGTAGCAAGCTGAAAGAGAGCGCTTCGAAATTGTGGGGCTTTTTCGAGGCTCTGGAGGAGCGTTTCTTTTTTTGCTTCTATGGATTTTTTTGTTTCATCAACATGCATAAATAGCGCTTTCAGGCAATTGTAGGGCACTTTTTTGTTAATGATATCATCAGCTAAATAGTCTCCTGATATGCTTTCTTCATCTTCTGGAATGGCTTTAAGCAGTTTTTTCCCTTCTTTTTCTTTTCCTGATAGCAGATAACTACAGCCAAGAAATGTTTGCAGCATAGAATCATTGGGCATGAAGGGCAGCGCTTGCTCATAGATCTGGGCTGCTTTTTCAAAGTCACCCCGGGATAAAAACAGAGAGGCCTGGTTTACCCATACCATGCCCAGGACTTCTTTCATGGTTCTTTTTTTTAGCATTTTGGTAGTGAGGCTATAGTATTCATCGAGAGGAATATGGATACCGCGTGCTGTGGTTTCGATATTGATAGTACCATCGCTTAAGAATATGTGCCCAGGAGGTGTGATAATGGTGAGGGGAAGATCCATGCGCTGAGCAATAGCAAGATAGAGTACTGATACCCCCAAGCATACCCCACGACGCGATTCTAGCACTGACGAGAGAAAAGTAAAATGATCGATAGTATCTGCATAGGTCGAATGTGGAGGAAAACGAAATTCCATCTCAAAGAAAATAAAATTATTTATAGCAATAATTTTTTCTTGATTGGTGGCGGAAAAAGGGCAACGGGCGAGGATTTGCAGTGCCATAAAGTCGATGGCAGCCTCATAGGCTTTCACCTTTTTGGGATCATCTGGGAACTGGAGAAGAAATAGGCCGTGGGCAAGGTCAATCTCTTCTGGAGTTAGTTGTAGAAGCTCTTCTTGCGACGTCGCATAATACCCTTTCAGGCGCCGATTAGGAAGGGTGGCAGCTATTTGTTCTAAGGCGGTAAGTGACTGCTCGCTTATCTCAAGGGGCATCTCTTTTGCTGCCGTATGGGGATGAATCAATTGAATGAGCTTGGCAATTTCATCTTGCAAAGCGAGTGGGAGGGGAGTGTGGTGCTCCTCGCCGCTATTTTGTGCGAGGAGTCTCCAGGCATCCTGCAAGGCCCGTTTGCCTTCCTCAGTATCTTTATACAATTCATAAAAGGCTAAATGCTCGCTTATCGAATAGGGGTCGAGACTATTATAGAGCGCGGTGTGGCTTGCGGCAGAAAGGGAGAAGAGAAAGCAGCAAAAGAAAATAAGGAGGTAGGGCATTATATTAATAGAAATTATAATTTTTTGTGGTATTTATCATACGCTAAACTTTTCTGTCTATGGCTGATAATAACATCCTAATTTTCATGATAACATTACCAATGTTAACGTGCAATATTGAATGTTATTGAAAAAATACTTGATAGCGATAACCAACCCTCATCATAAAGGCTTCTGTAGACTTCTTTCCTAAGAATGACAAAAAAAATACGTGAATGAACCAGGGGTAATATCTTGCAAAAAAGAAAGTACTCGGTATAATTGTCCTTGCATGTAGGGCGTACCACCATGAGTAAATCATGGTGGTACTTCTTTGGCCTAAGGGACTGTAACAATAGTCGGCTCTCTGCTGGAGAACTGATCTCAAAGGAATCAATATGAGACGTTTTTTTTGTATAGCGCTGTGTGTAGTATTGGGAATATGTTCCGATGATGGCCACACCTCAGTGAGAGCGGATGTTTCTGTATTTGAAAGAGGAATTCCCTTGTACTACTGGGAGGCTAGAGTAGGGCGGGACTTTAGTAATTTTGGAGATAGCCTCTCTGAAAAGATAGTGGAGAGGATAGTAGGACACCGTATTGCAACAACGTTCAATAATTCCCTTCTTACTGACTGCGGAAAACGAAAACTCTTAGCACTTGGCTCTATTATCCACATGGCAGAAAATAATGATGTTATTTGGGCAGCAGGAATTAATGGCCATCATCCTGACAACGCAGATACACAGTGCTATCGATTTATAACACTCGATGTACGAGCCGTACGAGGACCTTTAACTCGGCAGTTCTTGCTGAATATGGGTATCAATTGTCCCGAGATATATGGTGACCCAGCCCTCCTATTGCCTACACTTTTTCCTGAATTCAAAAAATCAGAAAATCCATTAAAAGACTATATCATCACTCCCCACCTGTCTGATGAGCACTTATTTAGAGATAACCCAAATATGGTGTCTATGAAAGAAGATTGGGATGTAGTTATAGCTAAGATACTCGACAGTAAATTTGTTATCTCTACTTCACTACATGGCATCATCGCTGCCGAAGCCTTTGGTATTCCTGCACGTTATTTAAAAGTAAGTGATAATGAGCCAATATATAAATACACCGATTATTACTTTGGCACTCAGCGCTATGATTTCAAGTTTGCGACTACCATCGAAGAGGCATTGCAAATGGGAGGAGAGTCACCACCGCGATGCGATCTCAATGCCTTGTTGCAGTCATTCCCTTATGAACTATTTCCCAAAGCGACTCACCAATGACCGTATGCTACTTTCGCTCGTAATTAGGCGCTCGATTATCTGAAAGCGCTTTTGGAAGTACCGAGACAATGTCATCTACAACCGTAAATATATGCAAGTTGTTGGGGAGGAAATAATCCATGTCATACGGTAAAAATATTTTATAATTTTTAAAAAAGTTTAGCAGCTTCTTTATACCGCTTCGCCGTATAATCATCGAGTATGCGCCATATCGTGCGCCTATTTTACGAAACTCAGGGTTGATAATCTGGCGTTCTGCAAAACGCTCTGGGTGCTCTGGAGTAAAGTTTGGTCTTCTCGCATAACTAAGACATATAACATGTGTGCCATTTCTATCTTTCGTGTCTTGATCCGTAAATAATATATCCCATCCGTCCTGTCCTACGAGCTTGTCGAGCTTTTCAATAGCCTCTGAAACCAGATGAGGGTTACGAATCACGTTGATATCATCTTCCATAACCCATATTGTTTTGTATCCAGAATCATACGCATCTTGAAGACATGAGAGATGACTGAGTACGATACCAATGTGACTGCAACCCATGCCCCGACAAAAATAACACCTTCCCGGCAGAGCAATCAATTCATCATGAAGCTTCCCGTCATTAAAATCGTATGTTGTTCCCCACAAGCCTGTACAAAGAGAAGCCATCTCTGGAGAATACTTAACCCCTAAATGCCTGAAACAGTTGAAAGGCAGCTTCCAGCCATTAACAGCAGAAAAACGATAAGGATATATTTCATAGCGATCGAGCTGCTGCTTGCATATTGCAAATTTTTCTGGCCGCTCATCAAGATTAATCATATAGATAAAATCAATGCCGTCCATTTTGTGCATATCTGTTTTATGCTTTATCTTTTTAAAATACTTCTCGATTCCTGCCCCAAGTGTACTTGAGATACAAAGAGCTACTATACATAAGCACAAACAACGCATAGAAAATTCCTCAATATTATATGCATATGGGCCTACTGCTACAGCGTTGCCATATTTGGCAACGCTGCTACTTCCAATGCCGCTAATTTTTCACGCGAGTTAAAGAATGCAAGAAGACCTATTTTTTTTGCTCATAAGCGGGGCCCCCATTATCTGAAAGTGCATTTATGTGTGTAGAAATAATGTCGTCTTGTACAGCATAAATATGTATATCATTCGGCATAAAAAAATCCATATCATATGGTAAAAATATCTTATATTTTTTTATAAAATTGAGTATTTTTTTCATACCACTTCGCCGCACAATCATCGAATAGGCACCGTATCGAGCACCAATTTTTCGAAAATGAGAGCTTATAATTTCTTGTCGAGCAAAACGTTTAGGATCGCCTGGTGCAAAGTTTGGCCGCTTAGCATAACCAAGACAAGGAACATAGTGGCCTGCTTGATTTTTTGTATCGCGATCAGTAAACAATATATCCCATCCATCTTTTCCCACAAGCTTGTCAAGCTTCACAATAGCTTCTGAAATCAGATAGGGATTACGAATTACTTCGACATCATCTTCCATGACCCATATAGTGTTGTACCCAGAGTCATATGCATCTTGAAGGCACGATAGATGACTCAGGACGATACCAACAGCCCCTCGGCTCATACAATGGCAAAAATAGCATCTGCCTGGGCGGCTCATGAGTTCATGATAAGGTTGTCCATCGCCGTTATCATAGGTTGTGCCCCACAGGTTATGACAGAGAGAGCTCATCTCAGGGGAATACTTTACCCCAACTTCTTTAAAGCACTGAGCCGGTAGCTTCCACCCATTTACTGCAGAAAAGCGATATGGGTATATCTCATAACGCTTGAGCTGTTGCATACACTTTGCAAACTTTTCTGGCCGCTCATCGAGATTAATCATATAAATAAAATCGATGCCATCCATTTTGTGAATGTCTGTCTTATGCTTTGCTTTTTTAAAATAGTGTTCAATTCCAGCCCCTAGCGTACTCGAAATACACAGAGCTAATATACATAACCACCGCATACTCTTCTCCTTCTTTTCAAAAAAAATTATCTGCGTGAAAAAATTCACTTGCAAAAATTCAGCCTTTTTGGATATTCTGTTGACATGAAATATTTTTCTTTAAAAACACCCAAGTTAGGCCTCTCTATTGTCGCAACAGCGCTGATAATAGTACAGGCGGCACTTATCGGCAAGGAATTTTCTCCAAAAAACATTCCCGAATATGCTGCCAAAAGCAAGATTGTACGCCGTGTATTTAATATTCAAGTACCAGGATTCAATCATTGTTATAATCCATCCATTATACCAACTGAGAAAGGGTATCTCTTGGCTTTCCGGCATGATGATCCTCATTCAACGGCCAAGAAATCACGCGTGTTTATAGGTGTTGTGGAATTAGATCATGATTTTGCCCCCATGTCGCTTCCGCATCTCCTAGAAACAGGAAATGAATGGTCGGAAGATCCGCGGCTTTTTGCAGCCAATGATGCTATATATGTATCTCATTCGCATGTTACAAAGGTCAATCCGGTTATTTGCTGCATGCAGCTCAGCAAACTTGATCCTAAAACACTGCAAGTGGTGCAGCATACAGATCTCAAATACCAACCCAAAGAGGCAGAAAAAAACTGGACGCCTTTTGTCTATTCTAAAGACAGTAAGCAAAAAATTTATTATGTATATGAATTTCTGCCACACCGCATCCTTGAAGTAGATCCATCCCTAAATGGTGAAGCAAAAGTGGCCTATAAAGATCGACGAGAAAAAGCACGATTATCTGCATGGGAGAAGAGATGGGGCCCCATTTATGGAAGCACACCTGCCATACAGCTCGAAAATCGCTATCTCTCCCTGTTCCATACCCGTTTTCTTCATGAGAAGACATGGTATTATGTATTTGGTGCAATGCTCTTCGAAGCAAAGCCGCCATTTCGTATCTTGAAAATGTCCAAAGAGCCGATATTCTTTAAGGGAATTTACGAAACACCCGTGCCACGGCATATCTGGTTTTATCCATGGTACAATAAGAAAGTCATTTTCCCAAGTGGTATTGTTGCTGGAAAGGAAAAAGGACGTGATGTATTCTATGTAGTATGTGGAGAAAATGACGTTGCCATTAAATGCCTCGTCATCGATAAAAAACATCTTCTGGATTCTCTAAAAGATGTTTAACACCATGTGCGACTTTTCCTGACGGAAACGTGCACATGGCGAAAATAGCGCACATAGCGCCAATACATTTAACGCGATGTGTGACTTACGACTGTTCGAATTGCAAGGATTCATAGCCTTTTCTTTGCCCAAAGGGCAAAATGCTAACCCCCAGGGCAACGCCCTGGGTCAGGTGATGATCCTAATATTGTTGCCTGAAGGGCAACAACAGCAAAAAGTCGCACATCGCATATGTTTAGGGGGATATTATGATTAAAAAAAGTATTATGTTATCGCTACTCTCTTTCATGAGCGTATCACTCACAGCTCAGGTGAGCGAGCCATGGAGTATGTATAAAAGCAGAACCCTTGCCGGCATGTCACGATTTGACGGATGGTGTACTCAAGAAAAAGCCGAGAGAATGATGGATCTTATCCTGAAAACATCTCCTCGGCTCTGTGTAGAGGTTGGGGTATTTGGAGGCAGCTCCTTTTTCCCAACCGTTGCCGCCCTGGAATATACCAATTCAGGAATAGCCTACGGCGTGGATCCTTGGGAGACTAAGGCATGTCTTCAGGGCAATGACGGTGCCAATTACGACTGGTGGTCACATGTGGATCTTGAAGCAATACTGCAGCGATTTTTGAAAAATATGCGGGATCAGAATTTGACTCACCGTTTTCGGGTGCTTCGAATGACCTCGAAAGAGGCGGTCTCCTACTTTGTTGCTGACAGTATTGATATTATTTGCATTGATGGCAACCACGCAGATGAATCAGCACTCTTTGATGCCAAAAACTGGCTTACCAAAGTGCGCTCTGGTGGATATATCTGGTTCGACGATGCTGATTGGCCAACCACAAAGAAGGCTGTTGCCTTTCTCATGGAAACATGCGATCTTGATCCTTCATCCAAAATGGGTGATCCCTACCTTCTATTTCGGAAGCGGTGAGAGCTGCAGGGAGAGAGCCTCGAGAGAGCAGCGAGAGAGTCGCGAGAGAGCAGAGAGAGAGTGTGGGGATACGGTTTCGTAACGTACAAGCCTGGGTTGCTTTTTTTTACAGGGAGAGCTGCAGGAGAGAGCTTACAGAGAGAGCTTGACAGAGGCGTGTGGGGTGCTTGGGCGTGTTGGTGGGGAAGGTCTGGGGAGTTTTTTTTACAGGGAGAGCCACAGGAGAAGAGCTTACAGAGAGAGCTTGTCAGAGGCGTGTGGGGGACTTGGGCATGTTGGTGGGGAAGGTTCTGGACAAAGAGATTGAGAGAGTGCTAAGAGATTATTATGGGCTTAAGAAGCACCAAAAAAGCTCAATGGTGTCAACTTAAGGCAAACGCATAACATATCATGCTTCTAGTTGATATGGATCCCACCGCGGCAGCGGTGGAATTCATTAGCCCCGCGTGGAGCGCGGCCGTAGCGCGCCCGCGCTACGGCCGGCGGAACGTGGGGTTACAGATGCATGAAAAAAATAGAGCTGCGGTAGCAGCGAAACCCATTGTATTTGACCTAATCAATGCACATATTGCTATACATATTTCGGTCCTTCGGACCTTAGAACACAGCCCAGGCCATAACCACAGCACACCCCAGCACCCCTAACGCCTCTGACAAGCTCTCTCTGTAAGCTCTTCTCCTGTGGCTCTCCCTGTAAAAAAAAGCTGCCCAGACCTTCCCCACCAACGCATCCAGCACCCCACACGCCTCTGACAAGCTCTCTCTGTAAGCTCTTCTCCTGTGGCTCTCCCTGTAAAAAAAACTGCCCAGACCTGTTACTGCCGACCTGTTACTGCCATAATCTTGGCTGCCCTGTGTTCTCTCTGTTCTCTGCATCACGCAAATTCTACCTCACCGCTCTTCCGAGCTTGCTTGGAGGAGCAGTGAGCAATCACCTGCTCCACGGACTCAAAGAACCGCTCTTTGCCA
>Ga0207126_1142_pt1 | contig 11542 bp, 7 predicted proteins | sample Alteio_BWMinHeat_20_FD_153586 | JGI IMG/M metagenome (GOLD analysis project Ga0207126, IMG submission 153586) | Enriched cells from forest soil in Barre Woods Harvard Forest LTER site, Petersham, Massachusetts, United States -... | ecosystem: Environmental > Terrestrial > Soil > Temperate forest >...
AAGAGTCAATACGGTATCATTTGGATGCTCTCCAATGTGCATAATGCACAATAGTTTGCCGGGGACCTTGTGGAATGAGCATACTTGAATCAGGTCAGGATCGGAAGATAGCAGCCTTAAGGGTCAATGTCATGCCATAAGACCATCTCCGGCTTTTTTTTACAGATGTACAGTATGATTTACGGCGTCAAGAGTGGTGCCAAGAACCTCAATACCTGACCGCCTGTTCTATAAAGTCTTGCTCCAATTATATAAAGCCTTACCTCAAGCGGCAGTGCAAGCCCTTGCTCTGCAGCACGCCTAAACCACTCTGCCGCCCTTTCGTATGATCGGGGAGCGCCTTGCCCGCTTACATAACACATCCCCAACTCAAGTTGAGCGGCTGCGTTTCCTTGCTCTGCAGCACACCTAAACCACTCTGCCGCCCTTTCATATGATTTGGGAACGCCTTGCCCATTCATATACAATAGTCCTAAATTAATTTGAGCGACAGCACATTCTTGTTCTGCAGCACGCCTATACCACTCTGCTGCCCTTGCGTATGATTGGGGAACCCCTTGTCCGTTCTCATGCAATACTCCCAAATTATGTTGAGAGTCTTCGCTTCCTTGTGCTGCAGCACGCTTAAACCACTCTACTGCCATTGCGTATGATGGGGGAGCGCCTTGTCCGTACGCGTGCAATACTCCCAAATAATGTTGAGCGGCTGCGTTTCCTTGCTCTGCAGCACGCCTATACCACTCTGCTGCCCTTGCGTATGATTGGGGAGCGCCTTGTCCTATCATATAACATAGACCTAAATGCTTTTGATCGACTGCGTTCCCTTCTGCTGCACTCTGCATAGTATGCCGAAATAGAGTGCTTTTTATTTCTTCTATGTTTTTTTTCGTCGCGATGCAAGGAATCCTTTCTTCCTGTTGTTGAAACCTTTTGGTGATGAGTGTATTGTCATTAAATGCCACCATTCCATATCCATGCTTACTACAACAAGGAGTCAGAAAAAAATTATCACTTGATTCTGTGTTTGCAAAAACAGGCCGCGATTGTGCTAATGCAATTTTTTTGGCGAGCTGTTTGCCTGCCAAACATGCGTTGAGAATAATACTTGCCTTTGGATGAAGGCATGCAAAATCTTCTGGACAAACATTTTCAATGGTATATTGATTATCATTACTAAATTGCAGACTAGTGGCACAACCATGTGCCCTGATTATGAGTGTCATAATCGGGCGATTGCCTAGTTGCTGACCTATTTCATTGAGTGTTGGCCCAAGCTTTTCGTGACCGCCGATTACTTTCAGAATTACATAGTGTGTTTTCGCGAGTAGGGCAAATTGAGGAAGATGGCTCGCTGGGGTGAAAGCATTATAATAATCAGATACAGCCTGCAAAATGACCGCAGCAGGGGCGTCTGGTCCATGAGATGCGTTAGTTTTTGCAATAAGAGAATAGGCCCTTCTCATAAATGCCACTAACTCGGGCGTCATTTCGTGTTGATGCTCTTGCATATGATTCATTTCTCTGGATACGGGACAATTTCTTTCTGAAGTGTAATCACCTACAATATCGGTGAGTGAAGGGGGTAGCATAGGTGCGAGTTGCTGCTCTACTTCACGTCTGTGAAAAATACCATGAAGCGGATAGGTCTCATCAAGAGATGCATGTTGTGGTGATAAAGCCGATACTGTATTAACCATAAATACCTCAAATTAAAGAAAATCATTATTGCTGAATGTAATTATAATATATCAAATTGATTTTTAGCAAATTATTAAATTTGAAATTAGTAAAAACCAATGAGTGGTGCCAAGAACCCAGCAATTCAGAGAAATGTATTATCTATTATTTGATGACATGTAATATTCAATTACATTGCACTATGATGTAATCTTCATAGCCACAAAATCCAATGGGATTTTGCGGCAATGGTACCAACTTAAGGAAACGCTTAACATACCGTAGCTCTCTCTAATCTCTCTGCCCAGACCTTCATCACCAATGTCTTTAGCACCCCACACGCCTCTGACAAGCTCTCTCTGTAAGCTCTCTCCTGAAGCTCTCCCTGTTAAAAAAATGTGCCAAAGCTTGTGAGAGTCATAGCCTTAGCCTGATGCACATGCCGATTGCGAGCTTGCCATATGACCATCTCGTTTTTTTTATGTCAACTTTGCAATCGCAACTATTGCTGCTGTTTCTGCACGAAGCGTGTTGTGATGCAGCCGTACACCAATCGCGTTTTTGGTCTTCATAAAAGCAACTTCATCAGGAGTAAAACCGCCTTCTGGACCTACTATAAATGCCTCCACAGCACTTGCCTGGGCCTCTTGTAGCTGATCAAGAGATGTTGTACTCGTTGGATCACCAAAGTATACATTTTTTCCATCTACGCAGTTTTTGATGCTTTTGTGGATTATAAGAGTTGGAAAATAGAGCCTACCACATTGTTTCGAAGCAGAGAGGATGATGGACTCGAGTCTTTTCCGGTAGCTTTCAGAGACTTCTTTTTTTTCTGAGCGTGCAGCTGGAAATAACCAAATGGCTCCCACTCCTAGTTCTACGGTTTTTTCAATGGCAAATTCGAGGTGTGCAGGTTTTAAAAGTGCCTGGATAAGAACAGGAGCATACGGCCTTTGCTCTTCATATGCTTCCGAATGTACTTCCAGAACAATGAGGACGGCTTTTTCCTTGTCTATGGCTTCTATCTTTGCCACGCCGAGCTTGCCTTGGCCATCGATGAGCGTGACTTGCTCGCCTACTCGCGAGCGCATCACGTTTTTACAATAATGAAATTCTTCTCCAGAGAGGGTAGCGTGCTGCCCAGCAGCAAATGATTCGGGGACGTAGTATCTATTTTGGGGCATATGTTAGCCTATACGAAATGAAAGGGAGCGGACGATAACTCCTGGGACCATTTTTTGCAGTGATGCTAAAAGCCGCTGTTTGTCCATATGCATGAGGCTTAATACTGTGGCATTCTGGACACTGACATGCACAACGCCGTCAACAAAGCCTTTTGCTTTGACATAGGGTGATATAGCACTGCCAACAACATGTGGCCATGCTTGGAGCACCAAAAGATCATCCGATTTATACCGCTCTCCAATGGTCTGAAGCACATGTGACAAAAGGTTATCGAGTGTTCTGGTCGTCACACGCGGTCCATCATAATTAAAAGGTACTCTTCTGTAACTATATGGTTTTTTCATGAATTCTATATCGGGTTGTCTTTTTGGTGCCTTCTTGTATAATAATTCCTTTTTCTACCATGTCGAGCAGGTCTCTTTGTAAAGTGCGTCGATGGATGCCTGGGCACAGTGATTCATATTCGTGAATAGTCAAAAAGCCACCTTTTTCTATAAGTTGTTCTAAAGCATACTTTTGTCTACTAGATAACTGATACGTTGCGACTATACCATCGAGGTTTATAGCCTGTATCCCTTTACGCTGGATTTCATGCATCTGCGTAGCAAGTGCTTTTGTAAAATATTCCAGCCATTTGGTCATATCCATAGCATTATTTCGTACTGATTGCAGTGCGTTATAATAGTCTTGGCGATCGCGATCATAATATTCACTTATGGTAAATAATTTTTTGAAATCGTAACCGGATCGATAAAGGCACAGGGTCGATAAAAGCCGAGATGTTCTTCCATTGCCATCCATAAACGGATGAATATGAACGAGTTGAAACTGTGCTATCCCTGCGACAAGAACAGGTGGAATTGCAGATGGGGTCGTATATACATTTTGTAACCACTCTATCAACTCAGCCATCAAAACGGGAACTTCAAAATGAGGCGGTGGCGTGTAAATAATTTCTTTTGTAATTGAATTCGCAATATAGTTTTGCGCCGTTCGATATTGTCCAGGCCGTGCACTATTACCTCGTACTCCATTGACAAGCCTTTTATGAATTTCCCTGATGAAGCTTTCAGTAATAGCTCCTTGTGACAGTACATATTCTGCAACAAAATCAAAAGCAGTTCTATAATTAAGCAGTTCTTTGACATCTTCAGCGTCCACACCATCAACACTCTCTCCTGCAATCAATTTTTGCGACTGCTCGAGGTTGAGATGTGTTCCCTCAATATGTGTCGTATGGTGGGCTTCTAAGGCGAAGGCACGTTTTTGCATTTTGGAAACCCAGTCTTGTGATAAGGCTGCCGCTTCTAAAAAGCCTCGTGCACGCTCAATGGTAGTGAGTGCTGATGCTGTTTCAATAGAAATAGAAAAAAGAGGAGAAAATGGCATACCTCGATTATCGCACATACTCGCATTTATGCGACAGATTTTCTTGATTTTTGTCGTAAAACGATTCCTGGCACTTATTCACGCGATGTGCGACTTTTTGCTGTTGTTGCCCTTCAGGCAACAATATTGGGGTCACCGCCTGACCCAGGGCGTTGCCCAGGGCTGTTGCAATTTTTGCCCTTTGGGCAAAGAAAAGGCTGTGAACCCTTGCAATTCGAACAGCTCGTAGTCACACATCACGTTAAATGTATTGACGCTTGTGCGCTATTTTCCGCCATGTGCACTTTTCCGGCAGGAAAAGTCGCACATGGCGTTTATTCTCGTATTTCATTGCCTTCCCGTAAGAGCGTGACAAAGCGGGCAGAATCCATTGTAAAGAAGGCGTCACTTCTCTCAGAAAAGTGACGAGCCTCAGCATCAACAGTAGTAACAAAAAGTGTAGCATATTGCTGAGCAGAAAGGTGTTGTCTTTGGCAGACATCTTGTATCTGTTCTTCATATTCACCTTTTACTGTAATCATGCTTTGTAGTTGTGTAAGACAACTTCGTAATGTATCTGAGATGGAAGAGGTTGGAGCAAACATAGTCCGAAGACGTATTTCTAATTGATCAAAAGATAATGCAAGGAGCTCTTGAAAGATAATATTTTCCGAGGCCTCCAATTGCATACGCTGGGTTTGAAATGCATCCCATGCGGTATTAAAGCGCTGCCTAAGCGGCGTGTGTTGTTGCTTTACTTGGTGACGAACCGCTATAACATGTTGTCTATACATCTCTACTCTTCCAGATGTGCTTGAGTTCGGATGCATAATCTTACAATAGGGCAAAGGATGCCGCCTAACAAGTGACCAATCTTTTGCTACATCAAAATTTGCCCATGTTTGGGTGCGTATACAGGGGAACAAACAAAAGGCTCGAGGCATCCCGGTGAGAGTGGTGAAGTTCGTATCACCATATTGAATACAAGCAGCAGATACTATATTTGGCTGATCAATATGTAATCCTTGTAGACAAAGGGTATCGAATTCATTGTGCAACTCGACACTCCTATACCTTGTTGCTACCATTTCTATATACATTCTCAATGTCATATTTCTACAATTGACACTTTCAGGATTAAATTGCTCTATAATAGAAGCATAATTTTCGAGAATTCTTGATAACCAATTACGTATAGAAGATATGGTGGTGGGACATTGTGTGAGAGGGAGTGCATTGAACTCATTCAATCTTTGTTCTGCCCATTGAGGAAAGGCGCTACCAGTTGGTATTGAAGAAGCAATGGTATGAGGTGTAAAGAGACAAGTATGGGCAGGTATCGTCATATGCAAATACCTATCTATCGAGATAGTAGATTCTATTCCTTCCGTGGCAGTCATAGGGACTTGTGTTTGTCTGAGGTTGGCCGCCATCGTTACAATGTGCCCTATAGCTTCAATTCCATCTGTTGATGATTCGGGAAAATAAAATTCAGAGCTGTGAGGTATTCCTGAAACAACACTCCAATATGCATCATGATTATGCCCCAACAGAAAATTATATGGTAATAATGGCACATTTCTATTAGGAAGGACCATTACAGATGCCTGAGATGCCTCAAATTGTGATGTAAGTGTTGCTATGTCCATAGATCTCATAGTGGTTGCAAGCAATGGTTGCTCCATTGCATCCAAAAGAGAGCTGAATAGGATCAGAAGCTCTACTCCAAAATTTGCTGCTGTCACTTTGAGTGTGGTATATTCCGTACCTTCTTGTATATATAACTGCCAATGCAGTTCTCTGTCATTGAGATCATGAGAAGGCTCTGCAAAAAAACGCCATGTAGCAAGAGGCGCAAGTTGAGGTGGGAAGTGAAGAACATTGTAAATCAATTCGCTTCGGCTTGCATCCATAAAGCGTGGTATACCAGCGGCTTGAACTACTTGTTCAATGCGTTGTCTGGCTGTTTGAATGGCTACTTCATCAGAAGTAAGTAGGGGTAGCAATTCATGGAGTGCTCGCATGAGCACACAAAAATATTCATTATATTGAGCGTTTTGTTGTGTATTTGTAGAAATAAAGGGGGGAAATATAGGACCTGCTATGGTATTGTCAAATATACGTGATAGAGGCATTTCAAATCCTGCCGCAACTATGTCGTAGGCATTTTGTACTGTTGCATCGGTGGCAGCGGGGGACGTTGCTTTGAGGGCCTGAAACAAAGTAGCAAAGCTACATCTTGAAGTTCGAGCAGTACTTATAGCCAATGCTATTCTTTCTTTTAGTTGGACATCACTCTCTCCATCCGATCTAAACAATGATAAAGCAGTACCTAAGTGTTGGTTATTAAAAAATTTATTACAAATTTCTACTGAATTCCCTTCTGGAATTGGGTCATTCAAAAAATAATGAAAGAGTGTGTTGCTTCCTTGAAAGGTATATGGTTGACCATTAATAGTATAGGTCACGAATCCTCTTTCCAAAAGCTCACGCTGTTGATCAAGGACAATATGCGGAACACTCTTACGCTGTGCGGCACTTAAAACATATGTATAACAATCTGCTGTCGTAGATTGTGTCCAACGTGATAAAAGTGAAGCAAAACGAACTTTCTGCACATGAGCTCTGGTAATGGGTGTGTTTTGTGAAAGACATAACTGGATACGAATAACTTTGGCACCTTCACTGTTTGGATCGATAATAGCATTTCGATCAAAGGCGTTATTCAGTGTATTTTCTGGATCATCTAAGTGAAATTTATTGAGAATCTCGGTTAAATAGGTGTCAAAACCCGAAGCAGGCGAGCGCACCAAGGAAGATTGAGCATCGGCAAGGAGAGCTCGATTCAGAGAACCATTTGGACGAATGAGTAATTCTGCTATACAATGTACATAGGTATTTACATGTAAAAGGCGCGCATTCAGAATACTGGTTTCTTGTACTTGTGCGGCTGCGGTAGCAAATCGATAAGGATGAAGTCGTATACACACTGCTTGCATGAAAGAGCATGTAGTTGTCCTAATGCTATCTAACTGTTCTTGAAGAGAAGGTTCTGCGTTGTTTTGTGAGCCTCCTATTAATATATTTTGTAAAGCATTTGTTTGATGATCAACAAGAAATAAAAAACGAGCAAGATGAGTATCGATATCTTCCGTTATTGAAGAACTCTTGACAAAGGCACTTGCTATTCTTAAACAAAATATTTGAGCACCTGGAATATTGCTTATCTCTTCCATAATAGCAAGAATCTTATTCAAGCGTTCGCGTACAGGACTACTCTCTGGAAGCTGAAGCTCTACTGCATATAAAGTAAATGCGGATCTCAAGGCATTTATGGGATTATTCATTTCAGATCTTCTTAGAGCCTGTATATACAATGAGAAGAAGAGTTTTATTGCTTTTGTAGCATTTCGTTGTGGTGTTTGTTTCCATGTGCTTAAAAGAGTACTACAGGAAACACTACTGTTAATTGCTGTTGTCATGCTTTGTTCAAGCTCTTGGCGAGTAATTGGCAGTGGATTACTCGCTAGCTCAGATATAGGATGTAACACTGGTGTTGTGATAAATACAGGTGTTGGTGCTATAGTTGTTGGTGATGAGATAGTGGGAAGAACTAACTCCTGTATTTGTGTAGTCGGGTTGCTAGATACTACTTGTGGTGTTATGGGCGGGAGGGGAGAGAGTTCAACTATCATAGGTTGCAGTGCTTGAGATACCACTTCGCTTGGAACCTCTCGACGCGGTGCTGGGCTTTGGAGGATTTCCCCTTCGGGCATTAGAGCAAGAGATTGTGTGGCAGAAGGTTGTGACGATTGGTTAACACTCATAATATACTCATAATAGATAGTTTATATAAATTTTTGTTAATTTTAGCATAGTATTAATTTTATAGCAATGAAATACCTCGATTTCGCAGATACTCGCATTTATGCGACAGATTTTCTTGATTTTTGTCGTATAAAATGTCGCATAAATGTCGCAAACAGGTATCCGTAAAAAGACGTTTGCTTATCTGCGGATGTATTTTTTGACTAAAAAATTCATCCACAAAACGACATTTGTGTATCTACGGATGTTTTTTTCGGGCAAAAAAATCATCCGTAGATTGACTTTTGTTTATTTGCGGATTGATTTTATGTAAGAGAAAAGGTATGATATACAGTAAAAGGAAAGGAGAAATTTGGTATGAAAGAGACCCCGTTCATTGGTCGAGAAGTCGAAATGGAGAGGTTGCGAGGACTTCGCGATAAAAGATGTGCCAGCCTTATTGTGGTGCGAGGGAGAAGGCGTATTGGGAAAAGTAGGCTTCTTGCTGAGTTTGGAAAAGGGATGAAAAGCTTGTTTTTTTCGGGGAATCCTCCTGAACGTGGAACAACGGCTCAGTCTCAACGAGAGCTCTTTACAGATCAGCTCCGAAGGGCAGGGATTCCTGGTATTAAGCCGGATAATTGGGGAGATCTCTTTTGGCATCTCTCCAAACACACTCAAAAGGGACCGATACTTATTGTATTCGATGAGATTTCATGGATGGGGGGAAAAGATCCCTTTTTCTTAGGACAGCTGAAAACTGCGTGGGATATGTATTTTAGCAAAAATTCACAGCTGATTATGGCTCTTTGCGGCTCGATTTCTTCATGGATTGAGAAAAATATCCTAAAGTACACGGGATTTGTCGGCAGGATTGCGATTGATTTTGTTCTTGAAGAGCTCCCATTACATGCTTGTGGCGCTTTTTGGCGCCCAAAAGAAAAACGCGTTTCAGCGTATGAAAAATTCAAGCTTTTATCAATAACTGGTGGAGTGCCTTTCTATCTAGAACAGATTGAACCCAGTTTGCCTGCTGAGGAGAATATTCGAAATCTTTGCTTTACTAAAGGTGGCTTGTTCGTACGTGAATTTGATGAGATATTTTCGGATCTTTTTTCAAGAAGTAAAAGTATTCATAAAAAAATTATAACTTGTCTTGAAAATGGGTCAAAAGAACTAGTGCAGATTTGCAAAGAGCTTGGAAAAAGCCAAGGGGGCTTATATAGTCAGTACTTGGATGAACTAGTAAAAGCGGGCTTTGTCACAAGGGATTTTGTCTGGGATTTAAAAAGTGGAGAGCAGAGGAAGCTGAGTCGATATCGTCTTAGCGATAATTATTTGCGTTTTTATTTGAAATACATTGCATCGAATCGCGTCAAGATTGAAAAGGGGACTGTGCCTGTTTCCATGGTCAATAATCTTCCTGGTTGGGAAGGGATTATGGGTTTGCAGTTTGAAAATCTCGTTCTGCACAACTTTAAAGCACTGTGGAAGGTATTACATCTTTCAGGAGAAGAAGTCGTCATGGATGGTCCTTTTTTTCAAACCGCAACGGTGAGGCAACCGGGATGTCAAATCGATTACATGATTCAAACTCGTTTTCATAATCTGTATGTATGTGAAATAAAATTCTCAAAAGATCCTGTAGGCATGAAAATCATCGAAGAAATGGAGAAGAAAATAAAATGCTTGAAAGCGCCGAAACGTTTTTCGATAAGACCTGTGCTCATTCATGTCAATGGAGTAGAGGATGCCGTCCTCGATGAGAGATATTTTGATAAAGTGATTGATTTTGGGCAGTTGTTAGAGTGAGTTAACGCCATATGCGAATTTTCCTGAAGGAAAATTCGCATATGGCGTTAAATTAACTATTCTTTTAAATTCCTTTAAATGTCGCAAAAAACCGCACACGTAAGGTATACTATACCTATGACAATTATTCAATCCACCGCTCTGTTCTATAACACCTCAGCAATGCAGCAGCAGCAAAGTCAGATTATTAAGAAATCTTTTAATGCTCAGAAGGCTGATTACCACTATTTGTACCAGCCTATGATCAGAAAAACCATCACAACACTTTCTGTGGCCATTATCAAAAGCCATATACAACCGCAGAGAACATCTTTAGATGTCGCACTCTCAAATGCACAGAATCTTGCAAAGGCTCCACAGCTTGTTTTTAGAGTGATTATGGATCTCGTACAACAAGTGTCATCGTTATCTACGATATACGTTTCTGCAGCGCAAAACCGCTCTTGTTTTCTCGACACGCAAGTTGCGATCATAAATGCTGCCTCTTTAAAAGATGTACAACGCAAAAAAAGCGCTATTACCGATTTATTTTTTCATTCTCTTCGGCATTGCGAGTATGATCGTGGTCTTATCACTCGAAATGGTGTTGTTGAATCTATTCTAGATACGAGAATTTATAGCGCTCATGATGCCGAAGACGTACGTGATTCCGTAACAGGGCGAAGAATTCAAGAAACCGTTGCAGAAGCGCTCTTTGCCTTACGGTTAGGTGTACAGCCTGAAAAGGCATATTCTGAATACCATTCAGTGTATTATCTTTTAGATAGATCTCAAAAGCGCTTAGGAGTATTTAAGCCATCTATAATAAATCCTAAGGAAGATCGTTATGGTGCGTCTGAGGACCGAGAAGCGCACCTTGCGGAGGTGGCAAATTCTATTATAGATATATTTTTAAACACCCATGTCGTGCCTCATACACAACTCTTGAGGTGCACTCTTCCTGTATCACAAGAGGCGATCCCTACGACAGGAAGTTTTCAGTTGTATGTTGATGATACGTGTGATCTTTATAGTAAATTAGAAGGGGAAAATTTATTTGACACTGACCATGAAAAGCTTGCTGTAAGACTGGATACGGTTGCAAATCGGGGGTTAGAATTTCAAAATTTTGAAGAATTTGCTTTGCTTGATCTGATAACAGCGAATAATGATCACCATTTCAAAAATATTCTTCTTAAAAAAAGAGCTGAGAACAGCTGGGATTTAGTTGCGATTGATAATGCTAATTCTTTCCCTTGGTGTCATGATGTACATCTTCCTGCGTATAAAATACGTCCTCTGCATTGGTTTAAGTGGAGTACGCTGCCACAAGCCAATCAGCCATTTTCCGATCCTATGATTGAACGAATTAAGGCACTGCATATGGGTCATATGGAGCACGTCTTAAGAGATGTGCTGGTGCATCAAGAGACTCCTTCTTCACAAGAGCACATAGAAGGGAAAATACACACACTGCGGGATCGCTGTAATAGGATTGGGCAGCTTGCGAGGGAAAAGGCCTCACTGCGCGACATTGCACGAGGCATATTAGCCCTGACGTAGCGGCATACTTTATCACACATCTTTTAGTCTCCGAGTTGTGTGACCAATATGGACCCCACCGCGGTAGCGGTGGAATTCATTAGCCCCGCGTGGAGCACGACCGTAGCGCGTCCGCGCTACGGTCGGCGGAACGTGGGGTTATAGGTGCATG
>Ga0207126_1144_pt1 | contig 11519 bp, 13 predicted proteins | sample Alteio_BWMinHeat_20_FD_153586 | JGI IMG/M metagenome (GOLD analysis project Ga0207126, IMG submission 153586) | Enriched cells from forest soil in Barre Woods Harvard Forest LTER site, Petersham, Massachusetts, United States -... | ecosystem: Environmental > Terrestrial > Soil > Temperate forest >...
CAAATCGATCTTTTCGCCCCAATAAGCCAGTACAATGTGCTCACCCAGTTTACCTACGACCTGCAGAAAGCCATGCAGCGAGCACACATCGACGCACGCCTCTTTGACATGCGCACAGAAACAGAGGCGAGCCTTATGCAAGCATATCACAGCACAATCCCAGACTTTACTTGCGGCTTTAACATGGTGAGCAGTATGCCCATCCCCCACATTACGATCTGTGTCGATTGGGCAACCATTCATTTCCCTGCGCTCTTGCAATGTACAAACGCCCTCATTGCATGCACAGATAAGGACGTATGCGACTTTTTACCCCAATTTGGCTTCAATAATACCCTGTGGCTGCCTCATGCAGTAAGTATTGAAGCCATGCAGGATGAACACAAGCTCCATGAAAAACGTGATTTGGATATCGTCTGCCCAATGAGCTTCATCGATCCTAATACCATCACAGAGTATTGGAGAGCACATTTTTCACCCTATCTCATCGATGTTTTAGATGGAGTCGTAGCAGCTTGCCTATCAAGTGCCACACTCAGCCACCCTAGTGCCTTATATCAAGCCCTGCAAAATGACTCTCGAGCAGAAGAAGAAATTGTCGCAACCGGTATTGCCGCATTTGATGTCATTAATTCCATTGATCGAAAACTACGAGCCTTAGATAAAATATGCCTCCTAGAAGCCACTCACCGCCCTGTTCATATATTTGGCCATACAGACGAGCATGAAAAATGGAAAAAAACACTCCCTCAAAAAAAGAACTTTATCTTTCATGATGCCATTCCTTTTGATGTCCTTCCAGACATACTACGGCGCTCAAAAGTGGTGTTGAGTAGTGTGCCTATGTTCAAGCGCAGCTTTCATGAGCGCGCTCTTATGGCTCTCGGCTGTGGCTGCTCTGTGATAACCAATAAAACGGATACCCTGATGGCAGAATTTGGGTGTACAAAAGGTATCTCCTACTTCTTAGCACCCGACTACAATGCCATCAACACCTCAATCGAGGCCGCACTCTCTTCAGAACAGGATAGACTCACTGCCGCATACAACGCACGGCAGATTGTACTTCACAAACATACCTGGGATGCTCGGGTCGCCACATTGAAAGAAAAATTAAAAAAAGACAACATGTTTTTGTTTTATTTGGAAGCAGCATAAGGAAAATGCTGAGCATACTACCTATGTTTACACGAAGCTTCTTTCCTGGGTTTACTGTAATTCGGGTTTATGGTACAATAGAGATACGAGGGAAGGTAACTATGTATAAGCAACATAACAAAAAACTTACAATCGATTTTCCTGCTGGGGAGTTCATGTTTTTAAAGATGGCGTGTGCAAGACAAGATGTCACAATGAAAGATTTTGTGACGCGGGCCGTTATAAAAAGCATAGAAGATTATGAAGATGAATTGGATAAATTCTCACTTAAAGAAGCTCGTAAAGATATTGCAGAAAACGGTACTGTTTCTTGGGAAGAAGCATGTAAAGAACGTGGCTGGAATGAATGAATTATAAAATTGAATTTACCACAAAATCATTAAGAATCATAAAGAAAATCCCACAAGCATCAAGTAGTTTATTACACATAGAACTAAAAAAATTGGCTGATAATCCAAGGCTTGGAGAGAAACGAGCAGGGGAAGTAAATACGTATCGATACCGAATGGGTAAGTATCGTATTATTTATGAAATATATGATCAAAAACTTGTCGTCCTGGCGGTACATTTTGGTCATCGCAAGGAAGTGTATCGTGATTTATGAGCAGCCAGGTAAAACCTCTTGTAACCCCAAGAAAATGCTATAAGTGTAAAGAGCCCTTACTGCCCACTATGAAGATAAAACATGGTCTCCATAGTGCTTGTTTTTGTAGGTGGTTTAAGGTGCACGAAGACGATGATTTCTATGATGTCGTAGCACATCCAGCAGAGGCCTCATCCTCGCCTTCTTTTTCCACGATCACGTCCAGTTTTTTCCATGGAAGATTTCGTAAGTATTCTGCTCAACTTGGCTCAAAAACCTATTTATTAAAAGTACAGCAAGAGGGATATCCGGAGCTGCCTGCTATGGAGTACCTGTGTATAAATCTTCTCGCACTTGATACACGTATTCATAACAGCTTTGTATCCACAAAAAGGCAAGAGGCCTTTATCCGCCTCATACACCGCCGCTTCGAGGAGTTATGCCATGCTCTGTAAAGATGTAAATCCTATTATTGGTATACAAGTATACTTGGAATTACGTACGAGGCGTCTCTTCGTTGGTCTTCTCAACATGCGGAGCGGGATGCAGGGCGGGCATTTTTGTTTTACCTATGACACGGCATATATACACGATGCACGGGCAATTCCTCTCGGACCCGAAATGCCACTGAGCGATCAGGAGTATCTTGCCGACACCCTGTTTATTCCCTTTGTAGATCGAATACCTTCTAAAGAGAATCCAGCGTATGTGGAATATTGCGAAGCTACAGGCATTGCTTCTGATGAATCGGATCCATTTATTTTACTTGCTACCATCGCCCATCGAGGCCCTTCCTCATTTATTTTCGAACCGCTCTATGAAGACACCTTTACCGCAAAAGACCTTAAGGCTTTTCGAAAAACATTGGATCTTACTGTTCCAGAGTTTAGTAAGTGTTTTTCCTTTTCACCCAGTTCAATTGATCAGATAGAACGCAGCGCATCTTCAGGTTATGAAGTTTTAAAGCGCGCAAAAATATATGTACGCCATCCACAGATAGCCTTAGAAGAGCTTCGCAAAAACGGGGGTTTTTTGCATACAAGAAAACGTGTATACGCTGAGCAACAATTGCGCGCAACTATTCACCAACCACCATAAGGGATCGTTAAGAAATATAATGAACATGGTATCAAACACGCTTCTCGGGTTTCCATTATTCACCGCCCCCCTTTACGGGGGGTGGTGAATAATAGTTACAATTACGCTTGCATTATATGTGATCCCATGGTATACTTATGTTTATGCAGAATATAATTATTTTCTCATCTCTTGTCACCTTCACAACCACCCGCTCGACCGGGTGCGCCCGGTAATTTTTTCTCTCTTTCATACTTAGTACTTAAAAATTTAACTTAACAAACACAGTAACCATGTGCTGTTTTCCATAGGAAAGTTCGCACATGTGTAAGGTTATATATATGCAAAAACAACGAGAACATTGGGGTTCTAAGCTTGGCTTTGTTATGGCCGCAGCAGGCTCAGCAATTGGCCTTGGAACTCTCTGGAAATTTCCCTACGTGGTAGGAGAAAATGGGGGCGGTGCCTTTATTTTCATCTACGTACTCTGCACGTTATTTATTGGTATTCCCCTTTTCATTGCCGAGCTTATGCTTGGGCGCTATGCACAAAAGGGGGCGGTTGCAACATTTCAGACCATCGAGCATCCTTCAAGCCCGTGGAAGGTTGCGGGATGGCTTGGCGTCATTGCCTCATTTCTTATTATGTCCTACTATAGTGTTATTGCGGGGTGGGGCTTAAATTATATGCTCATGTCGCTCAACCAATTTTATGTGGGACGCACTCCCGAGCAGATTGAAGGTGCCTTCGATGTGCTGTCATCTTCTGGAGACATCTCTCTTTTTTGGCACTTTATCTTCACAGCGCTTACAGTGGGTGTTGTCTATCCAGGTATTCGTAGCGGTATTGAATACTGGGCCAAATGGATGACCTCTCTTCTGTTAGTGATTGTGCTAGGCCTTTTTTGCTACAATATAACGCTGAGTGGCTTTGCACAGACGGTTGACTTTATCTTTACGCCAGATTTTAGTAAATTAACGCCATCATCATGTCTGAATGCGCTTGGGCTTTCCCTGTTCACACTCAGTCTTGGGCAAGGTATTATGCTGACGTATGGAAGCTACATGCGAAAAGAAGATGATCTTCCAAAAACCGCCCTCATAGTAGCTTCTATGGTCACTATAATAGCAATTCTTTGCTCCTTTATCATTTTCCCTGTAGTGTTCAGCTTCGATCGCCCTCCACAAGCTGGCTTTGGCCTTGTTTTCAAAACAATGCCACTTCTTTTTGCAAAGCTGCCAGGAGCGCTTCTTATCTCCTCAACCTTCTTTCTCCTCTTTGTCTTTACAGCACTCACATCAGCAATTGCTTTGGTAGAAGTGGTTGTTGCAAGCTGCATGGATCTCTATGGTTGGTCTCGAAAAAAAGCAGCCCTGATTATCGGCTCTGCAACAGCTCTATTTGGCATTCCAAGCGCCCTTTCCAACACACACACGCTCTTTAGCAATTGGCAAACATTATATGGTAAAACATTTTTTGAAACTGTAGATACATTTACATCGATGTGGATTTTGCCGATCTGCGCCTTGCTCATTGCCATTTTTACAGGATGGCGCTTTTCCCAGGAGCACATGCGCGAAGAGTTTTATGCGCAGACTTCGCTGCGCTGGCTCTTTGTTCCATGGCGCTTTTTCATCACCTGGGTTGTGCCAGCAGCGATTGTGCTTATCATCCTGCAGCAGATTTCATAAGTGATCAACTACCAATAGCGCGGGCGCGCTATTGGTAGCCGATCACTAAAAAAGCTCTGAATGCGAACCAATTCTTGACAGATACAGAAACTTTTCATCAGTCCTATATATCAATAATACATCTGGCTTTATGTGACATTCTCTATAACGAACATAAGGACCACCTAGCTGATGATCAGAATATTTTTCTGGCAGTTTTGTTTTATGCAATAACATGTTAAGCACATCATTTAATGCATTAGTGACATGAGGGTTATGTTTGAATTTCTTAAAATCTTTTTTAAATCGTGCAGAATAGTCAGGCAGTAGCACTCGGTGTTACCCCCATTTGCTCCCAAAAATCATCAAGAGATGTACATACTGTACCTCGTCCTTCATCAAGCTCTTGCATAGATTCGAGGGTCTTCCTATTATACTTAGGAAAATCTGCTCTTAAATAAGATAAAAGCAATGCGCTCAGATTCACATGATTCTTAGCAGCTAACATTTTAATATATGCTCTTTCATCAGCTGTACATTCAAATGTCATTTTTACTTTATGTTGATCGGGATGAGCATAGGCACTCATATTACCTCCTTTGTTATACTCTTACTATAACAAAATCCCAGGATTTTTGCAAATCCAGGTTTAACAATTAATCAAACGCATCTAGAAGGACACACATAATAATCAAAACCCAGCCAACAGCCTCCAGGACATCGTCTGAGACACCTAATCCCTCCCCTACAGCATAACGAGCCGATGATTCTATAAAACGACGGATACTGAGACCAAAAAAAGTTCGTGAAATTGTCTTAAAATAATACGTAACAATAGATGAGCGCTCTTTGCCTGTGGCAAAGACATAGACCGTTTTGCCTGAAGCACACACAAGAGGTGCTGCGAAATTATACGGAAAAGGCAGCTTCGCAACGATCAGTGCCATTGGAAGCTGCTTGACACATGCAAGTATCCACTTATAGATACGGTGCATTATCTAATTTTAACCTCAACATGATCATGATGATAGGGATGCTCAACTTCTTCTTTCACTTCAATCTCATCATGATGGTGTGGATGCACTTCTTCAATAACAACAGCACCCACAACTACTTCCTCACGATGATGATGGTGATCTCTTTCTTTCACCACACATCCACCAAATAATGACGCAACACCTAACAGCATTAATACTTGTTTCATATAGACTCCTATTTAACCTCAACCTCTACGTGTTCATGATGGTGTGGATGCACTTTTTCTTTTATCACAACATCATCATGTCTCTTTTCAATAACTACTGGAGCAGGCTCTTCAACATACACTCTATCGTGATGATGGTGATGATGCCCCTCTTCTTTAACCACACAGCCACTAAATAATGCTGTGACCCCTAAAAATAGAAATAATTTTTTCATAAATCCTCCATAATTTTACACATATTTTTTATATAATAAAATTTTTTATTTGTGTCAATAGCTAGATTGCATATAGGGAAGAGAAATTTCCTTGACAAGTATTGCTGTAATGCTGTATCATTACATATAAACACATACAATAGGAGATGTTGAATGCTATGATACAAACAGAGAATGAAAAAAACTGGGAGAGCTTTTTGAAGCTATGCTCCACTATGAAGAGCCCAGAAGAGTTTCAGAAATTATTTTCGCTGTTTTTAACGTTCGAAGAGCGAGAGACCCTGGCATCACGCCTCGTCATTATTAAAGCGCTACTCGAAGGTTGGTGTACACAACGAAAACTATCCGAAACCTATAAAGTGAGTATCGCACAAATTACGCGCGGATCAAATGCGCTCAAAATTGTCGATTCAGAATTTAAAAAATTTTTATTAAAACGTATTGAGGAGTTATAATGGACATCGCAGTATCAAGAACAAAAAATTTGATAGGAACTACCCTATTAATTACAGGCTGTTGCATAGGGGCCGGTATGATTGGCCTGCCTGTTATGAGTGCCGCGGCGGGATTTATACCCACAACCCTTGCCATGGTGCTTTGTTACTTTTTTGCAACGGGAACAGGGTTATTACTTTTAGAGGCCACATTATGGTTTGATGAGCGTGTCAACCTGCTCACCATGGCTCAGTTTGCTTTGGGCAAGTATGGGAAATTGATAACAGGTCTCTTATTTCTCTTTCTCTTTTACTGCCTCTCTGTTGCCTATATCGACGCAGGAGGCGCTTTATTTGGAGGGGCTCTTTCGATGCTTTTTCAATACCCTGTAGAGAGAGTTGCTGCAATCGCCTGCTTTATTGTATTTGTTGGTGCTATTATTTATGGTGGCATAGGTGCAGCAAGCCGTATCAATACCTTTTTTCTCTTCGGCCTAGCTGTCACCTATTGTGTGCTTCTTTCACTGGGGCTGCCGCATGTTAAGAGCGCACAACTCCTGAATACTGATTGGAAGGCAGCTCTCTATACGCTGCCAATTTTATTGATATGTTTTGGTTTTCAAAATTTGGTCCCCACACTTGTCTATTATGCAAAAAAGGATGTGTCGGTGCTGCGTACGGCTATTTTTGTAGGCAACCTTATCCCCTTTCTTATTTATTTCTTATGGAATTTTGTCATACTTGGCATTCTGCCTGATGACACAGCACTGCTGCAGCAGGCTAAAAGTCAAGGAAGTATGGTAACGCATTTGCTCGAGAAGGTGTCTGAATCACCCTTAGTACTTCTCTTTGCAAACCTCTTTTCATTCTTTGCGCTTCTGACCTCTTTTGTGCCAAACCTGATTACCTTTGTCGACTTTCTCAAGGACGGCTTAAAAACACGGTCCTATGTTCTTATCTACCTCCTCGTGCTCCTTCCGCCAACACTATTTACCCTTACCTCCCCTCACCTCTTTTTGAAAAGCCTGAGCCTTGCGGGTGGCTTTGCCGATGTGCTCCTGTTCGGCGTGCTCCCTGTATGCATTGTGTGGGTTGGTCGCTACGTGAAAAAGATCGAAGGTGCCTACAAAGCCCCCGGCGGCAAAGCCTTTTTAGTCGCTATCCTTCTTTTTTCTATTGGGATGCTGTGTATTAAGTGATATGTCATCATGTACCATTTTTCTTCGAAAAATGGTACATGATGAAAAGTTTACACTCTTTGTCGGCGTAAGACATCAGCCAACTCCGTTAATACTGCAGCACTATTCGGAACAATCGCCAACGCTTGTTCGTAGCGGCTTTTTGCATTTACGAGGTCTCCTTGCTGCCGTAAGACATCGGCCAACCATCGTAATGCAAAAGCATTATTAGGCTCAATAACCAATGCTTGTTCGAAACGGATTCTTGCATTTACGAGGTCTCCTTGTTGCCGTAGGACATCGGCCAGCCCACGTAATGCAAAAGCATTATTAGGCTCAATAGCCAACGCTTGTTCGAAACGGATTCTTGCATTTAAGAGATCTCCTTGCTTTAGTAAGATATCGGCCAACCATCGTAATGCAAAAGCATTATTAGGCTCAATAACCAATGCTTGTTCGAAACGGATTTTTGCATTGAAGAGGTCTCCTTGCTGTTGTAAGACATAAGCCAACCAGCGTAATGCAAAAACATTATTAGGCTCAATAGTCAACGCTTGTTCGAAGCGACTTTTTGCATTGGAAAGGTCTCCTTGTTGCCGTAGCACATCAGCCAGCCCACGTAATACAATAACATTATTAGGCGCAATAGCCAAAGCTGCTTCGTAGCGGCTTTTTGCATTTACGAGGTCTCCTTGTTGCTGTAAGACATCAGCCAACCCACGTAATGAAAAGACATCATTAGAGTTACTAGCCAACGCGTGTTCGTAGCGACTTTTTGCATTTGAAAGGTCTCCTTGTTGCCGTAGCACATCAGCCAATCTACCTATTGCAAAGGCATGATTGGGCTCAAGAGCCAACGCTTGTTCGCAGCGACTTTTTGCATTGGAAAGGTCTCCTTGTTCCCGCAGGACATCAGCCAACCCACGTAATGCCCAAGCATTATTAGGAACAATCGCCAACACTTGTTCGTACCGACTTTTTGCATTTGAAAAATCTCCTTGTCTCCGTAAGACCTCGGCTAACCCACCTAATGCAAACGCATTATTAGGGTCAATAGTCAAAGCGTGTTCGTAGCGACTTTTTGCATTTGCAAAATCTCCTTGTCGCTGTAGGACACTCGCTAACCCACCTAATGCAAACGCATTATTAGGCTCAATAGTCAAAGCGTGTTCGAAGCAGCTTTTTGCTTTAGGAAGCTTTCCTTGTACTTGTAGAACCTCTCCCAATCCTCGTAATGCAAAAACATTGTTAGGCTCAATAGCTAAAGCTTGTTCAAAATGGCTTTTTGCTGCAGTATCATTTTGTTGACACCTAAAGATTTCGCCCAATCGACTCAGTACAAATGCATTACGTGGTTCAAGTGTCAGTGCGAGCTCAAAACGGCGCTGAGCATTTGAAAAATCTCCTTGTAACCGCCGCGCCTCTGCTGATTTACTTAAAGGAGTGACAAAAGATGTAAGAATCTGATCAACACTTGCTCTTTCGTTATTTATTTGATTTTGCACTGAACGTACTGCTTGCAAACGAGCAATAGCAAACATATTGGAAGGATTATTATCAAGAGCCCGTTCCAATTGACGTACGACAGTTGGTAAATCTCCATGCAGAGCAGTTGCCTGTTCCATATTGAGCGTAGTAGAAGCTGTATTCTCTTGTTGCAATACTGGCATAGCTACTGCATCACTTGGCACAGCTGCTATTAGGGTGGAAGCAAAAATAGTTCGTGTAAGTACCTGTAGACTCACAAGCATATGCTCGACAGCTTGAGCAGTAACTTTGCCTGCTGCGTCTATAAAACCCTCTTTTTGGAGATAGAGCTCTTTTTTCTCTGCTGCGACCACCTGTTCAACAGTGGCTCCAGAGGGCACAAAGAGGGAGCGCTGGGCCAAGTATTCTTTAATTGTTTCCTCAGAGCGTGGTGTAGGTGGCCGGCGCAGCCGCATTACTTCAGCTTGCACAAGGGCTATCTCTTCAGGATTCCATGGTTTTGTTTGATTTTCTATGGCTTCCTCTGTTGTTTGGGAGGAAGGATTCCAGTTCACGCCTTGACGCAAAAGTGCCTGGCGTATTTCTCGATTGGTTTCAATAGTTACAGATTTTTGAATCCGTTCTATTCGCAATGTCAGCTCTGCATGCTCTTCTGGGCGCAAAGTTGCCGCACTGTTCAAAGCTGCAGCTTGGATAGATTGCCCCTCTGCAGGAATAATGTTGTATTGCTTTAAAGTGCGCAAAAGCCAGGCGTCTTTTTTTTGCTCCCCTTGCTGGCGCAAGGCTGCAGTTGCAGCATGCATGGCTGAAGCTGTGCCTCGTGGCTGCGCAAGAGCTGCGAGTGCCTCATCTACGGAGCGTCCATCTTCACATAGAATAGAGCAATTTTGTAGATGTAGTGAGTTACCACTTCTTTGTGCATAGGCAATAAGTGCTTTTCTTTCTTCTATTTCATCTGTTGTCCAGGTATCAGGTGGTATGCAGTGTTGTATACACAATGCGCGTAGTTCAGGATCTTGGCGTACAATGGCCGTCATCCAGTTTACAACGGTCGCGGGATTATAATAACCACCAAAACGTACTCGATCTCGATGAATATCCACAGCCGGTATGACGTCCAAGAACATATCAACTCCTTGTTTGTCTTGCTCACGTACGCGATGTGCACCTTGGAGGCCAAATTCTTGTCCCAACTGGCGTAGCACCTCTCGTACATACACAACCGTTTCTCTATGCGCAGGTGGGAGATAGGAGTCGACAATCATTCGTCGATACTCAGCAAGCTCATTATAGATGCGCTCCTCTGGCGTAGTAGGGTTATGATTGAGGCATATCTGCTTATAACATTCAACTACAGCGAGATCTAATGCAATACCACAGTGCCCACTATTAATAATTAAAATTTTTAAAAACTTTATAGTCAGTTGCACTGCTTCTGATGAACCAGGATCAAGGAGACGCACTTTTGCAAGTACATGAAGCAGCATATTTTCTTTTTCGCGATAAAAGGCTTGCCGTTCCGTTTCAGTTGTAGGTACGCCAACTTCTTCGCTGCGTGATCGAATTCTATTAATACAATTTTGCAAACTCTGAATAAGCCGCTCACAATGGGCTGCAGGAGTAGTATCATCATCGACTCTAAATTCACTGCCAAAATTTCTTCGTAGCGCTTCTATAGTTGCAAACTCCTTATGAACTGGGGTTTTCTGAAGAATGGAAGAAAACCGTGTAACTATCTCATCTAAAGCTTCAGGCCCACTGTCAAAGCCTTCAGGTCGAGCTGGAGCTATGATTTCAAGAGCGCCTCGTTGATAATGAGCTGGATGCATATCATGGCGAAGATGCACATCAATATCTACAATAACTGTATGTAAATCAGGTGAGCGTTCTTTAAGGCGTTGTATCATTTGCGTATATTCTGTGCGTGTCATGGAGGTGGCAAGTTGCTTAAGCTCACTTATGATATCTTTATATTCTAAATAACACCTATACTCCAGAGATAGCCTACGATTGGCTGATTCTTCATTACTGAGTGTAGGAAGAGTGGCACATAGCTCAGCATAAAGTGATTTCCAGCTTCTCAGCAATCGCTCGAATTTTCTTTCTCTAAAAGGAATAGCACAAGAAAGAGAAGAGGAGGAAGATGATGTTGAGGAAGATAATGGTACCGCTGCGTCTAGTGCTGTACGTGCAACTGAAGAGCATTGCTGCGCCGTAGTTGTACCAGAACTTGAAGAAGAGGAAGCACTATGGGTTTGTGGATTTTGAGCAAGGGCAGGATTAAGAACACGTTGAGATACCGCTTCAGGTTGAAGATCAGTAGTACCTCTGATTGAATTTAATGTCATATTACCTCATATTTTTATTTTGTATACAATAAAAAGACTGAGTATATCACATTTTATAATTACAAAGTATAGCATTTATGTTTGAATTTTAATTTCTTGACAAAATATTTATAAACAAACAAAGTAAAGGAAACTAAACGATAAAACTAGGTACCCTTATAGTA
>Ga0207126_1145_pt1 | contig 11497 bp, 7 predicted proteins | sample Alteio_BWMinHeat_20_FD_153586 | JGI IMG/M metagenome (GOLD analysis project Ga0207126, IMG submission 153586) | Enriched cells from forest soil in Barre Woods Harvard Forest LTER site, Petersham, Massachusetts, United States -... | ecosystem: Environmental > Terrestrial > Soil > Temperate forest >...
CGCCCTTCTCCGCAGTAAGAGCTATGATTTGTTCGAATTCTTTTTTTCTACTAGAATTCAAGCAGTTACTTTCTAGGAGATATGCATGGCGATCAAACTCATCAGCTATGAGTCTTTTCATACCATCAAAACTTGCATCCCATGTCTCGCCCTCAATAAATTTAAACGTAAGGAAAATAACAGGATATTTGCCTTGATGCTGCATACATTCAGGGTGCTTTGCAATATGCAGTCCATCAAAGAGCGAGCTGCGAGATGTGGCTGTTTTTTCAAAAAAACATTGAAGCATTGAGAGATTCAGTGTTTTCCCAAAACGCCTGGGTCTAGGAATCAGTGTGACTTTGGCCCCAGAATCAAGAAGTTCTTTAATAAGAAGACTTTTGTCTATGTAGTGATAATTTTTTAAAATAATTTCTTCAAAATCATCAATACCAATAGGAAGTTGCCGCATGCTAATACCTCACATGGTTGTCGTGCATTAACGTAATGTGCGACTTATACGCTGTCCGAATTGCAAAAATTTATAGTCTTTCCTTTGCCCAAAGGGCAAAATGCTAACCCCCAGGGCAACGCCCTGGGTCAGATGATGACCCCAATATTGTTGCCTGAAGGGCAACAACAGCAAAAAATCGCACATGACGTTGCATTATCTACACATTATTCCCCATTCGTAGATATTTGTGAAGCGTTTTTTATGAAGGAGCACGCGGTTGCAGGCGCGGCAGTAGGATAGGCCACGGCTGCAAGCCCTCCAAGAGCATGTAGACCTGTTGTGGCTTAATGCGCGTTCTCTCTTCTCCAGTAGTGGGCTCCAGTATTTCTCTTTCCATGTACTCATATCGACGCGCTTCGGCAAGCCCCTCTTCGATGGTTTGCCCAGGATCAAAATCAATGTGTATCTCTCCTGCAATAGTCACATCATTTTTGCCATCATTGTTGCCTTGCCTACGAAGTGCCTGCACTTGGGTAAGCATAGTGTTTATTTCCTGCTGTATCACTTGCTCGCGAGCAGCAAGTGCTTCCTGTACCGTTTGGTTTGAAGCTATGGAAAAACCACGATTAGCAACATATTGGCGCACTCGTTCTTGAGTTGCAGCCTCTGTCTCTGCAGATCGTGGCCGTGATATGAGTGGCAAGGCTTGTTTGAGTGCGGCAAGTGCTGTTTTTCCTGGATGGTTGGCAGCAATTGCCTGTTCTAACGTACGCTGTGGACGTATAGTAATCTGAAATTCACTCTCAAGGCTTGCTCGTATCTCAGTCTCATTTCTTCCCTCACTTCGGAGCACTGCAATCCGCGCCCGTGCTTGCTCTACTCTTTGAGAAGTCCAGTTCGATGGTATATGATCAGCAAGCCATTGTATGGCATCATTGCGAAGGTGATAATCCTGGTTAAGTTCAAAAGAGAGCTCCTCATGAATAGCATGAGGGGTATATCGGGCATGAAATCGTGCAATATCACGGCTGAGCGCTACATTCCCTCCTAAATCTGCAAAGGGATCCGCTCCGAGCTGAGCTGCTCGGGCAGCACCAAAAATGCCAAGTTCTTGACCAATGGTTCGTCTTGCACTGGTGACGTAATGTACAGACTGCGGCCCTGGCGGTGCCAAAGTCTCTAAAAGACGAATACGATACTGGTCAAGTATTTTATAAACTCTATTTTCAAATGTGGGAACAATACCCTGTACAATCTCGCTATAGCAGTCTTGGACGGTTTCTTCTATCCTGGGCCCACAGAATTGCGCTGCTCGTAAAAGCTCAGTGAGGAAATGCTCTCGTCTCTCTTGTGCCTGGGCAGTGGGACCTAAGTTGTTTATGGTGTGCATAATGGACAAAAGTCCATTTTGGAGATCAGTATAATACATATTCAATGCATCGGTTCCTGGAGGCGGCGTTCCTGCAAAAGCTTCTCTATTGCGTATCCTACTGCAGAGTGTCTCAAGAGCATCCCTCAAGTGCTGTCGATAGCCACTCTCGAGCCTTCCCTGCGCACGGCGCCTTACCTCTTCGTTACTTAAAGATGGATTTTCTGCCCGAACTTCTCGTGTATACTGTTCAAGAAGCTCTGCTCGGTTAATAGGAAAATCTCTACCAAATCGACTCCATAGTGTATCAAAGGGCATGACCAGCATATCTAAAACCCAAGTGTTTAATATGCGAATATCCGGACCACTATATCGCATAACCATACTCGTCGCGAACACTTTGCGCCACCCGGCGTCTAGATTATCGCGTACAAATTGTGTGATTTGCTCTTCTGTGGGAGCCGCGCGTCCTGTTACACTGCACCCAGAAATATAATATTTTTTTAAACTTTCTTTAACTTTATCGATAGGGTAACTAACATATGGTTTAAGCATTTCCTCTAAAGTGCTAAGATCACCAGGGGGAAGAGCACGTAAAAACATCAAATAAATTGTGTCAAAATCTGCATTTGCTGGAGGTGGTGTGGTAATTCCCAATGCTTGAAGAATATCATTTTTCAGCTCAGCAGATGGTTGAGGTGGTGGCTCTACTTGCAATGAAGCAGGACTGCGCCCACGCAGAGCGTTGTCTACAGAAACTTGGGTATAATGCTGCACATTCACCGTATATCGTGCAGAGGAGGCAAGGGATTCTATAAACGCGCGGCCACTCGGATGCAAGGTAGCGGCCCCCTGCAGCACGGTTTGTATTTGTGAAGGGTTTATGTTTTGTAGGGCAGTAATTGCCGCACTGTGTAGGTTGGCTAAGCGATTCTCACATATGAAATACTTTGGTCTCAATTCTTGAATACGATCAGGATTGTTCATCCCACGAGCATACTCTCCAACTTGGTCTTTCTTATGAGAATACAACATCGAAAGAGTAGCTATTTCAGCAGCTCCAGAAAAAACATCCGGAAACTGCTCTTTTAGTGTAGTTAGGCAGTCTCGTACAAGAGCAGCCTCAAAAGCTGGACTATCGGGACTAATATTGCGAATATCACCTAAGATTATCTGTAACTTTTGGTTCATTTCCTCACTATTAGTAGTACGTATAGCGTCTACATAGAGGACAAGACTGTTCATCAACGTGTTGTATTTGTTGAGCTGTTCGTTATTTATTTGTGGTAAAATGGATGCCGTGAGCTGCCGTAATTGAGGGGTGTTATTTAATCGTGCGTAATCCAGAAAAACAAGGCCATAGCCTTGCAAACTGCGGTATACTGCTTGGGCATGAGTACAGAGCTTTTCGGCTTCAGTCAATTGTGACATACGGACGTTATCGTTTTGATACTGCTGCTTTTTTATGCGGAGGGCCGCTTCTATTATTGATGCATACAGATCTAGGTTGCTTAGGATCTCAGACAAATGAGTGGATACGTTATTTTCTAGCCAATTCTCTACCAGTATCATTCTGTCCCATTGTATAGGCAAAATTCCCTGCGTCAATTCATTACGAAACTTTTTCGCAATGGGTCGTTCATCAGCAGTCAACGTAAAAAATAGATCAGCAGAAGCATCATTCTGCGCATTTTGTATCGCCGTATAGAGTGAATTCAGTTTTTGGACGAAAGTAGTATATACCGAGGCACTTGTTTGCCATTGTACATTCGATGAACGCTGGCTACTTAGTCGATTTATATACGCCCGAACACGGTTATTGAACAGCAAAGGCCGTATGTCATCGGCAGCTAAAGCCTGAAGGCTGCCGCCGACACGAAGGCTGCCGACACGTACGGCAGCTTCCATACGCCGGCACTCTTGAATTTGTGTGCGCAGTGTGGTAAAACGCAATTGCATGACGTCCCGTGATGGAGATGGCTTTACATGTGCATGAGTGCGTCTTTCTACTTCCTGCAGTACTTGGTTGAGCTCGCTTTCAGACATGCTGCTTATACTCTCTATCAGAGAAGTATTTTCCGTGAAATGATGCTCAGACATATCCGTAGACTCGATATACGTATATAGCTCGCTTGCTTGCTCGGGCATTCTAACACGTGCTGTAAGCTCCTGTACCCTTGTATTGAGTGTATCTATTGTCTGCTGTTGCTGGACAAGCTGCAGTTCCCTGGAGGCATCCCGTTGTTCTAGTTGGGTAAGCCGCTGTATCAGCTGTGCGAGTTGTTGATTCTGAAGGTTTACTTGCTGCTGCGGCTCTGCTGCCTCACGCTCTTGTTCTATACGTGGTTGTCCCATAAATAGAGACCGTATATTTTGAATCATAATGCACCTCAATATTAATGATATTTTTATTTATTGAGACAATTTTATCACGTTATTATATTTTTTTCAATAAATTAAAATTATAATTAACAAAAATATGCCATTTTGCCCTTCGGGCAAAGAAAAGGCTATGAATCCTTGCAATTGAACAGCTCGTAAGTCGCACATCGCGCTAAATGTATTGGCACTATGTGCGTTATTTCATGCCATGTGCACTTTTCCGGCAGGAAAAGTCGCACATGGCGTCAACTATATAATTTTTCCCTGGCTGCTAAATTTTTATTACATAAAAAAACCACATCCAGTATACTGGTTGCATCCAGGGATGCGGTCGCTCTTCGGGCTTCCCGTCCCTGGGTATAACCAGTATACTGTTGCAATTTTTGCCCTATGGGCAAAGCAAATGACACATAGGTGAGATGAAAGAACGGGCCGAGCGCCTTTTACATGTATATGCTGGGGAAGGGGCAAAAGCGGCCCTTTTTTCCTGTCTTGCATTTTTTCTGTCCTTTGGGGCTTCTCTGGGGTTGAAATCATCAGATGTGCTGTTTCTGACGCATCTGAGTAGTGATTTATTGCCCGCTGCATATGGCTGCATCGCCTGCTGCATCATGGTATGTGCTGCCGTGGTTGTGCATGCCTTTCATACCCATGCTATTTATGTGGTCTTTAGACGTATTATCTCCTGTGCGATTATTTTCTATGCAGTGACAGCTGGCTATCTTCTATTGAACGGGCAGCACCCTGCGGCCTGGCAATATTTTGTCCTCAAAGTAATCACGCAAATTCTCTTCATCCAGCTCATTAGCTGTTTTTGGTCTTTTGTAGATCAGTATTATCATTTTCAAGACGCCAAGAGGCTCTATACCCTTTTTAACTCCTCTATTTACTGTGGCATTGCCTGTACAGGTCTTGTCATCCACACAGAAGCCCTTACAACACCGACTCTTTTTGTATGCATATTTTTCCTCCTCAGCGCCGTGCTCTTTTTATCACAAACAATGACTACTCGCTATACAGAAGTCCCCGATGATACCGAAAAAGAAGAAATCACTGCTACAGCCGCACTTAAAAAATCGATGATGAAATCCTTTTTTCGGGCATTTATGAGCTCCCGCTTTACCCTCTTTTTAATGCTTGGCAACCTCCTTTTATACCTCCTGATGACCACAACAGAAATTGGCTACCTCTCTTCTTTCCAGCATTTTTTTAGTGCTTCACATACCACTCAGTCCTCTGATACCCTGACTCGATTTTATGGAACAGCACTTGCAATTGTTGGTGTGTGCAACTTTATCATGGGCTGGTTTTGCTATAGCCGCCTCATTATTCGCTTTGGTGTGACAACGCTGCTGCTCGTCACTCCTCTCGGCTTTCTCGTCACCTATGCTGGCTGGCCATTTGACTCAACGCTTACCTTTGCCCTCATAGGCTTCTTCGTTGTTGAAAGCCTCTATCCTATGATCGAGGACAATAACTTTAACCTGCTCTTAAATGGTGTGCCTCTCAAAATAAAGGCCAAAGTACGCGTAGTCATTGAATCCTTTTCTGAACCCGTTGGCATGGCTTTGAGCTCGCTGTTACTCTCTTCGGCATTTATTAATTGGAAAGTGCTAGGCATCTTTTTAGCCCTCTCTTCTGTCATTGTCGCTACCTGCATTCGAAAACAGTATTTTGGCGCACTTTTTGCTAACCTCAAAGATCATGCCCTGAATCTACAAAAAACCGCTCATGAATGGCTCAAGGGCCTGCCACGTCGCGAAAAGAAGAAAACAGAAGAATTGCTTATATCTTTTTTAAATCAAAAAGATGTTGCATCCCAGAAACTCGCTTGTGAGGCCATTGTAGAGTGGGGGGATGCCATACTTTTAAGACAAGCACTAGCAGTATCGCATGAGCTTATAGAGCCTGTAAAAATACATTTTCTTCACTGCATGGAAAACAGTGAATTTGCAGCGGCTTCTTTTGTGACGTCCACGATTCAAACCTGGAATGTAGAAGATATACAAGTTGAGTTATATTTAGCAAAACAGGGGCTTTTATCTGAGGAACAACGAAAAGAGCTTTTACAAAAAGGGACAAGCCTACTTATATCTAAAAAAGAAGAAGAGGTAGCAATCGCACTACAGATTCTTGGGACGCTAAAAAGTACCACGAGCCATGCAACTCTCATGCAAGACATATATAACCCATCACTGCCTATTGCACGGGCTGCAGCGGAGGCCCTCATTGGCTCTATAACAGATACACGAGATGTAGATATACTCATTGCCGCTATTCAAGTGCGAAAAGATGCTCTATTTCGCCGCTACTGCCTGCTTGCGATCGCTTCTGTCTTTGAAGTCCCCTTCATTGCACCACTACTGTCACTAACGCCTATTTTGCACTCTGATGAAATACGGCTTATAGAAAAAATTATTATGGGTTTTGGTCCACAAGCAACGGGCGAGCTGACCCGCGTATTTATCGACACGCATGCTAAAGATCGCGTGCGTATTGTTGCGGGAAAAATCTTATCCAGACTTGCATTAAACACACTCAACCAGTATCTTAATAGCACGATTGAAAAAGAGATTGAGCGAGCCTATTTTTATTACTATTATGCAGTGACACTTCCCACAGAATACCAGGGTAAAGAAACGGAGCTTTTGCGAGAAGGACTGCTTTCTCGCTTTGAGTCGGTAATTGATTTTATTATACAGCTACTTGGCGCTTCCAAGTGGATTGAGGATACGGAGCTTATGGTATTTTCTCTGAAAAGCAACAACATTAAGATAAAAAATCAAGCAATAGAGACGCTTGAGGGCTGCTGCAGTCCGGCTATTTTTAAGCTTCTCTATCCTCTGATCGGTGATCTGCCTATGAAGGAAAAAATGCGTGCCTGCGTGGGCGCCACAGAAACAGGATGCTCTTTTGATGAGCTCCTGACAAGGCTCAGGAGTTCGACGAATCCCCTAGATACCATCTTGACAGCTACCTGGAACCTTTTCCATTCACCGCTGCCCCAAGGAGCCCTCTGATGCTGCTCATTGAAAAGGCATTTTTTCTCAAGAAAACAGCGCTTTTTTCCGAGCTCGATCTCGACCTCGTGCTCGCTATTGCAGATAAGGCCGAAGAGCGCCTCTGCAGTGACGAGGAGTTGATTTTTGCTATCAACCAAGATGCGCACCGCCTCTATGCGATTGTACATGGCAAGGTAGCAATTGTGGATGCGAGTGATACTGTGGTAGCAGAGCTTGAAGCCCAGGACTTTTTTGGTGATGAAGCGCTCTTTAGCCAAAAAAACCGAGGGTATACGGCCACCGCTAAGGGCGAGGCTCATCTTATTTCCATCACAAGGACACACCTCATAGAAATCATGCTCGAGTGCCCTCAGGTCGCTATTTCACTCATACGAGCTTATGCAAAGGTGACGCCGTTTCGAGGGCGTAACGGGGCGTAGTGGGGTGTGGTGGGGCGTAGTGGGGGCATACGCATCAGGCTAAGGTCACGGCCATGGCTCTCACAGGCTTTGGCACATTTTTTTCACAGGGAGAGCCACAGGAGAAAGCTTACAGAGAGAGCTTGTCAGAGGCGTTAGGGGTGCTAAAGGCATTGGTAATAAAGGTCTAGGCAGAGAGATTAGAGAGAAAGCTAAGGGATTATTATGGGCTTATAAGAAGCACCCCAGTCGAAGCGCTCGCGAAGCGACTGGGAGACTGGGGGAACAATCAATAACTGCCGATTCCGGGCCGAGCGGCGCGTGAGCGTCCGCTCGGCCAACGGATTCATCAATTATTCCGAATTTCCGTGCCCGAGCCCGTGCCCGTGCCCGACTACCCAGGTTTCAGTGTCCGCGTAAGCGGCGTCTGAAACCTGGGGAACAATCAAAAAATTCCGATCAACTACCCCGGTCTTCATGCCGCAAAGCGGCATTGAAGACCAGGGGAACAATCAAAAAATTCCTTTCGATCTACCATGGCTCAGTTTGCACAGATGCTATAAACAACCGTCTTTTTCAGCCAAAAACAGTCAAAAACAACCGTCTTTTTCGACCAAAACCAGTCAAAAACAACCGTCTTTTTCGACCAAAAACATCGAAAAACATGTCCGAAAAATAACCAATTTCTCCTTGCATAATATGGAATGCTTTTGCTATCATGATAGCAATTCGGAGCATAGCGCAGTTTGGCTAGCGCGGCTGCTTTGGGAGCAGTAGGTCGGGGGTTCGAATCCCTCTGCTCCGAATCCTTTGTTACATCATGCTCCTTTTTTTTCTCTCGTTTATTACTTGGAATCCATCTCGAGAAGCCTTTACCGTTCCTTTTTTTGACATCGCCATTTATTGGTATAGTCTCTTTTTTGCTTTGGGCTGTTTAGGTGCCTACCTTTTTGTTCTCCATACACTCGGGAGCACCTATGACAAGAAAAGAGCACTTGCCTTTACCGATACACTTCTTGCCTATACTTTTGTGGGAATGCTCCTTGGCGCGAGGTTGGGCCATGTTTTCTTTTATGATTGGCAGTATTTTAAAGACCACCTTACTGAAATTATCATGATTCGACAAGGTGGCCTTGCAAGTCATGGTGGGGCTGTTGGCATACTTGTAGGCTTCATTCTTTTTTGGAAATACCACGCCAAGGACCTGCCTGGGATGTCCTGGAGACGCCTTTTAGATTATATTACAACGGCTACTTGTTTTACTGCTGGCTGTATTCGTATTGGCAATTTCTTTAACCAAGAAATTATCGGCACCCCTTCCAATGCCCCTTGGGCGGTTCTCTTTGGTCATCCTACAGAAGCAGGTGTTGCAGGCCCTCGCCATCCTGTGCAGCTCTACGAGGCCATTTTCTATTTTGGCATGTTTGGCATTTTGTGGTATCTATCACATCGTCAAAAATACAAAGCAGGCCTCATCAGTGGTATCTTTTTCCTTGCTATATTCCTCTTTCGTTTTTTCATTGAATGGATCAAAATACCGCAAGAGAGCATCCCTCTTGAACCTCTTACCATGGGACAGCTCCTCAGCATCCCCTTCATTCTGTTAAGTCTTTATTTTTTCATTTCCAAAGAGAAAAAAATAGTGTAACATTATTACCATGACGAAAAAATCCATTTTGTTAAGTGCCATGCTCCTTGTCTGTAGCATGAGCCACTCATTTGTATATGCCTTCTTTGATACGAATAAACCACTAGTGCTTATTTTGCTGTGGCCTCCTGGTTCTGGCGAAGGGGTATTAACAGTAAAGGTTTCTAAGGCTTTTGCCATTCCTCATATTAACACAGCGAATCTACTCAGGGATGCATCCAATGAAGAGAGTGAGTTATGGGAACAAGCAAGAGAGTGCCTTAATACCACAGGAGCGATTCCTGATAGCCTGGTGATGCAGCTCCTCTACCAGCGCATTAAACGCCCTGACTGCCAAAATGGCTTTATTATGGATGGGCTACCACGAACCTTAGACCAGACTGAAGAGATGTTTGGGGCCCTTGGTCCTCGATTCGAAATCCTTGCCGTTTCCATACAAATTCCCGATGAAGTACTCCTTGCAAAAGCAGAAGGCAGGCTCATTTGCGAAACCTGCGGCAGGGTATATCACAAAGAACAATCGCCCCCTGAGGTACCAATGACCTGTGATCATTGCGAAGATCTCCTTTCTCAGCGCAAAAATGATTCTCTAGAGCTTGTGCAAAAACGGCTTACCGAATACCGACATAGCTGGGAGCCAATCTTTCGTTTCTATCGGGAAAAAGGGCTATTTGTCGAAGTGAATGGCAACTGCCCTATGGAACAAACATTCCAAGAAGTTAAAACCATCTTCAACCAAGAGTAGTAGTAAATACATCATATGCATTTTTCCTGCGGAAAAAGTGCACATGATGTAAAAAAATCCCTTCTGCTTAAGACATAAAGAAACTTGTAACCAATCAGGACCCCGCCACGGTAGTGGCATATGCGGCAGGCTAAGGCTATGACTCTCACAAGCTTGGATACATTTTTTTTAACAGGGAGAGCCACAGGAGAATAGCTGCAGAGAGAGCTTGTCAGAGGCGTGTGGGGTGCTAGACGCATGGGTGATTAAGGTTTGGGCAGAGAGATTAGAGAGAAAGCTGAAGGAGCATTATGGGCTTATAAGAAGCACCAAAGATGCATTTTCAACGAGCGTATGCTCGTTGAAGTCCAGACATATAAAAATAGACTGACAAATTAATTTGTCAGTCTATTTTTATATGTCTGGACTTTTCTGCTTTCAGCAGAAAAATGCATCGAACATCCCAAATCGTTGCTGGTCTCTGTGGCTCTCCCTGTAAAAAAAAGCAGCCCAGGACATAACCACCAACACCCCAAGCACCCCTAACGCCTCTGTCAAGCTCTCTCTGCAGCTATTCTCTTGTGGCTCTCCCTGTAAAAAAAAGCAGCCATGGCTTGTATTAACCATAACGTTTGGTATGCTAAAATCCTTAGCCTGATGCTATGCCGTGCCCGTGTCCATGCCCGTGCTCGAATATATGCATCATGCTCTCCATTGCACATATCGCGCATATGCTTCTCGAACTTGCTGCCTAAGTGACGCATTGACCGGAGCTGTGAGGTGCTCACTCCCTTCGTAGCTTATACGTACGGTATCACCAATGCGCTCTGCCATCAATGTCAACTGCCCTACAGTACCTCCAAGAGTACCCCCAAGAGTACTTCCAAGAGTATCTCCAAGGAGCTCTGCCGACACCTTGATGATGTTCGCTGCGGTTTTCGTTGCCTGAATGAAACATGCATAGGGTGCTTCAATCGTTGTCTCACAATAATTTTGACCATCATATAAACGCACTTGGTTTTGCGTATTACTAGTATTATTATTTATTATCATAATCATGCCTCGCTCATTATACTTAAATATACTGAACTTATAATAAAATTTCAAATTTTAAATTTAATCATAATTAAAAAATTGAAAAATAAGAGCATGTATGGTATGCTTTTCGTAGACTCGCAGACACAAACTTGCATACACAAAAAGGTGTTGTGTAAAAAAAAATTTTATGTCACAAGAAAGAAATATACCTCAATGAACGACTAACCTATGCAAAAAAATATTTAGTTTTTTTGAATTTTTGGGCCAGTATATGGTCATGACCATGCAGGTGCTTATAGGTGCCATCAGACAACCGCCAGCGTGGCGACTTATACGCGAGCAGCTGTATGAGATGGGAGTGCTGTCGCTGCCCGTGGTAGCAATTACGGGCTTATCGACAGGAATGGTACTTGCAGCACAGACTTATTTTCAGCTCAACGATAAAGGACTTGCAGGCTCGACAGGGCTTATGGTGGCAAAAT
>Ga0207126_1146_pt1 | contig 11429 bp, 8 predicted proteins | sample Alteio_BWMinHeat_20_FD_153586 | JGI IMG/M metagenome (GOLD analysis project Ga0207126, IMG submission 153586) | Enriched cells from forest soil in Barre Woods Harvard Forest LTER site, Petersham, Massachusetts, United States -... | ecosystem: Environmental > Terrestrial > Soil > Temperate forest >...
AATAAATTCCGATAAAGATGTGTGGTAAAGTATGACATTCATGATGCCTACATACACCTTGCTAAAAATAACTTAAATAGTGTATAATTACGTTATGCAACATGCAATTTTTGTCCTATCGAGTTAAATGTACTGGCGCTATGTGCGTTATTTTCGTCATGTGCAACTTTTCCTTCAGGAAAAGTTGCACATGACGTGCTATTATTAAATAAGGAGGTCATGTGAGTTCAGTATTTCAAACAAATACATGCAATATTCAACCGCAGCAAAAGCCAAAACAGCAAACGTTTGATGATGCAGGCCGCCCCTGCCGAACGCTGCCTCCCGACGAAGCACGAGAGAAACAAAGCCGATTCCTACAAGCTTTTGATGGGGAAAGCTCTCCTAGTGGTAGCGAACAAGATAAAGAAAACGCATCTAAAAAATCCCTCTTTTCACTTGCGAAACATAGCTCTATAACGCACTCCGAAGCGACTTGTGTTTCTTTACCGGTAATGTCTGATGATGTCTTGCCAGAAGAACAAGCAGAGGATCAGATCATGCCTCAAAAAAATAGCCCCTTGCAGCCTCATACACCACTGCAGCCACATGCGCAGCCTTATACGCAAAAGCCTACGCAGACTACAAAAAAAACCACCTCTTCATTTGGGAAGCAAAAAGAGCCTGTCTCATTAGCGACAGCAGTGCCTGTAATGCAGACATCTTTGCTCCCAAACAATAATGATCTTACTACGAAAGGGAGGCAATCGCCCAGAGTTTCTGGGGTAGTACTTCCAAGGCCATTTGAGCGGCAACCTCTTGAGGTAGTTACAAAACATGCAAAACAAACAGCTCCTCGTAAAGCTGCGCTGGCTCAAGAAAAACCTGCTGCTACAGCTTCTGCAAAAACACAAAAGCCTTCCTATTCAAATGAACAAAAGTCCTCACCCTATGTGCCTCCAGTAGCTCCTCAGCCTATTTTTGACCATCTGCCTGCAGCTACCCCAACGGCCGCGTCTTCGTCTTCACAAAAAGTGCTTATACAGCTTATCAAGACCATTGTATCGACCATACACGAAGCTATCACTCCCGAGCGTCGAGACCTTGTTGTCGAAATCAAAAATGTGCCTCATTTCGAAGGGGTTTCTATACAGATCACTGAAATGAATGCGGCAAGAGGGGAGTATAATTTGACCTTTTTCAATCTCACCAATTCTATTGCTCGAAGCCTTGTTGAGGCAAAAATACATCAACAGATACTTCGAGAGGCACTTATGGAAAAGGGATATGCTCTTCACATGATTACTATTGAGCCAAAACTTGAATACGCTACGTCTCATATTGATGTCGCTGACTTGCAATCCGAGCAGCATGATGATAGCGGTTATAGTGACGCGAGTACATCACAAGAGTTTTAAAAAAAAATGCGTTTTTCGTTGCGAGGAAGAACGTAGAAGAGTTATCATATGTGCTCCATTATATGAAAAAAGAGCAAGAGGCAGATACAAAACAAGGTGATGAGCTGCAAGATAACGTATTGCTGCAAGAAAATCACACATTCGAACAAGAAGAGGAGCTAGCTCCTGCTTCTACCTCGCTTCTTGATACAAGAGCTGCATATTTAAACGACATTCTCGCAGAGAAGCTCGAAGCTGCTTTCCATAAAACGACTTCACAAGTATTACTCCACGATGTGATCAAGATTACTATAGAGCACGATCCCATCGACTTGGCTCATGCCGTAGTACGTCTGCCCCTAAGCTCGCGTCATATAATCTATGAGAACCTGCCCGACCTCAGTGCCCAAATCATTTTCATGATGAACGTTCCCACAAGTACACGTGTTGCTATTTTGAGACGAGTAAGTGATAGCGAAATTAAGCAATTAGTTGAAAAGATGCCACCTGACGAAGCCGTTGCTGTGCTTGAAGATCTTCCTGATAGGCGTCTTAGGCGTGTTGTAGAACTTCTGGAGTCAAAAAAAGCATCTCGAATACGAGAGCTTTTAAAGCATGGTCGCTTTACTGCCGGTCGTCTTATGACGAACGAGTTTTTTGTTTTTCCCATGAATACAACGATTGGAAAAGTGGCTTCACAAATACGTGACAACCCAGGTATTGAACTTACGCGTTCAGTATTTGTAGTAAGCGAAGATGGTGAGCTTATTGGCTATGTCCCTGACCGTAATTTAATTGTTAACACTTCTAACATGCTGATACGACAAGTTATGTGTCCTATTTTGCATAAGACAGGCCCAGAGGCTTCTCGTGATGAGGTGGTCGACCTGGTAGAGCGATACAAAGTGGGGGCTCTTCCTGTTGTGGATGCCGCTAATCATCTTCTTGGCGTGATTACCTATGAAGACGTTGTGGAAATGATGGAAGATATTGCTGATGAGACTATTGCAACTATGGCGGGTACAGCGGAAAAGGTCTCTGACAATGAGCCTATCTGGAAGCGTTTTTTATCGCGTGCGCCCTGGCTCCTCGTGACACTCTGCGCAGGCCTTGTCTCAGCGACGGGTCTTTCTTATTTTCGTCTGCAGCCATGGTATGTGGTGGTACCCTATTTTATCGCGCTCATCACAGGTATGTCTGGTAATGTGGGCTTGCAGTGCAGTACCATCTTTGTTCGTGGTATTGCAACAGGTGAGATCTCACCAGGGACAAGGCGGCAAACGGTGCTTCGAGAACTTACCATTGGCCATTTAATTGGTATTATCTTTGGGGTAGTGTGCGGCATAATGGTATATGTGCTTAACTATTTTGGTATTCAGGAGCTGAGCGTTACGCCCATTGTTGCTGGCATTGTTGTGGGCTGCGGCATTCTTGGCGCCTGCTTTACTGCCACCATTTTAGGCACATTTTCGCCGCTTATCTTTGCAAGGCTGCGTATTGATCCTGCCGTTGCCTCAGGACCTATTGTCACTGCCTTCAACGACGTACTTGCCACGTTTATGTACTTCCTTGTGGCGAAAATTGTAATAATTCTCCTACCCCTAGCTTAACCTAGGGCGTTGCCCTAGGTTAAGCTAGGGGTAGGAGAATTAGGTGAGAATAGTTCAAGAAAGGGGGCGGCAGTGTGTCATATTTATGTGTACGCAGCCGTCTCGTTCAATGGTTTCTGAGTTAAGGACCGCGTCGTCAAGATGATTAAGTTCTGTCATTTGTATTACAAGAATGCCTTGTATATCAAGTTGTGAAATTGTGGGCGGATCATCTGAGTTTTCAAGAAGACAGGCACGCAATTCAATAAGTGTACGAATGTCACTGCATCTAAAGTAATTGCGGGGAATGAAAGCACTAGCATTCCTTAAAGAAAGAGATTCCAGTGCTGGGTAATAGAGTACGTCTGGTAACATCAATATACTATTTTCTAGTGTTAGTTTTTTTAATCCAGGAAAATGACATCCTGGCCCTAGATGATAGTAAATTTCTGAGGCATTTATTTCTGTGATATTAGACAAGTTAAGGAATCCAATTTCTGAGAGTTGACGAACGAGTGGACCATTAATAACTGGATATACTCGCGCATTAGAGTTTAGGCCTTGTACATTGACGGAAAAGCGTAGATCAAGAAATGTTGCCTGAGGACCATACGTGCGTAGGTTGTTAATTTCCTCTGCTGTCAATTGTCTGTTTTCTTTACATGCGGTTCGTATAATTGTTGAAACGAAGTCATCAGGAGACCGTGCATAATCGGCAACAATATGATTAAAATTTAAAGGCAATGCGCTACACTTATTCACGTTTGTCAAGAGTTCGTCATAGGTTACCCATGACGAAGAATTCGCCACTTGTGCCGAAGAATTCGCCACTTGTGACGATGCTAAAGTTGAAGGCGTATACACTACTGTTGAGTAGCTTGAACTTGAACTACTTGTGTCTATTATTTTCATAGTTATATCCTTTATTTTGATGTGCAATTTTCCGTAAGGAAAATTTGCACATGATAGTATATGTTAAAACTGAAAGAGCGAAGAAAAGTCCTCCATTCCTGACATACCTGCCGCGGAGGATTGTGTTGCCTCTTTGAGTTTCTCATTTGCATCATTATAGGCAGCTTTGACAAGTGTTTCAAGGCCTTCAATATCTTCTGGATCGACACATTCTGGGTTAATTTTTACAGCCTTAACCTCATTAGCACCATTCATGGTAATAGTGACAAGCCCTGCGCCTGCTTGGCCAGTGACTTCCATTTTTTCGAGCTGTTCTGCAAGCTTATCTTGCATCTGACCAAATTGTGATTGCATCTGCGATTGCATCATTTTGGTTTGTTTTTTTTTCTTTAAAAATCCTGTTCCCATAATTTTTTATACCTATTTTCGTCACGTGCCCTTTTCCGTAAGGAAAAGGGCGTATGACGTCTATAGTTTGGACCTTTTTCCCGTTATCCTAACCCAGGGCGATGCCCTGGGCTGTTGCAGTTGTTGCCCTTCAGGCAACAATGTGGCGACACATTGTGACCCAGGGCGATGCCCTGGGTTAGGAAAAAGGTATAAACCATTTTTGTCATACGCCATTTTCCGAAGGAAAATGACGTATGACGTCACTTTTTATGTAATGCCCCATTAAGTTCGACGGCTGCGAATTGCATTAGCGTATCATAACGGCTTTTTTTTTGCATCTCTTCCTTAGTATTTGGTGCTGCAGCTATGGGTGTGGGTGTAGCTGGTGGTGGTGGGGATGGCTGTGGTGTCGGAGGCGATGTGTGCTTTGGTGATGCTTCTTTTGGTTTTGCAGCAAGTGAAGGCAGAATTTCAAGCCGGGCATCTGTAGGCTCTGGTACAAGAGGCTTTGATACAAGAGGCTGAGAGATAAGAGATGCAGGTGTAACTACAGCCTTTTCAAGTTCATGTAAACGACGCACAATGTATTCGATGGGCAGGCGCTGCTTTTCCTGGAAAATGCGAAGCAGCGCTGCCTCAAGCGTAATCCGCTCAGAAAGAGCTCCTCGCATATTGTTTTGTACATCGGCGAGCAAATGCAAAATGGTCAAACATTGCTCTTGAGAGTAGAACTGAGCAGATGTTTTAAGGCGCTCGATTTGCTCGAAAAGCCCATGTTCCAGAAGGTCATTGCAAGAGAGTTTGGTATATAAAATACGCCGATAATGATGCTCAAGATCTTGTAGAAAATAGCCTACATCCTTTCCTTGAAGAAAGACATCAGATGCAATCTGCATGGCCTTTTTTATATCGTAGTTGTTGAATGCGGCATCAAGCTCAAAAAAATAGGTCTCAGGCATGACTCCAAGCACTTCATAGACAAGATCTGCCGTTACTTTTCCTTGCGCAAAGGCAGTAACTTGATCAAAGAGCGACTCTGCATCGCGAAGTCCTCCTTCTGCATATCGCGCGATACGGGCGATGGCCTCATCCTCAATCTGCAACCCCATATCATTTGCTATGTAGCGAAGCTTGGATATAATATGCGTCAGAGGAATCCTGCGAAGATGAAAACGCTGGCAGCGGCTGATAATAGTCTGAGGCACCTTATTAGGCTCAGTTGTAGCGAAGAAAAATTTTACTTTTTCAGGTGGTTCTTCAAGGGTTTTCAGGAGGGCGTTAAATGCTTCTTTGGTGAGCATGTGGACTTCGTCGATGATATAGATTTTATAGCGGCACTTTGTAGGGGCATAGCCGACTGATTCTGTGATAATACGAATATCATCGATACCACGATGTGAAGCTCCATCGATTTCAAGTACGTCAATAGAGTTTGCGGCTGCAATTTCAAGGCAAGAAGGGCAGCTGCAGCAGGGTTCGAAGTCAGCCCCTAGCCGCTCGCAACTGAGTGCTTTTGCAAAAATACGGGCAAGGGTGGTTTTTCCTGTCCCACGAGAGCCTGAAAAGAGGTATGCATGAGCCAAGCGATTGTATTTGAGCGCATTTTTGAGCGTTTGTACAATGGGCTCTTGCCCATATACTTCTGTAAATTTCTTGGGGCGATATCGCCTTGCTACAACTTGGTAATCCATACAACATTATGTCATGTACGAATTTTCCTTACGGAAAATTGCACATGACAAAAATAGTCTACACGCTCCTTACGATAACTATGATCTTCTGGCAACATATTATTTCAGAATTGTCTATAAAGATCAATAGGTTTTACTCTCTTGTATTGTCGCGCCTTGGTGCACCCGTGGTTCATCGTTGACCACATTACATTCGTTAAGGTATTATTAAGGGAACTATGACGAATCATCATACAGGACATGAGTTAAAGTTTTCCAGAGAGCATGGTTTTTTTGATAAAAGTCTTACCGTACGCTGGATTATCGCTCTTTTTTTTGGTCTTGGGCTGTTTTATTTTATTCATTTCCGCGAAGTGCGCGTACCAGTGCTCGAGCTTGGTACTATTGCTCCTCACTATGTTGTAGCTGAGACGGATTTTCAATTCCAAGATGACGATGCGACCGCCTATCTCAAGCAAGAAGCTTCTTTTGATATTGGCAAGATCTATTTTATTGATCCTGACATGGTGCATAAACGGCGTATCGAATTTGAGAATTTTCTTATCTACGATCGCGAATGGCGCTCAGTTACTAAGCTCAGTACCTTTGATGAAATGAGCAAGGGAGTAGAAAAGTTAGAAAAAGTACTTCTAGAGCTGAGGTTCTCTGATGGACGCACTATCTCAAAACTCAAAGAGCTTGGCATCAATACCACCTACTTTCAGGAAAATGCCCCCTATGATCCTAGTCAAGGCGCTTTTTTCCCTGAAAAGATATGGGAATTTATCGAAAAACAGGCCTTTGATAAAAAGGTCTTTCATACAGGTACCATCGATTATATTATCGATTATTTTAAAAATAAAATCTGGACTCTGAAAGAAGATGCAATGCTTGAAAAAAAGGCACGTCAGCTTGCAGAGGCGGGTATTGAGCCAAAGTACACGCATATAGAGGCAGGCAGCCGTATTATTGACCAGGGCGAGATGGTGACCCTGCGCCACCTGAAAATGCTCCAAGCCATGAAACAAGCGCTCGAACAGCAGCGCAATCTGTGGCATGCAAAAACCATTTTCGCCTCGATGATTCTAGCTGCAGTGATTGTTTATTTATCATTCCTTTATTTGAATAGTCAACATCCTGAAATTCTTGCCTCGAATAAACGGCTATTTTTGCTGGTGTGTATTTTCTTTTTAGGGATGGCCTTAGCAAAGCTTACAGAATTTATTTTATTAAAGACCACACAAAATTTATACGAGATTGTTCGCTACCCCCTCCTGACGCCTATTGTAGCGATTATGATTACCGCTCTTGTGCATCCTTCCGTTGCAATTTTTGCAAGTATAGTTATGGCGATTCTTTTGGATACAGCGCTTGCGTTTGACCAACATGGATTTATGTTTGCCAATCTGGTTGCTGCTATCTTTGTGATTCTCTATACGAAGTCGCTCCGTAAACGGACGGAGATTTTTATGGTATGTGGCAAAGCTTGGGTGGCCTCTTCGATTCTTATTGGGGCGCTCTACTTGTATGATTATCACCGTATTGGTGCTCCGTTAATTGCAGATCTGGTAAGCTCTGGTATCTTCATGATGTTGACAGCGGTACTCGTTGTTGGGCTGCTGCCTATTTTTGAAGCGGTGTTTCGCATTCTGACTGATATCACGCTTATGGAATATATGGATCCTAATCATGAGCTCTTAAGAAGACTTACCATTGAGGCTCCAGGCACCTACCAGCACGCTCTGATTATGGGTAATATTGCCGAAGCTGCTGCCATGGCAATTGGAGCAAGTGGTCTCTTTTGCCGCGTTGCTACTCTCTATCATGATATCGGAAAAATGAACATTGCCCAATACTTTACGGAAAATCAGCAGCCTGGTGTAAACATTCATCAGCTTCTTACACCCGTCGAATCCGCCCAAGTGATTATGTCACATATTACAGAAGGGGTTGCCATGGCGAGAAAAGCACGGCTTCCCGAGCAGTTTATAGATATCATTAAGGAGCACCATGGTACAGGGCTTGTATACTATTTTTACCACAAACAACTCGAACAGGTAGGGGGTCGTAAAGATCTTATAAATGAAAAAGAATTTCGCTATGCCGGGCCAAAACCGCATAGCAAGGAAGCGGTTGTTATTATGATTACGGATTCGGTAGAAGCCGCTTCACGCTCTCTTGACGAAGTCACTGAAGCGAGCCTACAGCATCTTGTCGATCAAATTGTTAAAGAAAAGATGGATGATGGTCAGTTTGAGGAATCAGAGCTTACCTTTGAAGAGCTTGGCAGGGTGAAAAAGGCGCTTGTAAAAAGCCTACTCTCTATTGGCCATTTTAGGGTAAAATATCCGACAAGGGTCTAGCGTATACTATATACTACTACCCCTCGCTCGCGCTCGGGGCAGTAGTATAAATGGGAACTCCTAGGGCAGACTGCTTTTTTGCCTGAAGGGCAAAAATTGTAACAGCCCAGGGCAACGCCCTGGGTCAGGCGATCACCCCCACATTGTTGCCTGAAGGGCAACAACAGGACATAGAATATAAAAGGTGAATATGCGGTATCCTGCGTCTATTGAAAAATTACAACGGCTTTTGCAAAAACTACCAGGTGTTGGTAAACGCACTGCTGAGCGTTTTGCGTTTGATTTTGTATTGGAATGGAAGCCTGAAGAAGTAAGAGATATTATCAATCTTTTAAGCGACGTAAAATCAAACATCATAAAGTGTGTCCAGTGCGGGGCTCTAACGGAAAATGGGCGATGCCTTTTCTGTACGGATGCGGCAAGGCGCTCTGATGTGCTTTGTGTGGTAGCCACAGCGCGAGAGGTGTTTCATATTGAAAACACCCGTGAATTTCGAGGCCTGTATCATGTGCTGGGAACACTTTTGTCTCCGCTTGATGGCAGGGGAGAAGAGCTTCTGCAGCTGGATAAGCTGCTCAGACGTCTTCATGCTGCTGAAGTAAGAGAGGTGATTATTGCCCTTGACTCCACCCTTGAAGGTGATACCACAGCGCTTTTTTTGAAAGAGCAGCTTGAAAAATACCCCATAAAGGTGTCTCGACTTGCCTTTGGCATACCCGTGGGTAGTTCCCTAGAATATGTCGATGGAGGGACGCTTGCGAGGGCGTTTATTGGAAGGGTGAGTTATTCACCTACCACTGCTTCGCAGGGGTAGGTGAATAACTAAAAATGAACATCTGCCCAGGTTGTTCTGAAACCAAGTTGCTGAAAGCTCCCGGTGACTCGGCTTCGGTTTTCTGGAGCAGTTAATGATTGTGGATTTTGATTATTTAGCTCAAAACCTGCAATATTGATGTTAACTTCTACTCTAAACGCATCAAAGCCAATCGGCATGCCACCCTCGCTTGGTCTAATAATTACAAATGGTTTTATTCCTACGATTTTTATGATATCACCTTCTCTTCTGATAGAAAATTCGACTGACGGAGTAAATGTTCCTTCGCCTCTTTCATTACGTCTAATAAGATTGCCAGGGACATCTAATGCGTCTGTTAACGCTATTAAATGATTTGCATTAGCAGTAGAAACCTGATCAGTGGGAAATTCAGGGCGTTGCAACGAGTTATGAGTCTGTGCCATATACGTTCCTGCCATTGAGCCAAACAAATTGTTATGCATTTGGAATAATTGTTGATACGCAATACTTTGTATATCGTTTATCAAAGTCTGCTCGCCCGGAGAAATTAATGCTCTCTGAGGTGCAAGAGGAGAAATAAGATTCCGAATAGCGCGATCATATTGTTCTTGATTATTTTCTACTTGTCGCATGGTAGTTGGGGCAAAGTTGGTATTCCCAATTGTGTATACACATCGATTAGTATCTCTAAAAAATTCAGCCCTCGTCGTCTCAGAAGGTTCGTATAAACGATCAGCAACAGGAAATGTTGTTTGTGGTCTTGCGAACGTACGATCTGGATGAGGTGGTGGTGGTAATAAGCTTTTAAGACGTTGCATTTCTTGCGTCATTGTACGTCGCAGGTTTTCAGAAATCCCTTGGTTTTGCAGAGTCCGTTCGAGTCCTGCTATACGATTTCGTAGCTGCCATATCGGAGAAGGGGTTGGTGTCGGAGCTTGGATTGGTATATTTTGTAGTGCAACGCCAGATTGGGCTAAGACATTTGCTTGTGAAAGCTGTACAGGAATGGGAGGAGTGGCTGATGGAGTCACGGTAGATTGCCTTAATGGTGGAGTTTGTGAGGCTATTGTGGCTGTTTGTTGTACACCTTGTGGGCGTGTTGCAGAAGATGATAAAACAGTGCCCTGATGTTGGCTTAAACTGGGTCGAGGTGTTGGCGAAAGTGGAGAAGGTGTGGGTGTCACAACAGGGCTCGCTACAGTGTTGGCTAAGGCGGCAAGTTGTGTGGAGCGTTCTGCTCTTGTGGGTAGTGTGCTTGCACGCAAAGAGCCTCGACGAACTCCAAGCATACCCACGGTTCCTGCAATGTTCACATTTAATCGACGGATTACTGCTTCTCGAGGAGTAAGTGCAGTGGTGGTAGTTTGTGTGGTTGGGGTTGGCAGCGCATGCGTGCCTTCTGTTGCCGATGATGAGACTGATTCGGGTATTGAAGAGGCCATAATACAATTTCCTCCTTTCGTTATATTGTATACTTTTATTTTTATATTAACATATTCTCCTTTAATTTAAACAAATTTTTTAAAATGAGTGTCGCTGCTGCCGCAGCTCTGTTTTTTTTACCCGTTTCCCCAACCCCACGTTCCGCTCGGCCCGCGCGCGCCGCGCGCGGCCTTCACTGCACGCGGGGCTAGAGCCGCATTTCGCCACTACCGTGGCTCGGTTCTGATTGGTTACAAGTTTCTTTAAGTTGACACCACTCCAGCCTTAACCTGATGCGTATGCGGCAGCGGGGGGTTACAGGTGCATGAAATAAAAATAGAGCTGCGGTAGCAGCGAAACATTTTGTATATCCTATACCCTGTTGTTGCCTTTCAGGCAACAATGTGGGGGTGATCGTTTAACCCAGGGCGATGCCCTGGGCTGTTGCAAATGTTGCCTTTCAGGCAACATGTGGGCGGCATTGTGTAACCCAGGGCGATGCCCTGGGCTGTTGCAATTGTTGCCCTTCAGGCAACATGTGGGCGGCATTGTGTAACCCAGGGCGATGCCCTGGGCTGTTGCAATTGTTGCCCTTCAGGCAACATGTGGGCGGCATTGTGTAACCCAGGGCGATGCCCTGGGCTGTTGCAATTGTTGCCTTTCAGGCAACATGTGGGGGTGATTGTGTAACCAAGGGCGATGCCCTGGGCTGTTGCAATTGTTGCCCTTCAGGCAACATGTGGGAGGCATTGTGTAACCCAGGGCGATGCCCTGGGCTGTTGCAATTGTTGCCCTTCAGGCAACATGTGGGCGGCATTGTGTAACCCAGGGCGATGCCATGGGCTGTTGCAATTGTTGCCTTTCAGGCAACATGTGGGGGTGATTGTGTAACCCATGGCGATGCCCTGGGC
>Ga0207126_1147_pt1 | contig 11377 bp, 13 predicted proteins | sample Alteio_BWMinHeat_20_FD_153586 | JGI IMG/M metagenome (GOLD analysis project Ga0207126, IMG submission 153586) | Enriched cells from forest soil in Barre Woods Harvard Forest LTER site, Petersham, Massachusetts, United States -... | ecosystem: Environmental > Terrestrial > Soil > Temperate forest >...
ATCATGAAAATTATACGTGCTATTTTTGAATGCATTGGACGGTTTTGCATTGCAGCCGTGTTTGTCATTGCAGGCGTTCAGAAGATATATGGTTTTGAGCAAACGATCGGCTTTATGCAAGCACAGGGCCTGCAGCCGATGACGGAGCTGTTAGCGGCCGGTGCTATTTTCGTTGAGATAGTCATTGGCCTTTTCTTTGCCTTTGCCTATTGTAAAAAATGGAGCGCCTTTATTCTTCTGCTCTATCTTATCCCGGTCACTTATTTCTTCCATGACTTTTGGAATGCCACTGACCCTGCTATGCGAGAGGCACAGCTCATGGAATTCCTCAAAAACCTCGCCATCTTTGGAGGTCTTCTCTGCTTTATAAGTGCTCCGCCAGCAGAAAAGCCTAAAGAGAAAGCAAAAGAGTCATCGAAATAGCACATGACTTCCCCACGCTCCGCATATGCATCAGGCTAAAGCCATGAGGATAATGTATAGAGCCTTACCACGTTGTGACCAATATGGACCCCACCGCGGTAGCGGTGGAATTCATTAGCCCCGCGTGACTGAAGAGCGCACGCATTGCGTGCGATCGAAGGAACGTGGGGTTGTGGAGCATGAAATAAACAGAGAGCTGCGGTAGCAGCGAAACCCATTTGTGTGTAGCATAATCAATGCACATAATTGTTGTTGCAGACACATTTCTGTGTCGCTGCTACCGCAGCTCTGTTTTTTTACCCGTTTCCCCAACCCCACGTTCCACGCAGGCCGTGGCGCTGTGCGCCCGGCCGCGTTTCACGCGGGGCTAGAGCTGCATTTCGCCACTACCGTGGCTCGGTTCTGATTGGTTACAAGTTTCTTTAAGTTGATACCACTCCAGCCTTAGCCTGATGCATATGCACGTTCCGCGCAGGTCGTGCGCTAATGCGCACGCCTCACGCTCCACGCGGGGCTAACACCAGCCGCCACTGCCGTGGCGGAGCTGCCAATTCCGTTAGCTTCCCCACGTTCCGTTTACATTGCGCATGCTCTATTTTTCGCTATGTGCACTTTCCCAGAAGGATTAGTCGCACATAGCGTTAACTTTGCTTATATTGGCTTTTGTATTGCTTTTTTGACAAAAAAGAGAACAGCTGTTACACTTTTCGGGTAAACTGCAGGGTCATACATGGGATTATTTTCACGAAGCAAACCAAAAATTAAAGTAACCACAACAAAAAAAGACAGCTTTTCGGGGTGGCTCAAATGCACACATTGCAACGAACTTATTCATACAAATGAACTTGAAGCAAACAAGAACTGCTGTCCAAAATGTGACTATCATTATCGCCTCTCTGCCGATGAACGAGTAAAGAGCATCGCAGACCCAGACTCCTTCGAAGAGCTCTTTGCCTCGCTCGAATCTGTCGATACCTTAGCGTTCGTTGATACAGAATCCTACAAAACACGCCTTGAATCAGCCAAACAGAAATCAGGGCGATCCGATGCCGTTATTGTGGGTCACTGCACTATTCAGAGCATACCGTGCGCCCTTGGCGTTATGGATTTTAACTTCATGGGTGGCTCTATGGGCTCCGTTGTCGGAGAAAAACTGACGCGGCTCATTGAATCCTGCCTTACGAATCACCTGCCTCTTATCATTATCTCTACCTCGGGTGGGGCCAGAATGCAAGAATCAACGCTCTCACTCATGCAAATGGCCAAAACAAGTGCTGCCCTAGCACGACTCGGCCAGGCGAGCCTGCCTTTCATATCCGTCTTAACAAATCCGACCACTGGCGGCGTGACGGCATCTTTTGCGTCTCTTGGCGATATTATCCTTGCAGAACCCAATGCCCTCATCTGTTTTGCAGGACCTCGGGTGATTGAACAGATTTTAGGCAAACCCCTTCCACCTGGTGCCCAGCAATCAGAATTCTTGCTCGAACATGGTATGATCGACGGCGTTGTAAAACGCCATGACCTCAAAGACACACTTGCCCGCATTCTTTCTTTTGTCACCCATAACAACATTGATGCAGCTCGTGTTGACAGAGCTCTTGCACGGCGCATCGACACCATAGGAGTTACCAAATAACTATGACACCTTATACACAGATACAAACAACCCAAAAAGCACGTATTCCCATTCATGTGATTGCTGCACGTCAGGACCTCTTGCCATCATATGCCTCTACAGGCGCATCTGGAGCTGATGTTCGTGCCAACATAGAGCATGATATCATCATCAAGGCTGGCACTTTAGAGCTCATTCCAACGGGTCTAGTCTTTGAAATTCCTACAGGGTTTGAGATACAAGTGCGTCCCAGAAGCGGCCTTGCACTTAAACACCAAATTACCGTACTCAATACTCCAGGAACCATTGATTCTGATTACCGTGGCGAAGTCAAAGTCATTTTGATGAACCTCGGGAAGGTCGATTTTACGGTAACCCCTCTCATGCGTATTGCGCAGCTTGTCATCGCAGAAGTTGCAACTGCAGATTTTATTTGCACAGATGCACTTTCTCAGTCAGAGCGTGCTGCAGGCGGCTTCGGCCACACAGGCCTGCAATAAACGTAAAATGTTAGTGGTCAATCCCCCTTGCGGGGGATCGACCACTAACAAAGATTATCCAAATTTCAGCCTTAAAATGCCTTTTCTATGGGTGATTTTTTTTTCCTCATGTGTCATTTTTCTTAAGAAAAATGACACATTAGGAAATTTTTTCTTCTTGACATTTAAGCCAGAAGCAGCAAAATCTTCATTGAGTATTGTGCAATCCACATGAAACGGCTAAGATTAAAATGAAAATTTTCCACTATTTACAAGAAGACCAGGTGTTCTTCTTAGATATTACAACCAAAGAAGAAGCCCTCAAGGCAATGGCTGCTAACACAGCGGCTGTTCGCAAATTAGCCCATGAAGATGTATTCTATCAGGCTATCATTGAGCGCGAAAAAATCGTCTCCACAGGCATAGGCATGGGTGTTGCGATCCCTCATGCCAAACTTGCCTTGTTCCCCGAATTTTTCGTCTCCATTGGCATACTGCAGAAGGGAGTGGACTGGAATGCGCTTGATGGCGCGCCTGTGCGGCTCATTTTCATGATTGGTGGGCCGGACGATAAGCAGACAGAATACTTGCAGATTTTATCATCGCTTACCATGGCACTGCGTGACGAAAACGTCCGCAAAGAAATGCTGCAAGCAACTACAGGCCGAGAGGTAATTCGCCTCTTTGAACCCTATTAAGAGAGGTTATAATATGGATCTTGAAGTAAAAGAAGTAGCCGAGCTACTACATGTGTCAGAAGAGACGCTTCATGACTGGATACAAGCAGGCAAAGTTCCTGCTTATTTCTTAAAAGAGCGCTTTCACTGCAATCGAGAAGAAATTGAAGATTGGCTTATGCAGCAAAGACACCTATCTACTGCCTATGCATCTCCCTATACCTCGAAAAAAGGAGGCCTCAGTCAGTTTCAACTTTTTCGTGCGCTCAATAAAGGGGATGTGTACACCGATATTGAAGGCGATGATAAGCTGACCATAATACAAAGCACCATGCAGCGCATCTCACGAAAAGTAAAGCTTGATCCTGAGGTACTTACCGAGCTCTTCATGGAGCGAGAGGATATGGTGCCCACAGCTATTGGGCAAGGCTTTGCTATTCCCCATGCGCGCGATTTTCATCTTCCAGGCCAGCATGATGTGCTTGCCATCGTTTTCTTAAAAAAACCCATCCCTTATGATGCACTGGATGGAGAGCCTGTACACACACTCTTTTTCTTACTGGCCTGCAATGACAAACGTCATTTGAGTCTTCTTGCAAAAATCGCCCATGTAGTATCATCATCTACAATGCGGGCCAACCTTGCAACGCAACCAAATAAAGAACAACTGCTCCCAATCATTCAAGACTGGGAAGCTCAGTTACCAACTAGCGCCATGTGCGACTTTTCCTGACGGAAAAGTGCACATGGCGAAAATAGCGCACATAGCGCCAACTATACTAAGGAGTTTACCTATGTCAGTATCATCATCCACAGCAACAACAGCAGCATCGTTGCCTGCAGTCGTATCATCTTCATCGTCTGCGCCTGTTGTATCAACACCAAGTGATACACGGATTGCCTCTGTCGTTTATGCCAACCTTCCCATTACCCCTGAAGGGGCATCTTCCCTTACAACCGACTCTGTTTCATCGCGGCTACGAGTCATCACGCCGAGATCCTATTGGGCCGGGGGAATTATAAAGAAAATCTACTATTGCTTTATATATTATTTTGTACTGCCACGCGATCAAAAAGAGGTCATGGCAATACTCTATTCCCATATACGTCAGGCAAGAAGGCATGGCGAAAACGTCAACTGCGAATCCATAGCATACGTACTTCAGTCAGACACTTCAAAAGCTGCCCTTGTTGAGCTGTTTAAGACGCGCAAGCACATGCTCGAATACGCCTTCGGCAGCAAGGAAAACGCATTCGTCGCCCTGGTAGACATTGCCTTTTTTACGTCAAGCAACGAAGGTGATAATCTATTTCATGAAATGATAAGACAACTCATCGGTGATGATGAGCTTGCATCAAATAAGAGCACTATATTCATGAGCTTTGGCGCCAATGATAGAGAGAATCGAGCTCTCATTCAAGACCAGCTCGCGAATTGCATACTGGTAGCCAAAAATCATCCCTGCATAGGCCATCTTACTGAGCGAGCAGCCAGTGAGGAAAACTGTACAAGGCTTATCAATGACTATGTAGGCCGGGTCCTGAACGATAGTATACAATCGAACATCAATAGAGAAAATCTCAATGAAGATTTGCTCGCCCGCTTTAACCAAATCATCGAGACCATAGCCTCTGTTTCTCTAGCGCTCAACCACAGAGATACTAATACATCAACACTATATGTCACCACCTAACCAAACAAACGAGCCATGGTATAGGCGCCATCCTGAGCTATTTGGGCTGAGCTTGCTGCTCTTAGCGGTAAGTGAGCTTTTGAGCCTCTGCAGCTTTCAGATGAGCACGCCTCAGGATAACTTGTTTGGCCTGTTTGGCCATGGCTCAGCACTCATTCTCTATACCACTCTGGGGCTTGCTGCGTACCCTGCTATTGTGGTATGTGGCTGGATAGGCATCAAGACCCTGATCCAGGGAGAAACCATAGCGGTAAAGAGGCTTTTTGCCTATAGTATCGCGCTTTTTTCTTTGAGTCTTGCTTTTACCCTTGTTGGCATCTTGTTTCCAACACTTGAAGTAGTAGCATGCCGCTTTTTTGGTTTTCAGGAGATGCACCTTGGCGGCAGCATCGTCTACGGCATATATAAAAAGCTCCCCTACGTCAATCTTGAAGCCCTCTTTAACCGCACAGGGACCCTTGTCGTTGCCCTCTGCGGCCTTATACTGAGTATTGGCTACCTGTTAGAGTTTCGTTTACAGACCTTGCTAGCCTGGCTTGTCGCAAAATATATGGCAACCAAAAAAATTCTCAAGAGCTCTACCAGTGGTGTGCGCACAGAAAAGAGGGAGAGGGAGTCATCTCCTCTTCAGCTACCAGAGAAAAAAGGCTTTCAAGGCATCAAGAAGCCTGCACTTCTTGAACACGCAATTGAGATACCACAGACCGTCATCAATATACCAGAGCCTCTGCCGGTACTCCAGCCACGTAAAGTAAAACCGAGCCCCGTTGGCAGCGGGCCTGCAACTTCTCCAGAGGGTGCAAAGCTGCCACAGTATGCCATCCCCTCGCATGAACTGTTGAACCCGCCCAAAAAACATGACACGACAGCATTAAAGGGAGAGCTCAAGAAAAAAGCCGAGCAGCTTGAGGAAACACTCATGAGCTTTGGTATTGAGGCAAAGGTAGGCAATATTCATTCGGGGCCGACGATTACTTCCTTTGAGGTACATCCTGCCATTGGCGTCAAGGTTGGACGTATCAAAACGCTCGAACATGATATTGCACTAAACCTCGAAGCAAAATCCATTCGCATTGTGGCTCCCATTCCTGGCAAAGCTGCTGTGGGCATTGAAATTCCTAATAATACAGCACAAGAGGTAAGTTTTAAGGAACTACTCCACGTGTATACGCAGCAGGCACATCCACTGCATATCCCCATGCTTCTCGGTAAAACGGTAAGTGGAGACCTTGTCATTCACGATCTTGTAAAGATGCCACATATGATTATTGCCGGGGCTACGGGATCAGGAAAATCGGTATGTATCAACTCCATCATCATGTCCATCCTTCTCACCTCAACGCCAGATATGGTAAAGCTCCTTATGATCGATCCAAAGAAGGTAGAGCTTACGCCCTATACGGAGCTGCCTCATATGCTGGCCCCTGTGATTTGTGACCCCAAAAATGCGTGCAGCGCCCTGAACTGGCTTGTAGGTGAGATGGAAAAACGCTACGAGATACTGCGCCTGACAGGACAGCGCCATATTGATGCCTTTAATAAGCGAAAAGTGGATCCTGACTTTGAAAAAAGCCTCGATATCCCTATTCCTGCAAAGCTTCCCTATTATGTGGCCATCATCGATGAGCTTGCTGATTTGATGATGGTAGCAAGTTCTGATATTGAAACCCCTATTGCGCGTATTGCGCAGATGGCCCGTGCCGTCGGCATTCACCTTATTTTAGCCACCCAGCGTCCATCCAGAGAGGTAATTACTGGCCTTATTAAGGCAAACTTTCCTGCCCGACTCTCCTTTAAAGTGGCAAGCCGTGTTAACAGTCAGATTATCCTCGATGATATTGGAGCCGAGACGCTTCTCGGCAATGGTGATATGCTCTTTTTGCCTCCAGGCAATTCCTCGCTTATCCGTGCCCAAGGCGTATTCATCCGAGATGAAGAGATCAACCGCGTGATCGAAGCTATTACCAAACAGCTCCCCCCACAATATATCATCTCGTCCTTTGACAAATTACCCGAAGAGGGCGGCTTTGGTATGGAGGGTGGAGGCGAGCCTGGAGATAGTTTATTTGAAGAGGCAAAAAATATTGTCTTCTCTACAGGTAATGCCTCGACAACATTTCTACAAAGAAAGCTCAAAATCGGATATGCCCGAGCGGCCAGCTTAATGGATGAGCTAGAAAAAAAGGGACATGTAGGCCCCCAAGAAGGGAGCAAGCCCCGAACGGTGTATTATTCTGCCGCCCCGAGTAAACTCGGGGCAGCAGAATAAAAACTCGTTTACATTTTCAGCCTTAAATGGCCTTTTCTAAGGTCCGAAGGACCGAAATATGTATAGCCCAGGGTGGGGCGACTAAACCCTGGGTGGCCAGGCCGAAGGCCTGGCCAAAAAACAAAATAATAGAGGCCTGTAGGCCGACATATTTTGTATATCCTATACCCTGTTGTTGCCTTTCAGACAACAATGTGGGGCATCTTCTCGTTATTTACAAACCTCGTTTAGTCACTGCATGGCTACCAATGAACACAAAATCCTACTGAATTTTGCGCTCATAGAATTAAGCTTAGAGAAGTACATTGACAAATAGCACCATATATGGTACGATTCAATTATGACGGAATGTTATCGAATTATAATTACTGAAGAATACGAAGCATGGTTCAGTAAAGAGCCTCCTCGTTCTAAATATCAGATTGAAGCGCGACTCACCAAAATTCGACTCGATGATTATTTTGGTAACCACGCTTCGGTTTCTTTTTATGAAAAAGGAATCCTAAAAAACCAGGTTTGGGAACTAAAATTTAATGATGGTAGGCGCATTTACTACGCCTACATCCAAGATAAAAATATTTTATTACTTTTAGGAGGCAATAAAAATGGCCAAGATACAGACATCAAAAAAAGCAAAAAACATTTTCCTTAAAAGCACACAGCTCACAAGCAAAGATGCAGGTAAAAAATACTAAGAAACCTGTTTTCATCCTTCGTGAAGATGCTCATCTCAAAGAATACGATCCTATTAAAGGATTACTGGATGTCAATGCAATGGGTGCAGCTATTATGCAGTGCTTTATTGAAAATGATCCTGATGGTGTTCTAGAGGTAATTGAAAATTATTTATATGCTTTAAATAAAACACAATTTCTCAAAGAAGCCAAAGTTCCTCGTTCGACAATGTATAATTTTCTGCGAAGTAAAAATCCTACTATTAAAACACTAGCAAAATTGATACACGCTTCTTATCACTGAGTTTTTATCCTGCTACTCTTGCAAGCACGGGATAGAGGAAGAGTAAAGGCAGGTAGATGACCAGTTCCCATACGGGAACTGGTCATTAAAAAAGTTATGCCGCAAATTACTCTTGCTCGGTATGCACTTTACCATCTTCGATGATTTCAAGGCTTACACGGATGCCATTTCTACTTGCTACCGCCATAAGGAGCGCACGTATAGCATTAATCGTTTTGCCTTTTTTCCCAATGATTTTGCCAATGTCGCTTTTTTCGACAACAAGTTCAATAATCAATGTTTGTGTGCCACCTACTTCATTGATCTTTACTTTATCTGGATGATCAACAAGGTTTTTCACAATATATGCTACGAATTCTTTCATGATTCGACCCTCTTACATTTGTGTTATGAGTTTTCTGTGAGAACCTAATAGCGGTTCTTCGAACCAATTATATACACCATAAAATTATTTCGCTACCAAAAAAACGTATCAGGCTTTTAGGAGAAGACAATATATTCCACTGCCCCGAGCGCGAGCGAGGGGTAGTGGAATAATTTGCACTAGCGAGGGGTAGTGGAATTATCCCGAATCACCTTCGCCACCTGCTCAGCATGCTGCTGGATGATGCCGCGCTTAGGACCTTCTACAAGCACACGGCAAATATTTTCTGTGCCTGAGTAGCGCACAATGATGCGCCCAGTGCCTGCTAGGGCATCTTCCACAGCTTGAATTGCAAGACTTAGGCCGGCAATGGTGTCAAGAGGGGGTTTTGATGCAACGCGCACATTTATAGACACCTGTGGATAGCGCTTGAAGCAGGTAGCAAGCTCTGAAAGCCTACTGCCCGTCTCGATCATAATGCGAAGCACCTGGAGCGCGGATACAAGCCCATCCCCTGTGGTATTATGGTCGGAGAAAATAATATGGCCCGAGGGCTCGCCTCCAAGGTTGGTATCCGCCTTGAGCATCTCTTGAATAACATATCTGTCCCCGACTGAAGAAGTAATCACATCAATGCCAAGCTCTCGCATAGCATGGATAAACCCAAAATTACTAATCACCGTGGCTACAATCTTGTTATTGCGCAGTAGTCCCTTCTGAAACATATCCTTAGCACAGATTGCCAAAATAGCATCCCCATCGACTACTTGCGCCGTCTCATCTACCATGATGACCCTGTCTCCATCGCCATCGAGCGCAATACCTACATCTGCCTTATGATCAATCACCAACTTCTGCACAAGCTCGGGATGCAAAGCCCCACACCCATCGTTAATATTCAAGCCATTGGGTTGATTGCCACACACAAATACCTCAGCGTCAAGCTCGCGAAATACAAGAGGCGCTACTTTATACCCAGCTCCATGGGCACAGTCAAGAGCGATTTTAAGATTTTTGAGAGAGAGTTTTCTTGGAAATGTTGCCTTTACAAACTCTATATATCGACCATCTGCATCATTAATACGCGCATTCTTGCCAATCTCATGATCTTTCGGCAAAAAGGGTTCAAAGGTAGCTGGCCCCTTGGCAACGAGCGCCTCCATTTCTTGCTCCCACGAGTCTGGCAACTTAAATCCTTCTGCTGAGAAAAATTTAATGCCATTATCATAATAGGGATTATGCGATGCTGAAATCACAATACCTGCGTCAGCCCTATACGCTCTCGTGATAAACGCAACTGCTGGGGTGGGCAAAGGGCCTAGCATAAAGGTATCGACCCCCATGGAGCACAGTCCCGCAATCAAGGCATTCTCATACATATAGCAAGAAAGGCGTGTATCTTTGCCTATGACAACGCGCACTTTGCCATTTCGCGCTCGAAAAATCGTTCCTACGCTGCGCCCTAAAGCCAGAGCCAGCTCAACAGTCATCGGGAAAGCATTGGCCCGCCCTCTCACACCATCTGTACCAAAAAGTTTTTGTGACATCTTATCTCACCCAATATTCGTAGCCAACATAATACTGCGGATCATACCCAGGATGCATGTAATCGCATTCGGTAAATCCCATATTTGTAAACCACTCCTTATATACGCTATTGATTCGTCGAAACACGCACACAATGCGCTTAGTATCATCATGCAACTTGCAGATAGACAAACACATCTGCCGCTCTATTCCCCTATCCCAGTAATCCGTGTCGAGTACCATCTGTGTAATAAATATCTCTTTTTCATTTTCTGTTGGCTTAAAACCAATAAATCCTATCACCCGTCCATCTTTCTTTACCGAAAGAAGCACACATCGAAACTCTGCAAAGTCTTTTTTTACATTAGCAAATGCTTTCGTTAAAAAAGCTTCTTTATCTTCAACCCCGAGCTCGTCAGCAGAAAAGTCTTTGTAGAGTTCCGTAAAACAGCTGAGGTACAGCGCTTCCTCTTTTTTTAACGAAGATCCTCGTTTAATCCAATCAAAAGTTACGGGTGTACCCGCCCGATCAATATATTCCCACTCTGCATATAGCATAGAAGAAAAACAAAAAAGATAGATAACGCATATTTGTAAAGTTTTCATATAACACCTTTTTTAATGCTCAACATGGCTCCAAGCCCTGCCGTATTTCCCCAGAGGGATGAGCCTCCCTGACTAAAGAAGGGAAGGTTCAAGCCAGTGCTTGGGAGCAATCCTGAGACGACGCCCAAATTTAAAAACGCTTGTAGCGACCACAAAAAGGCAAAGCTTGCTGCCATATAGGATGCTTGTGGCTCTGTGCAAGCAAATGCCATCGCAAAGCCAGCATACGCAATCCACGCATAGATTGCAATAAGCACGGCAATGCCAATAAATCCATACTCTTCCGCATAGATAGCAGCGATGTAGTCATTTTGTGCCTCGGGCAAATAGCTGAGTTTCTGCACACTTGCCCCTGGGCTTCCACTTGCAATTTTTGCCTGATGTGGCTGATGTCCCCTTCCTTTCAGATCATTTTCTGGGTGCAAATAGGCCTCGAAGCGCGCTTGCACATAGGGCATTTGGAGAGCGAAAGCGCCTATACAAATCCCTATCACACATATGGGTAAGGCCCATAATCGAAGGGGTACCGAAGCAAGAAAAAGCAAGACCATCAAGGACATAATAATCACCCCTGCCGTTCCATTATTAGGCTCAAGGAGAATCAACCCAATAGGTATTGCCAAAGGAGCCATAGCCCGCACAAGCGTCCGGGGAGTCGTGATATCAGAGAGACGAGAAATGGCAAACAAAATAGCTGCAAACTTTGCAAATTCTGAGGGCTGCAGGCTCACACCAAAAAGAG
>Ga0207126_1143_pt2 | contig 11047 bp, 9 predicted proteins | sample Alteio_BWMinHeat_20_FD_153586 | JGI IMG/M metagenome (GOLD analysis project Ga0207126, IMG submission 153586) | Enriched cells from forest soil in Barre Woods Harvard Forest LTER site, Petersham, Massachusetts, United States -... | ecosystem: Environmental > Terrestrial > Soil > Temperate forest >...
TATCCTCCACAGATACGTTTAGATCAATTGTCAGAAATAGTATTGTACACTTGCAACAGCCCTCAACTCCATCACAACCACAAGGAGTAATTCAAGCGATAGCAAATACAGCAAGCAATATCATTGTTCCACAAACCTCTTCGCAATCATCATCATCGACCACAGCGCAATCATCTGTAACACCTAGCATACCAGAAGGCACTTTACCGGTCCGAACAACATTTGTGCCGCTAGCCCCACGTACAGGAAGTTTAGACATGCCTCCCAGCATACTAGGAATAATAGGAGCATTCACAGCTGATAATTTCAATGAAGTTAAAAATTTTATTAACACTGTCTCCGATACAGATGCACGAAGAACGACTTTTTATAATATGATGTGTCCTTCTGACCATACGGCAAGGACAAACGAGACAAGTCCCATCATTGTCAACTACCTCTTACGCGAGGCCAACTTTGATGAAAACAACATGAATGCTGCTTTTATGCATAATCCTTTTCTAAGATCACTGTTTTCTTCAGACGATGCTGTAGCACGTGCCGAGATAAACGAGTTTATGGATCGTACTTTTCCAGTAGCCCTGCGTGCGCTGCGCAGTCTTGATTGTAGCAATTGCGCTACTTTAACTGACGCTCAGCTACGTGCAATATCTAGAGCATGTCCAAATCTGAAAAACATAAATGTGAGCGGCTGTCGTGCCATAAGCAATGCCGGGGCTAGGGCTATTGCTACTCACTGCCGTCAGCTGCAACACGTAAATGTAAGTAACACTTGCATAACTAATGATGGGGTGAGAGATCTTGCTAGCTGCCCGCTACACAGCCTAGATGTTGGTTTCTGCCGTATAGATAATGATGTACTGAGAGATCTTGTACAGAGCAGACCCCAGCTGCAGAGCTTGAATCTTCAGGTGTGCAGCAACATCACAGATACGGGATTTGCTCATCTTGGCAATCTTACCCAGCTGCAGAGCTTGAATCTTTTGGGGTGCCGCAACATCAGCGATGCTGGGCTTGCTCATCTTCGCAACCTTGCGCAGCTGCAGAGCTTGGATCTTTCGGATTGTTACTGGATCACAGCTGCTGGGCTTGCACATATTGGCACGCTTATCCTGCTGCAGAGCTTGAATCTTTGTGGGTGCGGCAACATCACAGATGCGGGACTTGCTCATCTTGGCAATCTTATCAAGCTGCAGAACTTGAATCTTAGGTGGTGCCGGAACATAAGCAATGCTGGGGCTCGGGCTATTGCTACTCACTGCCGTCAGCTGCAACACGTAAATGTAAGGGGCACTTGCATAACTAATGATGGGGTGAGGGATCTTGCTAGCTGCCCGTTACAAAGCATAGATGTTAGTTATTGCGTTATTATAGATAATGATGTACTGAGAGATCTTGTACAGAGCAGGCCTCAGCTGCAGAGTCTGGATCTTGCGGTGTGCCGTAGGATCGATGATGCAGGGCTTGCGCATCTTAGCATTCTTGCCCAGTTACAGAGCTTGAATCTTCAGGGGTGCCCCAACATCACAGATGCTGGGCTTGCGCATCTTTGCACCCTTGCGCAGCTGCAGAGCTTGAATCTTCAGCGGTGCCCCAACATCACAGATGCTGGGCTTGCGCCTTTTATCGCTCGCGGTGTAATAATTGTGCGATAGGCAAGGCTCAATTGAGCGCCCGCGCCTATGCTTATGCTGTGGGGAGGAATACAGTCCGAATATTTTCGTCATGTGCAATTTTCCGGAAGGAAAATTCGCACATGACGTTATGACTCTTTATGTCGGATCTCCACCTGCTTGCCTTTAAATACAAAGGCCAAATACAAAATGCGGCAAATGCCGCGGTCGATGAGTTCTTGCGCATAGCGTTTGTTGTCAATCTGCTTCCATACTGATGCAAAAGCTGTTTCTATATCCGTCGTTTCGAAATCACCTATTTTTTTAAATTCCATCACAATTCCCAAATCTTTCGGATTTTTAGGAATCAGCATAACATCATATCGCCCCAGACCACTTTCTCGATTGGATTTAATCTCATATCTTCCTTGCAGTCCCACCAAGAGGCCGAGCACAAAAGCATGATACACTTTCTCAGGTTTCTTCTTGGTGATATCAAAGGTACTAAATGTTGACATAAGAAATTTTTGAAAAAGTTGAGAAAAATCGTCGATATTGCCACTTATTAGGCTTTCTAAGACATGACTGTTCACCCAATACGCGCAAGTGCCATAGCCCCCGCCACGGTAGTGGCGGCTGGTGTTAGCCCCGCGTGACCGAGGGAGCACGCATTGCGTGCGACCGAGGGAACGTGGGGTTATGGGATCGAAAGAAGATCCGCGCCGCGGTAGTGGCGCCTGAAGAGTGTTAGCCTAACTGAGAAGCGAAGATTACATGGTAATCGTAGTATAAAACAAATTCATAGTGTGCTTGTTGAGGCTATTTTCACTACATTGTTGCTGCAGATCATTTCTGTGTCGCTGCTACCGCAGCTCTGTTTTTTTACCCGTTTCCCTAACCCCACGTTCCGTTCGGCCCGCGCGCTAGCGCCGCGGCCTTCACTGCACGCGGGGCTAAAGCTGCATTTCGCCACTACCGTGGCTCGGTTCTGATTGGTTATCAGTTTCGTTAAGTTGACACCAATCAAAATAATAAAGAACTGAAAGGCCGTCATATTTAATCATTATCTATATAACATTCAATGTGATTAGATATAATTTCAAGTAGATATATATTTTGTGCTTATGTTAGAATCATATTTATTTTATATAAAGCTGCTGAAAAACGGGGCGATTTTATAAAATTAAAATTTTAAAACATATTAATTAAAGAGTTAAAATATGAGTATACAACTAAATGATACTTTTGTAAATGAAGCTGCGCAAGAGCTATTCCAGAATGGGCTGAACAGGATAGGCGAAATTAGAAATATTACATTACGTTATTATCCAGAAACAGAAGTCCAGCGAATAACTACAGCCATCAGGGTTCGGTATGAGAGTGCCATGCAACACATAGGCCTATCCTCCACAGATACGTTTAGATCAATTGTCAGAAATAGTATTGTACACTTGCAACAGCCCTCAACTCCATCACAACCACAAGGAGTAATTCAAGCGATAGCAAATACAGCAAGCAATATCATTGTTCCACAAACCTCTTCGCAATCATCATCATCGACCACAGCGCAATCATCTGTAACACCTAGCATACCAGAAGGCACTTTACCAGTTCGAACAACATTTGTGCCGCTATCCCCACCTCAAGGCATTTTACCTATGATGCCTCCAGCAGTACAAGCGATAATAGGAGCGAACTATGTTGAGAACTTTCGAGATGTTGTCGCATTTATTTCACTGCTTCCATTAGAGAACCAAACAAGGGCTTTTTGTAGTATGATGAACCCTACTCAAGCTGCTTGGGCAGATGTAAACTGTAGGAATGCAAGCTTCATTATTATCTATCATATCTTGCGACAACCTCAGTTTAGTGTTGCAGACGAACATACTAATACCGCATTGACTGCTATTTTCAATGATATCTTTCCTCAAATGAGGCATTTATCAGAAGTTATAGCTGCTTTTAGACCAGCCTTATGCAAGCTACGCAACGTTATGCGCTATCTTAGTTATAGTGGTTATAAAACTTTAACCAACGCGCAGCTACAGAAATTATGCCAAGTATGGCTAAATCTGCAAAACATAGATGTAAGCGACTGCCGTAAGATAAACAATGTTGGAGCAAGGGCTATTGCTACGCACTGCCGTCAGCTGCAACACGTCAATGTAAGTCACACCCGCATAACTAATGATGGGGTGAGAGATCTTGCTAGCTGCCCTCTACAAAGCCTAGATGTTGGTCACTGCAGTATAGATAATGATGTGCTGAGAGATCTTGCACAGAGCAGACCCCAGCTGCAGAGCTTGGATCTTGCAGGGTGCAGGAACATCGATAATGCGGGGCTTGCCCATCTTGCCAATCTTAATCAGCTGCGGAGCTTGCATTTTGGAGGGAACCGCAACATCGATAATGCGGGGCTTGCCCATCTTGCCAACCTTATCCTGCTGCAGAGCTTGAATCTTGCGGGGTGTCCCAACATCGGCGATGCGGGGCTTGCCCATCTTGTCAATCTTGAGCAGCTGCAGAGCTTGAATCTTGCTGGGGGTGACAACATCACAGATGCGGGGCTTGCCCATCTTGCCAACCTTACCCTGCTGCAGAGCTTGGATCTTGCAGGGTGCTCCAACATCGGCGATGTTGGGCTTGCCCATCTTGCCAACCTTGCGCAGCTGCGGAGCTTGAGTCTTTCGTTGGCCCACATCAGCGATGCAGGACTAGTACATCTTGAAAGGCTAACCAAACTACAGCACCTGATTCTTGATACATGCAGGGGCATCACCGCTGCAGGGATAGCACGCCTTGTCAGGCTAGGACATCTTGCAGGGCAAGGCGAGCTACGGAGCTTGAATGTTAGAGGATGCAATATCAGTCATGCAGAGCGTGCGAATTTGTCCAATCTTTTTAGGAATGTAGGTGTATCAGTTTTGGGCTAAAAATCTTTTTCTTCTTGATTTTATGGCCACTGATCTGCTACAACTAAAGCACGTATGAGTGAGGAACAAGAAAACAGCACAGATATGGAAGCCATTGGGGCGATGTTTCAGGCACGCCGCAAAGAGCTCAACTTGTCATTAAAAGAAGTAGAGAGCGCCACTTCTATTCGTGTCGCCTACCTTCAGGCCATCGAAGAGGGGAAGATGGAAAAACTGATTTCCCCGGTGTATGCACAAGGTTTTGTAAAGCAGTATGCCTCTTTTGTAGGCCTTGATGGTGATCGCATTATTGCAGAACATCACACCGTATTTCGTCCCCCAGCATATCAAGATTTTGCGTATGGTATAGGGACACTAGAAATGCGGGGCAACCCAGGTGCTGGTGTGAAGTGGGTTCCTAATAGTGTGTGGGCAGCTTTGTTTTTTGTGATGCTCATAGTAGCATATTATGTGGCCAGATCGTTAGACGTTCTATAATGCATAAATGGCTCAAAATATTCTGCACGGGCATGTGCATGGGAATTGCTGACTTGATTCCAGGGATTTCGGGCGGCACCGTTGCTTTTGTCCTTGGTATGTATGAAGAGCTGCTTGCAAGTATTCAAACCTTTAATGCAAAAACGGCCCTTCTCCTATTCAAGGGCCAATTCACCTCTTTTTTCCGCTCCGTTTCTTGGAAGCTCCCTTTGGTTTGCTTGTTAGGCATAATATCATCTTTTATTGCGTTTTCACATCTTTTTTCCCTGCTTTTGCACGATGAAGTATATCGAGTCTTTCTGTATTCTCTGTTTCTTGGGTTGGTCCTTGGAAGCAGTGTCAAACTTTGTACACATATTTCTTGGAATAGACCGTCCGTATTGTTACTCTTGAGTGGTATTGCGATTGCTTGTATGCTGTCGGCAGGTGATACCACTATACAGCTGCCACAGAGCAGCGCGTTTTTTCTAGATCCATGGCTTGTTGGAGCAGGGTGTATTGCGGCAGTTGCCATGCTACTGCCTGGAATTTCTGGCAGTTATATGCTGACAGTACTTGGCTTGTATGGTACGGCTCTAGGTGCACTTGTGGATTGGATTGATGGAATATTTAATTTCTCATTTAATACAAATGCTTTTTATATTCTCATGAGTCTGGCCATGGGGGTACTTGGGGGGATTATCATTTTTTCGCGCCTCATTCGTTTTTTCCTTTCGCGCTTTTATGAGAGGAGCGCTGCGTTTTTAATTGGCTTTATGATAGGCTCATGTCGCGCCCTATGGGCTTTTGATGCCTGTGTAGGCCTTGGAGAGCCGTTTTCGGCTGTATTTTTAGCAGCGCTTTGTTGTGCGTTAGGAGGTTTTGGAGCTGGAATGCTATGTACTCCTTCGCGTATTGTTGACAAAAAAAATACTATAGGAATACAGTAATCTTAACGCGCTGTTACAATTTTTGCCCTTTGGGCAAAGAAAAGGCTATGAATCCTTGCAATTCGAACAGCTTGTAAGTCGCATATTGCGTTAAATGTATGTGCGCTATTTTCGCCATGTGCACTTTTCCGGAAGGAAAAGTCGCACATGGCATAATCTTATATAGGGAGGTGCTTGCAAAATTCCGTTGGAGACAAAATTTGATGATTTTGGCGATGGGGAAAACCTTTTGCAAATTGACATACTCCCTCGAGTAGGCAATTTGCAAAAGGTTTTTTCCCAGCGACAAAAGCGCGAATTTTGGCCCAAATCGGAATTTTGCAAGCACCTCAAAGGATAAGCCATGATATTTGATGAACCACCTGAGAATCAAGCAGAGACGCTCATTCATGATCGAATAGATAGTAGTCTTCATTTTCGAACAAAGATCCCTGTAGGTATCCTTGGGGCAACCGGAAGTGTAGGGCAACGCCTTATACAGCTTCTTGACAAACACCCCTGGTTTGAGCTTGTGTATCTTGCAGCATCGGATAAAACCAATGGGAAGACCTATAAAGAAGCTGTGAATTGGCAGCTTCCTACTCCTTTGCCTGAAAAAGCTGGCAAGCTTCTTCTAAAGCCTTGTGAGCCTGGTGTTGATTGCAAAATTATCTTCTCGGCATTGCCAGCAGCGGTAGCAGGGGATGTGGAGGTAGCTTTTGCAAAAGCGGGCTACGTCGTCATCTCGATGGCAAAATCGCATCGCATGGATCCCGATGTGCCTATTATGATCCCTGAGGTTAATGCGGATCACCTTGAGCTTGTGAGCAAGCAGCCCTATGGTAAAAGTAAAGGGATGATCATTGCCAAGCCCAACTGTGCGGCCATAGGGCTTGCTTTGGCGCTTCGCCCTCTTATTCTTGAATTTGGCGTGAAGGCAGTTCATGTGGTCACTATGCAGGCTTTATCTGGAGCAGGATTTCCTGGGGTTCCCAGCATGCAGCTCTTGGATAATATCATTCCCTATATTGAAGATGAGGAAAATCGCCTTGAAAACGAGCCCCATAAAATTCTAGGCGAATATAAAAATGGCGCTATTATTCCCTATGCATGCACTATTTCTTCTTCGTGTACCCGCGTGCCTGTTACAGAAGGACATTTGGAGGTGGTGTCAGTACAGCTTGCCGAAAAACCATCTGCTGAAGAGGTCATACGGGCTTGGGAAGAGTTCTATCCCCCCGTGCAGGAGCTGAAATTGCCAAGTAGCCCCGTAAAGCCCCTGTATTATTTTTCTCAAAAAGATCTGCCGCAGCCCAAATTGCAGCGCGATCTTGATAATGGTATGGCCGTCTCTATAGGACGACTTAGAAAATGCCAGATTCTAGACTATAAATTTGTTACACTTTCTCACAACACAATACGAGGAGCTGCTGGTGGCGCTCTTCTTATTGCAGAGTATCTAGTCAAAAAGGGGCATGTCTTTTGGTAGGTAATACGTCATGTGTCATTTTTCTTTCGAAAAATGACACATGACGAAAATATTCGATCCTTTATACGCTCTCACGAACCAGCACTTTTTTCCCTTCGAAGACAATTGCTAGGGATATAATATGCGTATAGCCGCTTTGTTGTAGCTCGGCAGCATACCGTTTATCTACAATTTGTTGTAAAGCACCTGCTGCTGCCGTGTCGAGGGTTTCATGTTTGTCTGGGTTAACTTTCTTAAATTCTATAATGATCGCAGGTCTTGTTTTATCATGTGGTGCTATCATCACATCATAGCGACCAAGCCCACTTTCTCGATTAGATGTAACGGAATGGGTTCTGGCAAGGGTTGCAAGTATGCCGAGCACAAATGCATGATAGAATTTTTCTGGTTCTTGCTCACCAACGTCAAAATAACTAAAACTTGTAATAACGGATATTTCAAATAATTCTGTAAATTGAGTAATATCACCGTCGACAAGATATTGCAGCATTTTATTGTATTTAATTTCTTTTTTTGAAAACCAACTTAATATGGTTGATTCGTAGATAGAGGTAATTTCTTTGTTTGGTATGAATAAATCAGCGTAACGGAATGTGCCCTCAAGGCGAAGATTCTTGAATGAAAGATAGCCACTAAACAATAAGAAATTCCATAGTACGGGTTCTTCTCCCTCAACCAGATCGGCAAAGACAATGTTCTCATTCATCTGTTTAACAATCGTTTTTCCTTGCAGCAACTGAGCGATTTCTTCTTTAACATCCTCGCTGCTATCTTTGATAAGATCTTGGATGATATCGTTGCTACTTGTATTTACCCAATAAGGCCTAAATTCGCATTTTTTATTAATAAAATTAATAATAGACCATGGGTTATAGATGGTATGATGACCGCTCGAAAAGCCATTATACCATGCGCGGATTTCATCTAAGCATGTTTGTTGGCATGTTTTTATTTCACATTCATCTAAGAGTGTTTTTACTTCATCTTCTAGTAACCCGAATTTATCTGAATAGGCGTCGTCGAGTATGGTATACACATCAGGATTATTGAACCCAGTAAAAATACTTTCCTTGGAAATGCGCATACAGCCAGTAACGACTGCAAAATTAAGATATTCATTTCCCTTTAATCCATTAACAATGAATGAACTCATAAAGAGTGTCGCTTCTTTATAATATGTATACTTAAAGCCTTCTTGCATGGGGACATCATATTCATCGAGCAAAACGATAGGGTTTTTATTGTGGTATCGTGCCAGATATGCGGTAAGATTTTTCAAACTTATTGTGTATGCCGCTTCGGATGCTGTACAGGCAACAATTGATTTAAAATATTCTTTTTGATGATCGGCAAGAGTAGAACCCTCTAGAAGGTAGCTATGTCGCCAAAATGCATCAGCAATAAGCCACTTTATGTTATCAAAACTTGCCTCCCATGTTGCTCCTTTAATACCTTTCAATGTAAGAAAGATAACAGGATATTGGCCTTGATGCTCCATACATTCTGGATGTTTTGCAATATGAAGGCCATCAAAAAGAAAGGCTGTGGAGTTGGGTGTTTTTTCAAAAAAATGGCGGAGCATTGAGAGATTCAATGTTTTTCCAAACCGCCGGGGTCTGGTAATAAGTGTGACCTCTGATCCAAAATCAAGAAGTTCTTTGATCAACAGACTTTTGTCAACGTAGTGATAATTTTTTGTTCTGATTTTTTCAAAATCATCAATACCGATAGGAAGCTTACGCATAGTTATGAACCTTGTTGTGGCAGGTGCCTTTTCCTTGCGGAAAACAGCACATGAAGTAAAAAATTTTTATGAACATGAAATTGTAACCGAATCACTGCAGGCTGGTTCATTCATGATGTTAACTCATTATTTCCTATTTGGAGATATTTGTGAAGCAATTTTTTGCCATTGAGCACTTTTCCATCAGGAAAAGTCGCACATGGCATTAATTCTTAAGAACTTAGGCCACCTTGGCCTTGACGATCAACAGATAGTGGCAAAATCGCTTGCCATGTTGTTTTCGTTGTAAGTATCGCACCAGTATAGCAGACACTTGATTGTGATGTTATAAACCGGTATAATGTCCACATCATGTGGCGTTTTCCTTCAGGAAAATCGCATGTGATATAAAGTTGGAGATAATAATAATGTCATACGTATCATTAACGTTTAACTTTTTAGATAGACATAATATATTCCTTACAGACCAGCTACAGGGCATGCGTGTCAATGGGGTTTCAGCCTTAAGCAGGGGCTGTCGTGAAGTGGGCATACGGGTGATGGCTGTTGGGCTGGCAGTTATTGGGCTCGTAGGAACGCTCATCTTGACTATCCCAGATATGGTGCTCTTGAACCGCGCCATTACCAAAGAGCGAGGTTATGGGTGTTCACCCCTTGCAAAAATCAATAGTGCCTATATGAGGGCGCTCTCAAACTCCTTAGGAGCCACCTTTATTGCTATTTTCTCCCCGGATCTTGCCTATACTGGCTGGAGGCTGCAAAACAACTACATACGAGCTTTGTCAGATACCCTCGTGGAGCTGCCACGGTCATTTTCAAAGATAGGGCAGGCTGCTGCAGTAGACACAGCAAGGCTCCCCGATGGTGGCAGGCAGTGTGAGGGACATGGTGTCTGGCGCGCAGGAGTGGCTGCAGAGCTCACTACCAGTTTTGTAAGTGGGGAAGTCAATAGAATCACAGGGCAGATACAAGGGGAGCCCTTAGCAAGCCTAGAGGCAAATCCAGATCTAGAGGCAAATCCAGAAAATTTTCAGACGGTGAGCTATGACATTTTCGTGCCTGCTGTGAGGCGCTATCTCCAGCAGCACTATAGCGAAGCTGACATACGCGGTGCGCATAGAGAAATAACCTATGCACCGCTTCCACGACCTGTCCGGGTTCGCCCTGTAATGCCGCCCGTTATGGTAGAGCCGCCTGCTATGGCAGCATGTGCGCCTGTAGTGCCCATAAATGAGCCAGGTTCTATGGAGATGCTGGCGCCGCCTCTCCTGCGTGCACGCTTTTGCAGCTATTTTGAAGCCATGCTTGACTTTACCAAGCGCGAGCTTATAGGAAAGAACATATATACGGCCGACGATATTGAAGCCCAGATGGATGGCTCCTATGCGGCGATGATTGAATGTGCTATCTATTATCTTCTCTCTCGTGCAGAGATCTATCCAGATGGAGCGCTTTTTATCAATACGAATGTGGGCGCTATGCTCTTAACACGCGAGCATAACTATATGGACCTCTATGCACCACTGCATCGCATTAGTCAGTCGCTTCTTGAGCTGACACGCGATCAACGAGCTGATCTTTTGAGACGTCTACACCATAAAGCGAGCGAAGATGGGTTTTTTGCCGAGGATCCAATGGTCCAACGGGCATTTAATGCTATTGGAGCACTTCGTACTGAAATTGTTGACTGTACACTTATGACCCGCGTGAATGAAGGAATTGCTGAGGGTGAGCCACGCTTTGATTTTCTCGGCCGATTTGGGTAGAAGAGGTACTTGATAAATTGCCGATGTATCAATGTATTGATATATTTGTGGTGGCCTTTCAGGCCTCTATTATTGTTTTGGCAGGCCTGCGGCCTGCCCACCCAGGGCTTCGCCCTT
>Ga0207126_1047_pt1 | contig 10983 bp, 6 predicted proteins | sample Alteio_BWMinHeat_20_FD_153586 | JGI IMG/M metagenome (GOLD analysis project Ga0207126, IMG submission 153586) | Enriched cells from forest soil in Barre Woods Harvard Forest LTER site, Petersham, Massachusetts, United States -... | ecosystem: Environmental > Terrestrial > Soil > Temperate forest >...
GCTTCCCAGCCGAGGCAAGGATCTGTCAAGGATCCCCCAAAGGCAATGGCAGCTTCTTGTTCGGGCGGCAATTGCATCTTCAGCATATCTTGTGTGCCATTTAAAAGGAAGCTTTCTAACATAAGTCCACGGATAGAGCGATTGCCCTCTTGCACCTGGCGCATAAGTGAGCCAAACACATGTTCTTGCCGCTGGTAATTTCTTCTACAATTATCATGAGAGCAGTCGACAATCAGGGCAGGCGGCAGATTATATTGGGTAAGAAGATGTGTAGCATGTTGTATAGCTGCAGGATGATAATTTTCTTGACCGCTACCTCCACGCAGCACAAGATGCGGCAGAGGATTGCCAGCACTTTTTTTCTGCACAATACGGCCCTGGGAATTGACGCTCAAAAAACGCTGTGGTAGTGAAGAGAGCCGTATTCCTTGTATAGCTACATCGATATCACCATCCGTTCTGTTTTTAAAGCCGATGGGCATTTTTAGCCCTGATACGAATTCGCGATGAATGGGGGACTGGCATGTGCGTGCGCCAATGGATCCCCAGGAGATGCAATCAGAGAAATAGGGGGCAATCAAAGGATGTAAAAATTCCGTTGCACAGGGCAGCCCCAGAGTATTTAGCGCTACTAATAAAGAGCGACACAGCGCAAGGCCTGCTGCGATGTCACAAGATCCATTGAGATGAGGGTCATAGGCAAGCCCCTTCCAGCCAACACTCGTTCGTGGTTTTTCAAAAAAGGTGCGCATGACAACAAAAAAGGTGTCTTTGACCTCTTCGGCAAGTCTCATGAGCCTCTGTGCATATTCCAAGGCAGCCTCTGTATTATGAATTGAGCATGGTCCCACAATAAGCAAGAGCCGTTCATCGTGGCCACTCAGAATAGCGAGGGCTGTTTCACGGGCGCTTCGAATGCAAGCAATGGCATTCTCGGTAAGCGGGTATTGCTGTTTCAACTCATCAGGGCTGTACAGTTGCAGTTCATCCATGGTGGCATATTATAGCACTGTTGTTTTTTATGCAATACGGTTTGGGATGTGCGATGCATTTTTTCGCTGAAAGCGGAAAAGTCCAGACATATAAAAATAGACCGACAAATAAATTTGTCGGTCTATTTTTATATGTCTGGACTTCAACGAGCGTATGCTCGTTGAAAATGCATCTTTGGTGCTTCTTATTAAGCCCATAATGATCCCTTAGCTTCTGAGGTGCTTGCAAAATTCCGATTTGGGCCAAAATTCGCGCTTTTGTCGCTGGGAAAAAACCTTTTGCAAATTGCCTACTCGAGGGAGTATGTCAATTTGCAAAAGGTTTCTCCCATCGCCAAAATCATCAAATTTTGTCTCCAACGGAATTTTGCAAGCACCTCTTCTCTCTAATCTCTCTGCCCAGACCTTTATTACCAATGCCTTTAGCACCCCACACGCCTCTGACAAGCTCTCTCTGTAATCTCTCTCCTGTGGCTCTCCCTGTAAAAAAAGCCCTCACAACTTGTAACTGTCAAAACCCTAAGATCCTGCGTCATCTCGCAAGCTCTCCTCGTAAACTCCTTGTTCTCTGTTCTCTTGCCGCCCAGGACGTTAGCCATAAATTTGGCAGTTTAAAGTATTCCCGATAAGTCGAACTCTATGATACAATATGCGTTTTAAATGGATGGTGTGTATGACGGAAAATATTGTCAAAAATGAAGGTCAAGAAGGAATTCAAGAAGAGGTTCAAGAGGCGATTGTAGCCAATTCCTCTTCTCCATTGAAAAATGGTGAGCTCAAAGAGTATACCGCAAGCTCGATTACGGTTTTAGAAGGGCTGCAGGCAGTGCGAGAGCGCCCTGGTATGTATATTGGCGATACGGGAATTAATGGCCTGCATCAGCTGGTGTATGAAGTTGTAGATAACTGCATCGACGAAGCAATGGCTGGCTTTTGCACTTCGATTGATATTATCCTACATCGCGATCATGCGATTTCTGTGGAAGATAATGGCCGGGGCATCCCTGTAGATACCCATGCAAAAGAGTCTCAGAGGCGTGGCCGCGATGTGTCTGCTCTTGAAGTCGTTATGACAGTGCTCCATGCAGGTGGTAAGTTTGATAAAGACACCTACAAAGTCTCCGGCGGTCTTCATGGTGTGGGCGTCTCCTGTGTGAATGCTCTTTCGAAAAAAATGATCGTACAGGTCTATAAGGACGGCAAAGAGTATGATATCGAATTTGCAAAAGGCCATGTGGCACAGCCTCTTCGTTACATAGCCACTACCGAAAAGCGCGGTACAAAGGTGATTTTCTGGCCTGACAACACTATCATGAAGATAATAGATGTCGAGTATGACACCCTTGTCAAACGCTTCCGCGAGCTTGCCTTCTTAAACCCCGGCATAAACATTACTCTTCGCGATGAGCGCGATGAAGGAAGAGACGATATCTCCTTTTGCTACCGCGGGGGACTGCGCTCTTTTGTGTCCTATCTTAACGAAAATAAAAGTACCCTGTTTGCTACCCCTATTTACTTTAAGAGTGTTCGAGAAGGCGATGATGGCTCTATTGAGGCCGAAGTGGCTATGCAGTGGAATGATGGCTATAATGAAGCACTCTTTTCCTTTGTCAATAATATTGCTACACACCATGGTGGCACACACCTGAGCGGCTTTTCTTCAGCGCTGACGCGAGTGCTTAACACGTATATTAAGAACCACAACTTGCTAAAGAATGATAAGCTATCATTAACAGGCGATGACATGCGCGAGGGGCTGACAGCGGTGATTTCGGTAAAGGTGGCGAATCCGCAGTTTGAAGGGCAGACGAAGCAGCGCCTTGGCAATAGTGATGTAGGCTCGGTTGTGCAGCAGATTACTGGTGAGGAACTTACTACCTTTTTAGATGAGAATCCTGCCATTGCAAAGCAAATCGGAGAAAAAGCCATTATTGCCGCACAGGCGCGTGAGGCGGCAAAAAAAGCACGAGAGCTCACGCTTCGCAAGTCCGCACTTGATGGGGGCAGACTGCCAGGAAAGCTTGTTGACTGTCAGGAGCGAAACCCTGCGCTGTGTGAGATCTATATTGTTGAAGGAGACTCTGCTGGAGGCTCTGCAAAAGGGGGCCGAGATAGGCGTTTCCAGGCCATTTTGCCCATTCGTGGAAAGATTTTAAACGTTGAAAAGGCAAGGCCAGAAAAGGTGCTCCAAAATGAAGAGGTGGGAGCAATGATTTCTGCCCTTGGTTGCGGCATTGGGCGCGATAATTTCCAGCTTGAAAAGCTTCGCTATCACCGCGTTATCATCATGACTGACGCCGACGTCGATGGCTCGCATATTCGCACGCTGCTTCTTACCTTTTTCTACCGACATATGCCACAACTTGTGGAGAACAACTTTATCTACATAGCACAGCCACCACTCTTTAAGGTAAGCCGCAAAAAAGTAGGACAGTATATTCACTCTGAGCGGGAAATGGATGACTATCTATTACAGCTTGGAATGGGTGATATTGTTATTAAAGATCATGCCAAAGGTGCGGTTCTTTCTTTAGAAGAGCTTAAGAGTTATACGCAGTCAGTGCTGGAAATAGAGGCCTTTATTGCCCGTATAGAGCGCAAAGGGGTGCCTTTCCGAGAGTATGTATCGAGAAAAAACCCTGAGGGGATTTTGCCTCGCTTTTTGGTGAGCTTGCCCGATGGTGATCGCTTTGTTTATACAGAGGATGAACTTGCTGCTCTGAAAAACAATCACGAAGATGCGCAGAGAAAACAGTTTAATGAGACCCTTGCCTCGATTCCTCCAGAAGAGGTTACTGAAGAGATGCGCGCCTTCCATCCTACAGCTATGAGCTTTATGGAGTTTTATGATGATGCTATCATGAGCTCGCTGACATCGAAGCTACAAAGCATGGGATGCACGCTGCATCAATACTTCATACCACAAGGAGCACCTGTAGCAACACCTATTCTGAGCGTTATCGATGATAATGGTAAGGAGCAGTTGATCTATACGTTAAAAGAATTTATTGATATTTTACGTGTGCACGGTCGCAGGGATATAGAAATTCAACGCTACAAGGGTCTAGGTGAGATGAATCCTGAGCAGCTCTGGGAGACCACTATGGATCCGGCCAGGCGTACCCTCATTCGGGTGACGCTGCCTGATGTGGTGGCGACCGAGCACATGTTTACCATGCTCATGGGTGAAGAAGTGCCACCACGGCGCGCCTTCATAGAACAACATGCCCTTGCGGTGAAAAATTTAGATATTTAAAATCGGACGTTTAAAGTATGACAACATCATATACAGAAAATGAAATTGTGCTTCCTCGCAGTGTTGAGGAGGAATTAAAGGAGAGCTATCTTCGCTACTCCATGTCGGTGATTATCTCAAGGGCATTGCCTGATGTGCGCGATGGGTTAAAGCCCTCACAGCGGCGTATCTTGTATGCAATGAAGCTCTTGAATTTGAGTCCTGGCGCCAAGCACAGAAAGTGTGCGAAGATTTGTGGTGACACCTCTGGAGACTACCATCCACACGGTGAGACGGTGATTTACCCAACTCTTGTTCGTATGGCCCAGGAGTGGGCGATGCGCTACACCTTGGTCGATGGTCAGGGCAATTTTGGCTCGATTGATGGCGATATGCCGGCGGCGATGCGTTATACAGAGGCGCGCCTTACGCATGCTGCAAGCCAGCTTATGGAGGATCTTGACAAGGATACCGTTGACTTTGTTCCCAACTACGATGAGACGAAAAAAGAGCCGACAGTATTTCCTTCTAAATTCCCCAACCTTCTCTGTAATGGCTCTTCAGGTATTGCTGTGGGCATGGCTACCAATATTGCTCCTCACAACTTACATGAAGTCGTGCTTGCGACCACGCTCTTATTGGATGATCCCCTTGCAACGGTTGATGATATTATGAAGGTAATGCCGGCTCCAGACTTTCCTACGGGGGGCATTATTACTGGCTATCGCGGTGTGAAAGAGGCCTACCATACGGGAAGAGGCAAAATTATCCTGCGCGGTGTCATCCAGGTCGAAAAGATGAATGAGAACTCGGATCGTGAGCGGCTTGCGATTACGGAGCTGCCCTATAACGTTAACAAAGCGCGCCTTATTGAACAGATTGCAGATCGTATTCAGGACAAGACTATGTCAGGCATCTCTGATCTTCGCGATGAATCTGACAGACAGGGTCTGCGCATTGTTATTGAGCTCAAAAAAGGGGAGATTCCTGAGGTAACCATCAATCAGCTGTATAAGTACAGTGACATGGAAGTGACCTTTGGCTGCAACATGCTTGCGCTCGACAAGGGACTACCGCGCCTCATGAACATCAAGCAGTTCTTGATGTGCTGGATTGAGCATCGCATAGAGGTCATCAGGCGCCGCACTCGCTTTGAGCTTGCTCAGGCAGAGGCTAGAGCCCATATTCTGGCTGGCTATTTAAAGGCCTTGGATCATCTTGACGAGATTGTGAGGCTTATTCGAGCAAGTAATTCTAAAGAAGAGGCAAAACAAGCACTTATTTCGCAATATACCTTCAGTGAGCGGCAGGCAACGGCTATTTTAGAGCTTCGCCTGTACCAGCTGACAGCTCTAGAGCGAGAAAAGATTACCGATGAGTACAATGCACTCCTTGCAAAAATTGCCTATTATAAAGAAGTCTTAGCAAGCGAATTGAAAGTAAAAGAGATTATTAAAGAGGAGCTTCGTGAGGTTGAGACGCGCTACAAAAATCCCGCGCGAAGGACTGCGATTACCCATGCCGAGACCGAGTTTGAGATGGAGGATTTAATTCCTGACGAGCAGGTAGTGATTACGATCTCACAAGATGACTATATCAAGCGCATGCCTGTTGGGACCTTCCGTGAGCAGCGACGCGGTGGTCAGGGTGTGGTTGGCATCGAGCTCAAAAAAGAAGAGGATGCCATCAAGACTATTCACGTGGCGTCGACGCATGATTATCTGTTGATCTTTACAACGCTTGGCCGTGTCTATTGGCTCAAAGTTTGGCAGATACCCGATACGGGCCGAAGATCGAAAGGAAAGCCGCTTGTAAACTTACTTGGAGATCTGCTCCCGAACGAGAAGATTGCAACGATATTGCAAATTGACGAATTTCATCCTGATCACAGTATCTTGCTTGCGACAAAGCTGGGTGTTGTGAAGAAGACACTGCTTGATGAGTTTTCCAATCCTCGTCGTAAAGGGGTAATTGCCCTGAACATCGATGAAGGTGACGAGCTCATACAGGCGCGCTTGGTAACTCCTGGTCAAGAGATCATGTTGTTTACAAGACAAGCGATGGCAGTGCGTTTTGATGAGAGTGAAGTGCGAGCCATGGGGCGCGCTGCTCGCGGTGTGCGTGGGGTGCAGCTTCGTGCCGACAATGACTATGTGGTTGGCTGTGAGGCGGTCTCTGGCAATGAAACCTTGCTTATTGTGTGTGAAAATGGCTTTGGCAAGCGCTCCCAGGTCGATGAGTTTCGAAAAGCTCATCGTGGTGGTGTGGGAGTACGCTCTATCATCACCTCTGAGCGCAATGGCCTTGTTGTGGGTGCTATTGCGGTAACCGATCAAGATAGCCTCCTCATCGTAGCCTCAGGGGGTCAGACCGTTCGCATTAACCTGAAGGATGTACGAGTCATGGGTCGCAGTACTCAGGGCGTGCGTCTTGCCAACTTGAAGGATGACTGCATTGTGGGCATGCAGAAGGTGAGTATTTCTTCTTCTGAGCAAGCTCAGGAGATTGAAAGTGTAAATGGTGATGGAGCTGCTGGTAGCGAGGTGCAAAATACTGTGCCTGAAGCCAGTGTGGGGGGAGACCATGGATTGGTAGAAAGCCAGTCCGATAGCCCTGATAAAGGCCCGTAGGGCCGAAATATGTATAGCCCAGGGTGCAGGAGCCCCGAAGGGGCGACTAAACCCTGGGTGGCCGGCGACAGGCCTGGCCAAAAACAAAATATAGAGGCCTGTAAGGCCGTCACATTTTGTACATCCTGTACCCTGTTGTTGCCATTCAGGCAACAATGTGGGGCGTCTTCTCGTTATTTACAAATCTCGTTCAGTTACTATAGGCTACCTAATGAGCGCAAAATCCAACTGGACTTTGCGCTCATAGTACTACTAATAGTTGACGATTTGCAATCATTTTTGTTATAATTCCTTTATGTTTTATTTATTATTAAAATTATAAAGGAGTTTGTATAAATTATGGTTAATTTAGCATTATCGTCCATGTGTACTGTACCCATGCTATCATCGAGTACCTTTTCATCGTCTTCGCGCTACGCTTCAAGCGTGATGTCATGCCCTTGTGTCACGTCGGTGGTACTTGGGTCATTGAATGCATCCTCATCTTCTTCAAGTGCAGCGCTCTGTTCGAGTGTTGCACAAGTGATAGATAGTACATCGTCAATAACTTCTTCTGTTGCTGCAATTATTCAGGCATTTACCAGGCTTTCTCTTTCTTCATTGAGTTCTGAGCCTGTAGTGACAAATGATTATTGTGTTGAGGTCGGAAGGGCTTATTGGTTTGGACGCGATATTGAACAATCGTATGTTCAAGCACTGAGGTGGCTCCGACCTGCAGCAGAGCAAGGCCATGCAGAGGCTCAATATGCGTTGGGGTGCGCTTATTGGTATGAGCAAGGTATTGAACAATCGTATGCTAACGCAGTGCCATGGCTCAGACGCGCAGCAGAGCAAGGCTATGCAGATGCTCAATATGCACTAGGGGAGGCGTATTGGTTTGGACGTGGTATTGAACAATCGTATGCTGAAGCAATGGTGTTGTACAGACGTGCAGCAGAGCAAGGCAATGTAGAGGCTCAACATGTGTTGGGGTTAGCTTATTTGAACGGGCAAGGGATTAAACGATCGCATGCTAAAGCAGTGAAATGGTTTGAACGTGCAGCAGAGCAAGGCTCTGCAGAGGCTCAACATGAGTTGGGGTGCGCTTATTGGTATGGGCAAGGTGTTGCAAAATCGGATGTTGAAGCAGTGACATGGTTTGGAGCAGCAGCTAAACAAGGCTATGCAGATGCTCAATATGCGTTGGGGAACGCTTATTGGTATGGGCAAGGAGTTACACGATCGGATATTGAGGCAGTGGCGTGGTACGGATGTGCAGCAGAGCAAGGCTATGCAGATGCTCAATATGCGTTGGGAGATGCTTATTGGTATGGGCAAGGTATTGAACAATCGTATGCAAACGCAGTGGTGCGGTACAGACAGGCAGCAGAGCAAGGCCATGCAGAGGCTCAATATGCGTTGGGAGATGCTTATCGGTGTGGGCAAGGTATTCCACAATCGTTTGTAGCAGCAGTATCATGGTATGAACAAGCAGCAGAGCAAAATCATGCAGATGCCCAACTTGAATTAGGAAAATTGTATCAAACAGGAGGAGACGGTGTCGCAGAGCACTCAGGGCGTGCAACATATTGGCTAAGACGTGCCGCTCTTCAGGGAAATACAGCAGCCTGTGATTTACTACGCGTCTGAATCGGATCCTGAATTTGTATGCTGTTGCACTTCGAGAAGAAGAAGTGGATGCTTGGTTTTCCTGCTGCTAATATGTTGACAATTTACAATGATTTTTGCTATAACATGTTTCGTTTTAAATTTATATAATGGTTTACGTAAATTATGGTTAATCCAACATCATCGTCCATGCAACAAAATGCACTTTGTGCATCTGCATTTAACGGGTATCAGTCTTCTGCGTGTACTGCATCCACGCTTTCCTCAAGTGCTTTTTCAACTTCCTCCTTAGTGGAGCGGCTCAGGCTTGCGGCAGTGCAAAACCATGCTGAGGCTCAATATGCGCTGGGGTGCGCTTATTGGTTTGGGCAAGGTATTGCACAATCGGAAACTGAAGCAGTGACGTGGTTTGGAGCAGCAGCTAAACAAGGCCATGGAGAGGCTCAATATGCACTGGGGGATGCCTATGGGCTTGGGCGAGGTATTTTACAATCGTATATTGAATCAGTGGCGTGGTACAGGTGTGCAGCAGAGCAAGGCAATGCAGCTGCTCAATATATGTTGGGGAGAGCTTATTGGCATGGGGAAGGAGTTATACAATCGTATGCTGAAGCAATAGTGTGGTTCAGGCTTGCAGCAGTCCAAAACATTACTGCTGCTCAGTTCATGTTGGGAAAGGCTTGTTGGCTTGGGTGGGGAGTTACACAATCGGATGATGAAGCAGTGACATGGTTTGGAGCAGCAGCTAAACAAGGCCATAAAGATGCTCAATGTGCACTGGGGGATGCCTATGGGCTTGGGCGAGGTATTTTACAATCGTATATTGAATCAGTGGCGTGGTACAGGTGTGCAGCAGAGCAAGGCCACGCACATGCTCAATGGGCACTGGGGGATGCTTATTGGTGTGGGCAAGGCGTTGCACAATCGTATATTGAATCAGTGGCGTGGTACAGATGTGCAGCAGAGCAAGGCCATGCACGTGCTCAATGTGCACTGGGGGATGCTTATTGGTGTGGGCGAGGAGTTACACAATCGTATATTGAATCAGTGGCGTGGTACAGGTGTGCAGCAGAGCAAGGCCATGCACGTGCTCAACGCAAGCTGGGTGATGCTTATTGGCTTGGGCGAGGTATTTTACAATCGTATATTGAGGCAGTGGCGTGGTACAGATGTGCGGCAGAGCAAGGTCATGCTGCTGCTCAATATGAGCTGGGGGATGCTTATAGGCGTGGGCAAGGTATTGAACAATCGTATGTTGAAGCAGTGACATGGTTTGGAGCAGCAGCTAAACAGGGTTATGCACATGCCCAATATGCACTGGGGGATGCCTATTGGCTTGGGCGAGGTATTTTACAATCGTATATTGAATCAGTGGCATGGTACAGGTGTGCAGCAGAGCAAGGCCATGCAGATGCTCAACATGCGTTGGGGGATGCTTATCGGTGTGGGCGAGGTATTTTACAATCGTATATTGAATCAGTGGCATGGTACAGGTGTGCAGCAGAGCAAGGCCATGCAGATGCTCAACATGCGTTGGGGGATGCTTATCGGTGTGGGCGAGGTATTTTACAATCGTATATTGAATCAGTGGCATGGTACAGGTGTGCAGCAGAGCAAGGCCATGCAGATGCTCAACATGCGTTGGGGGATGCTTATCGGTGTGGGCGAGGAGTTACACAATCGTCTGTAGCAGCAGTATCATGGTTTGAACAAGCAGCAGAGCAGGGTTTTGAGCAAGCCCAACTTGAATTAGGAAAATTGTATCAAACAGGGGAAGGTGACGTTGCACCACACTCAGGTCGTGCAACATATTGGCTAAGACGTGCCGCTCTTCAGGGAAATGAAGAGGCCAGCCAAGCACTACGCGCTTTAAACGGATCCTGAAATCATCGTTTCTAAGCCATGTTGTGACTAATATGGCCCCCACCGCGGCAGCGGTGGAATTCATTAGCCCCGCGTGGAGCACGGCCGTAGCGCGCTCGCGCTACGGTCGGCGGAACGTGGGGTTACAGGTGCATGAAATAAAAACAGAGCTGCGGTAGCAGCGATACAGAAATGCATGTGCATTATATGTCAAACACAAATGGGTGTCGCTGTTGCCGCAGCTCTGTGTTTTTAATCGTTTCCCCAACCCCCACGTTCCGCTCGGCCCGCGCGCGCCGCGCGCGGCCTTCACTGCACGCGGGGCTAGAGCTGCAATTTCGCCACTACCGTGGCGAGCTCCTGATTGGTGACAAGCAGGAATTATTAATATGTTGACACCTATGAGCGCAAAATCCAACTGGATTTTGCGCTCATAGGTTGATAGTATTTGACAACTTGCAATCATTTTTGTTACAATCCTTTTTGTTTTATTTATTATTAAATTTATATATGGGTTTACATAAATTATGGTTAATATAGCATCATCGTCCATGCAACAGAATGCACGTTATGTGTCTGCATCTAATGGGTATCAGTTTTCTACATGTACTGTATCCACACTTTCCTCAAGTGCCTTTTCATCATCTTCAAGCTT
>Ga0207126_1120_pt1 | contig 10727 bp, 12 predicted proteins | sample Alteio_BWMinHeat_20_FD_153586 | JGI IMG/M metagenome (GOLD analysis project Ga0207126, IMG submission 153586) | Enriched cells from forest soil in Barre Woods Harvard Forest LTER site, Petersham, Massachusetts, United States -... | ecosystem: Environmental > Terrestrial > Soil > Temperate forest >...
TAAGTTGACACCAGTGACTTTTTATATAAATTTTTCCTTGCAGTGACAATGATATATTGATATAATGTTGTTTATATAAATCAATAATAATATATAATGGAGTTTATATGAACAACATAATACCAAATGTCGAGCAATATCGAACACGAATCTTGGCAATTTTACAAGCAAACCTTTCTGAAAGTGTACAAGATGCGCGTATTGTAGATATTGTCGCCGAGATATTTACGGCTGCGGGCTATTCCGAGAACGCGTATACTGCGGTGGCGCGTCTTATCCTACCTAATCCAAGCAATGTAAGTCAGGCAATTAGAAACAGAGTAGCGAGAATAGTAGATGATGGAGCCTTGCCGTTTAGATTGACGGTAGGATGCGGCTTTACAGAAGGCACAAGGTCAGTAAATACAAAAACAGAGCAAAAAAGAGAAAGAAAAACAGAGAAAAGTCACCGCGCAAGTGTGAAGACTACCATAGCGTTGGAAAAGACCGGGAACAAAAGTGAAAAAGCGGCTGTTATAACAAGGCATGAACGTGAACAAGAACTTCATAAACGGCGTGTGCAGCATCAGGCAGAGGATGTATTATCGGACTTGTTATATCGGACATTTGATGCGCTCATAGATACAGACATCCAGAATATAGTTGGAAGGCAATCTCGAGATGTATTAGTGTATATACATAGCTGGCTTATACAAGCAATTGAATCGGGGCGATTAAATGAGCCTGAAAGCGCAGCGTATCGAGCCTTTGCATCTCGATTAAAAGAGCAAGTGAACATACGCTTTCCAGAAAGCATACCGTAAAATGTTGAGTAAATATTGAGTTGTATGCTACCCTGTATGTAATTGGTTAGGTTTCCTCTCTTGCAATACAGTACGTGAAGGTAGGAGCTCCATAAACAACACAATATTTTTTGGTCGATCCCTAAGGGGATCGACCACCCAATACTTATGAATCACCCACAAATTATTGACTTTCAAAAAGTAAAAAGCCCATTTAAGCGTACCCATAATGCTCGTGGTGAGTATGTGGTGACACCGGAAATAGAAGAGGGCTATGAGTGGATTTTTGAAAATGGCGTTCGTGCTGTTGACAAGCTGCATGGCACCAACATTTGCGTGCATTTTACGAATGGGCAGGTGATGGCAGTTGATAACCGGACGACGAGAATTCTGCAAGCGCCTATTGAGATTCATGCCAAAAATGAAGGCAAAAAAAGCCGTTTTCTCTTAGGTATTCTTAATTCGGCAGAGCGTGACTGGCTTGAATCATTCGATAACGGCCTTGTGTATGGTGAGCTGATTGGTCCTGATATCAATACTAACCTCCATGACACGCCATATCCCTTATTTGTGCCCTTTAGCTTTCTCTACGATAAATGTCACTGGAAGTCATGGGTGAACAATAAGTACCCAAAAACATATGAATCTATCAGTGAATGGTTCAAAACCTTGATCAGTCTCTTTACTGAGCGTGTCTTTAAAAAACAGGTTTTAGCAGAAGGCCTCGTATTTTACCATCCTGACGGCCGGCTTGCAAAGCTCAGGCGCGATATGTTTGATTGGTACGAAGGCCCGCGTCACGGGGATTAAACGTAGAGTCATATGCGATTTTCCTATCGAAAAATTGCACATGACGAAAATTAGAGCACGCTTTGTTGACATATTTAACGTACATATTGTTGTTGCAGATACAATTCTGTTTTACTGCTGTCGCAGCTCTATTTTAGTATAGTCACATTCAACCTGCTTCAGCAGGTTGAATGTGACTATACTAACCCCATTTTCTCTGCCTTGCGCTGCTCTTGCTGCAAACGACCAAGCTCGTACCCATCGTAATCGACAAATTTTAGGAAGCGCTCGAAGTGGGGCTGTACGGCAACTACTTCTCGTGCCATTTTTTGCGCAATCAGGCGATATGAGGGGTGACCTTGGGGTTGCGAGCGGAGCTCACACAGCCATTGCAGGGTGCGTAGGTTGGCAGCAAAATACCAGCGCACATTGTAACCCATAGGCACGATATATTGAGCCTCTTCGGGTAGATCTGATGCAATAGTATCATAGGCTTCTTTTGCTACTTCCATGGCTTTAATATACTCAGGGGCAAGACCACTTTCTTGGAGCTCTTCGGGCATATAGTAGCCATAATCACAGCTCAAGGACTGCCTCTCTTGAGTAAGCATACGGTGGCGATGCAGGTCGCGGTACGAACCAAAGTCTGCGATAATTTCAAAGGTAAAATTGGCATGCTCGAGTGCGCGCGGCGATTTATGGCGTCGGTTGTCTCGTGCGTTGACGACAGAGTCAAGAATGCGGGCAAGCTCTTCATCACTTAGCCGTCTACAATAAGCAATAAGATCAGTAAGAGAGCGATTTGAAAACTGAAAGAGAAGTGCCCCAGCTACTTTGTAGACATCGTCAGCATCATAGGCGACAAGTCTTACGCCTGGTTCGAGATGGCGGGTAACACTCCCTGTGTGTAGATGCGTTAGCATTTTTATTTCTGATTGCATGGCATCATAAAATTGCCCAAAAGCTTTTTGATATTTAGAGCCAATTTCTGCACGTCGTACAAAGGAAGGAATGACTGTCCCAAGCTCTTCAAAGGCTTTTTTACCTATCTCTTGAAGCTCTACAAGGTTATGACAGTGAAGTTTCTGGATAAGATATTCAAAGAATCTTCCATTGCCATAGAGCCCCATGTTGGTAAGGGTCGATGCGGGGAGTAAGCCTCGGAGGCAGTCAAGTACCTTAGCTCGAATACTGGCTCCATAAGCTGTCTTAGAGGCCTCAGGGGATTTGGGAAACTTGCCTTCAAGAAAAGAAGTGAGGGGAGGAATGAGTCTAGAATAAGTATCAAAGAGCATGTTGCAGGTTTTAAGATAGAGAGAGCGAAATGCGGAAGTCATTAAAATGGGTTCTCGGTAGAAAAGATATTCGCCACGAATTTTTTGATCGAAATAAATATAGCGGGTCGATTTCTCTAGTGGCGAGCCTCCAATACGGCTATCTTCAATTGCCTTGGCAGCAAGCATGGAAATATTTTCCAGGGCAAGATGGGCACCGCCAAGTTCACCAATAGAATCGTCTCCATAGCCATCCAAAATGCGATCATAAAAATTCTGCGCCTTTTTAATAGCAACTGCTTGCTCAAGAATAGTGTGCTCGTGAGTAGTGCTCGTGTCCTCTCGTCCCAAAGCAGTGATAGCGTCGAATTGTGATTCATCGCCGCCTAAAATAAACTCCTTTAACAAAAGCGAGCGCAGTCCCAAACTCGATCGGGAATAGCGTGAAAAGAGTGCGCCTTTAATAACTTCTGGTAAGTTTTTTAAAACGAAAATCGAAGAAGAGGTATTAGAGACAAACCTCTCTAAGATTTTCAACTGCTCCGGAGTGAATTCTTCGTAATTTTCAAGCATATCCTACTTTCCCTTCATAATAAGCCGCTGCTAATAGTTGCCAGCGAAATGAACACTGTTTTTGTTTTTCTATCCAGTTTATGATACCATGTGCGTCTTTATGTGCAAAGAGTTCTATTTCTTCATCAGTAAGTCGTACCATAAGATGGAGGGGATTGCCCTTGACAACCTGTTTGAGTACATTTTTACAGCGGTATAGTATGCGCCATCTTGTGAGCAGACGTAGGGTGAAGTAGAGTGTTGTAGCAACTGGAAGAAGAAAAAAAAGCGGCCCTAACCATTCTGGTAGCATCCAAGTGAGTGAGAAAATAAGAGAGTAGCAGAATGGTAATATAAACGATAAAAGGAAGAAATACGTGTCTCTTGATGTTTCAAAAAGCGGCCCTAGAAAAGCGCGTAGACGTGATTGATTTTTAGAAAGATAATAGGCAAAAAATTCTTCAAACTTGTTTGAGCCAAGAGGGTAGCGTATCGCATGAACATACTCGTGTGCCAACACTTCTGCTTTAGAATAGAAGAACAAATAGCGGTCTTTATACTGGAAAATTTTTCGCAGTTGTATCCAGGCTTTTTTGCCCTGTTCGTCATCTTGCATCCACGTGCATCCTGCTTCAAAAAAGGACAAGCGCTCATTACTATACGTGACATCAATTGAGGCCGGCCGAATATCATACATGGTTTCGAGCTCGGCTAGATCTTCTTTAGGACAAGAAGGCGCAAGGTGCAGCCGCTTTTTGTACTCATCCTGAGTTTCCTCAGGCAATACCAGTATTCCAAATTGGTTGGCTTCTATATATGTATTCATTGTATGAATAACTTATAATAGGGAGCCTCTGTTAAGACAGCTCCCTATCATAAGTTTAGGGCAATTTAGGGTGAGCAAAAGTATAAAAACAGCGTATTTCATTGATATGACCACTTGGTGAGTTCGTAAATAAAGAAGGAGCTAATTGAGTTGGTAGTTGATTTACGGAGTCCTCTATCACAATGCCATGAGCGCCTATAGGAGCAACTTTTGTGTCGGGTGAGATGATCACATGCTTGCCTGAAATAACAATCGTATACACCCCTTCTTGTAATGGCGAAGGAAGTGAAAATTCACGGCGATGTCCTGCTAAGATATGTAAGGACACGGCTCCTTTAGGATCATGCGTGACTGTTCCATCCGGAGCGACGACGCTTAAGCGCCATTTGCCCTTAGCCTTTCCCCAGATCGCATTTTTGATGGTATACTTTATCGTCAATCTTCCTGGTACTTTTATTGGATGGGGATATCCATGATGCCCTTGATCACCTTGTTCTCCTCGCTCTCCTCGCTTGCCACGTGGGCCTGCTGGGCCTGGAGCCCCAGTAAGACCTTTTAGACCACAGGGGCCTTTTTTGCCGCATCCACCTGGTTTGCCTGGTTGTCCTTGGCGTCCACAAATTCCTGGTGGTCCCGGTGGTCCAGCAGGACCTTGGCGTCCTCGACGCTCTAGCCTCTCCAGGTCTTCAGGAGGGACATTATCGAACATGGGTGCTCGATTATGCGAGCGTGAAAACAAAATGCCTGTATTAGCACATACCAGCAGCATGATAGATAAAACGATATAAAATTTTCTTTTCATACAAAATACCTTTATAGGTAAATGGGAGGCCTCTCTACAAAGGCCCCCATCACTAAAACTTAAAAAACGTAACACTTTTTTAGTGGTCGGTCCCTCGATAGAGGGACTGACCACTTTTAAGGTAAGGGTGCATTCGCAACCCCATAATACCGTGCAATGACCTTATTGTGTTTACTAAAGGGATGTGCTGCGATAGGGCTGCATGTTAAGTTGCTAATGGAGTCTGTAACTTTTATCATGCCTTGTATAGGGGCCAGGGTGTCTTCGTTTTGCGAAAAATGAACGTGGCGCCCTGAAATGCATATTGTATACACCCCTGTTAAGATTGTTGGCGAAACAGTGATGGTACGGGTACCTGTATGTGTGGTGACAGAGACAGGACCTTGAGGATCACGAAATTGTTTGCCATCAGGAGCAATCACAACGACTTCCCAATTTCCGCTTACTTTGCCGGTGCCTGTGAAGGCATTAATAATCGAATAGGAAACGGTGAGCGTGCCTCCTTGCGGAAATACTGCATAATAGCCTCGCTTGCCTCGCTCTCCTTGTTCTCCTTTTTCGCCAGGACCACCTTGAGGGCCTGCCTCTCCTCGTTTGCCACAAGGCCCTTGAGGCCCTTGAGGCCCTTGGGGTCCTTGTTTGCCTTGTTCTCCAGGAGGGCCATCTGGCCCTCGAGGACCAGATGGTCCCATCTTGCCGGGGCCTCCAGTAGCACCTCGATGACGTCGGTCGAAGATGCCATCTGTACCAGAGTATGAACCATTTTTGGCACATAATGAACCCATTACAAGGATAGTGCCAAGAGCCATCTGCACAACTCGGAATATTTTTTTCTGCATACGAGACCTACTTAAATATTGTATAAAATGTTTGAGCGAGATTCACCGTCGGGGTTAATAGAGGGTTACTCTCTTCAAAACTTGCTGTGTGTGTTTTATGTATCGAATCAGTAATTGATGACGCTGCCGGGTCGATAGGCATAAACATGCTAGCAGGATTGGAGTAGCTAAGATTTCGGCCACTGATGGAAATTGTATACAATCCTTCAATAAGGTGTGAGGGCACTTTTACTGAAAGAGTTGTGGGGCTGTCGGCTGCGTTCACAACAGGGCCACGAAACTGCTTCCCATCAGGCGCAATCACAACAAGTTGCCAGGTGCCAGTAACAGTACCAGTGCCAATGACGCTATTCTTTGTGGTATAGTGTATGTGGATTGTGCCATCTACTTTCTTAAAATGGCCTCTTTCCCCTCTCTCTCCACGATGGCCTCTCTTTCCTCTTTCGCCTCTTTCGCCTTTTGGTCCCCGTGTTCCTCGGTTGCCTGGGGGGCCGCAGCGCCCTGGAGCTCCTCTGGGGCCATCTAGACCACAAGTGCCACAAGGGCCACATCGTCCTGCAACCCCCTGCGGGCCAGTTTGACCTAGACGACCTTGTCTTCCATGAAGACGTGGTAAATGTGGATTTCCAGAAGAGCCTGACTCACTATATGATGGTTTGTGGGGGTTAGGGGCAGCCGATAATGGTGCATACAGGGTAAGTGAAGCTGCTGCTAAGAGTATACAATACGTGTACATACGTTTCATAACTATCCTTTTTGAATCGTGTCAGTGCCAGTGTCTCTCGGCCCGTACACGAAAATAAGCAATCTTAAGGTACTTGCAAAATTCCGATTTGGGCCAAAATTCGCGCTTTTGTCGCTGGGCAAAAACCTTTTGCAAACCGTCACCCAGGGCGTTGCCCTGGGCTATACATGTTGTGGCCTTTCAGGCCACTTCTGTGGATTTGCAAAAGGTTTTCCCCATCGCCAAAATCATCAAATTTTGTCTCCAACGGAATTTTGCAAGCACCTCATAAGGTTCAATGTCCCGCAATATAATGGATTGCGGCAATTTTGGCAAGAGGTTTGCAAATACAAACGTCATGTGCGATTTTCATAAATGAAAATCGCACATGACGAAAATGGCAGCAATTCCCACCCACGCATTGATAGAATAATTTTTTCATGTGCAATTTTTCACAGGAAAATTCCGGCATGCTGTATAATTGTCTCAATGCCGTATAAAGCGGCATGATTAAAAGAAAAAAAATATTATGAATACTACTTCAATTACGCGATATGGAAAAATACTTTCCGTCGCATTGTCTATAGCGTTATTTGCGAGCTGTGCTCGTGAAATATCGTCGGATGTGTATAGTGCATCGCACGTAGGTGAGGCATCTATGACCTATCCTGGCGTTATCATTCATACGCGGGCTGTGACTGCCCAAGAGCATGAACGACTGGAAGAAAACGGTCTTGGAATAATTGGAGGCGGTGTTGGTGGCGCGCTTCTTGGTTCCCAAATTGGAAAAGGCAGCGGCAATACCGCAGCAACCATTGGTGGTGCACTCGCTGGTGCAACTGCTGGTGCTTTTGCTGAAAAAGCCCTCAAAACCCAGTCTGCAGTGGAATATGTGGTACAGCTTGAAAATGGTCAATCAACGACCGTTGTACAAGGACCACAACCTGCGTTTACTGTCGGTCAAAATGTCTACGTTATCGTAGGACAAAAAGGCCGCTCACGAGTAATTGCTAGGTGAATTACACACTCATGTATTGCCCTTTCAGGGCAATACATGAGTGTAAAAAATTGATCCTTTATGGCCCTCTTGCATTTAAAACAGTGTCTCTTGCGATTTGCAGCATCTCATGGGCATGATGAAGTGGCTCTAGGCGGTTTTCAGGGTTGTTTTTCATCTCGAGGAGTTTGCTCTTATCCTCATCAGACAACGTCCTCCGTGAAAACTTTATAGCGCATAAAATGATATGGATATAATAGTTGGTGGGGACTTGCGTAGCCAATTCCTGTACCAGAATTTGTGTCTTATCTGTGCTGTTCAGGCTCAATACATCGAGTAATAAAGAACAAATTACTGCATTGTTCCCCAATTCTGGACGCTGCCGTATTGTTGCTATACATACTTGTTGTATTCGAGGGCATAATTTGCTCTCATTATGTGCAAGCTCAGTTATGATACGAAACGCAGTTTCATTATGAGGATCCAATGTTAATGCGCGCTCTAAAATTTGGCAAATAGTATTGGCATCTGCGCCACCGTTGTCCAGGTAAAACTGAGCCAACTGTGTAAGACAGGCACTTTGTCCTCGTTTGCCCGCCTCAGTTACTCGTGGGTCAGTTTGTATTGTTTCGCAGAGCTCTCTAATAACTTTCCATGTATCTTGTTGACTATCAAGCTCAAGTGTTTCATCTTGAACAAGTTCTATCAGGCTGCGGTAGGCATCTTCGTTATTGGGATTAAGGGTAATAGCTTTTTTAAGTTGGTGTATATCGTTATCATTTGTTTTTTCAGAACGGATGCGTATCCTGGATTGCATTTCCAGACAGGTGCTTAAGTATTGTGGTATCATTGCGTCATTTGGAGTGGTCATAAACTCTAAAATCGATACGAAATCAGTCAGGAGGCTCTGCAAGCGGGTATCGAGAGCAGGATTTTGAGGTAGTGACAATGCTCTTTCAAGGTAGGATAGTGCAGCAGTATACCGACCGCTTTCAAGAGCTTGTCTGCTTAGTGCTATGATTGCTTGTGCGGACACCATATTTTGCAATTCGCTCTGCTTGAGCGATTTGCCATAAAAGCGCTCTACACTGCTTCTTCGAACTAGAATCTCTTTAATAATTGGCTGGCCATTTTGTGTGCCTATTGTAATAGGCACTTTCACGATGCGGCCAAAAAGCCAATCAAAAAAACCTCGTTTGGGTTCAATGGTTATTTCAGGTAGTTGGGTACCTGGTGTGAGTTGATTTTCTGGTAGTTGAATAGGCAAGCGCCGAGCGCTTGTTGCTTGTGGCGATGTAGAAACGCTCTCGCTACTACTTGCAGATGGTAAGGATGGTGGAGAAGGTTGCATATAATACACTTTTCTTCATACGTAACATTATTTTTAATTAAAAGCAAGAGAGGTGAATAGATTTTTTTATCATCCTCATATCATATTGCCCGTAGGGCAATATGATATGAGGATGATAAACTTTCACTCTTACTCTTTCTGCCAGCTGTAAATCCAGAGGAGCTCAAAGAAGGAGAGGATGCCGAGCGCGGCAATGATGACGTAAAAGAAGGGCAGAATGTGGATGTCGAGGGCAAGCACCATAAGAAAGATAAACTGCAGTGATGTCGTAATTTTGCCGCAATAAAAGGAGCGGATGGAGAAGCGCTGCCATCCTCCAAAACACCATAGCACTACGGCAAAGGCAATAAGAGAGAAGTCGCGGCAGAGAAAGGCTATGATCTGCAAGAGATTCATTTTGTTTTCTGCAAAGAAAATGGCAACCGCCATATACACAAAAAACTTATCAGTAATTGGGTCGAGGTAAGTCCCAAGGGTGCTTATTTTGATTCGACGTCTGGCAAAGTAGCCGTCTAATATATCAGTGAGCATTGCGGCAATGAACACCCCCAAGCGAAAATAGGGATTAGGCACGAAAAGACAAAAGGCGAGGGGAATTCGAAGTGCCGAAAGGATATTTGGCAATGTACAAAGCGTCTTCATCATTAACTTGGCTCAGCCTTTACAGCTCCTCGTTTTCGTAACCAGAGACCAAGCGCAATCCCCATAACGGAAAGAAGAAAGATGCCAAAAATGATGAAATTGCTTTGGTGCACGTACTGTATGAGTGCTTCATAATTTTGGCCACATGAGTATGCAAGATAGAAAATTGCTAAAGAAAATACGAAACAGCCAATGACATCAGTGGCTGCAAATTTGCCAAAGTGCATTTTTGTAGCCCCAGCGGTCATAAAAATACCATTTCGAACACCAAAAGGAATGAAGCGTCCTACAAAGAGGGTCAGAAAACCATATTTCTGAAAAAGCGTGTGAGAAAAGGGAAATTTTTTTATGGTAAATTTAAATTTATTCTTTAAGCTTCTGCCTAGCCAATAGGCTATACAATCAGACAAATAACACCCCAAAAATACGGCGATGAAGAGGTGCATTGTTTTTTCGGGAACTACACTGCTTGCTAATACACCACCTAGGATAAGCATAATCTCTTCACTAATAGGGAGGCTAAAGCCAGTGAGCAAGAGGGCAGCAAATATAATGTAGTGCGCTGAATCAGCATGTAATGTAAGCCATTCTAAAAATGATTCCATGCACTCCACTATGCCAGGTTTTACAAAATTTGTAAAGGAATTATGGCACGCCCCCTAGCTGCATGGAATCTAATGGAACTGGCAGCCCAGCCACGGTAGTGGCATATGCATCAGGCTAAGGCCATGACTTTCACAAGCTTTGGCACATTTTTTACAGGGAGAGCCACAGGAGAGAGATTACAGAGAGAGCTTGTCAGAGGCGTGTGGGGTGTTAGATGCATTGGTAATTAAGGTCTGGACAGTGAGGAGATGTAGAGAGAAAGCCAAGAGATTTGGCATGTCAAGAATCTATCTATAAACCTATGTGCATATGATTCTAGTTCTTAAATAAACAATTTATGCAGAAATTGAGTTAACCAATATTGCCATTACAAGGCCAAAAGGTGCACGTTGTGAAGAGAAAGAAAACGGCTTGGAGAATAAAGAGAAAAAAGAGTTTAGAGGAGACAAAGAGTGGACGCAGGATCTTACGGTATGGAAAGTTACAAGTATTGGGAGCTTTTTTTTAAGAGGGAGATCACAGAGGTGCAGAGAAAGCTTTGGG
>Ga0207126_1150_pt1 | contig 10547 bp, 7 predicted proteins | sample Alteio_BWMinHeat_20_FD_153586 | JGI IMG/M metagenome (GOLD analysis project Ga0207126, IMG submission 153586) | Enriched cells from forest soil in Barre Woods Harvard Forest LTER site, Petersham, Massachusetts, United States -... | ecosystem: Environmental > Terrestrial > Soil > Temperate forest >...
GGGGTGGTTTGCTCGGATTTTAGACACTGAAAATTTTTTCTTTCGCTTATAATATTGTGCTACAGTTGCGAAGTTCGTTGTAGAGTTGTAGAACAATATCTTTAATTAACGCCATGTGCGACTTTTCCTAACGGAAAAGTGCACATGGCGTTAATTATGCTTAGGCATGCTTTGCGGACAATTCCCAGCTGTTTAACATTAATGGTTTCCTTAACCATGGTTTCCCTGAGCGTTATGAGAACCTTGGCTCATACCCATATATTTAGCGGTATTCGCACCCAATGTATCTGCTACAGCGATGCCTAGAGGGTATCCAACCAAAAAGCCACCTATTCCCCCAAGCTGACATCCTATAGGCCCTGCAAGGGCCGCTCCACGCATAGCCCCATATAGCCCACAGCCAATGATAGTGCCGATGCTTAATACGGCTTTTTTTATCTTAGTGATCTTTCTTGATGTGTTCGCAAACAATACCGTACCAGCAAGTGCTCCAAGCGCAACCACACCTATTTTTGCTAATGCTGCTTGTGGTGCAAGTAAATATGCTGCTCCTATGCACCCAGGAACCGCTAGGCATTTGCATGCTTGTTGTATCGCTGGCTTATTCACCGTGGCAAAAGCATCATCAATGGTTCTTTCTGCTGTATAAAAATAATTCATAATAGTAACCTGTAGTTAAAATAAATTTTATATTAATAATTTGTCATCTAAATGATAACGAAAAAGATTGTATCACAATTGATGATTAATGATCCAGTATTCTGGTCTTCGTCTGGTCTTCGTGTATTCTGGTCTTCATGCTGCGAAGAGCAGCATGAAGACCAAAAAATCCTCAACCTAGCGTCGTGTAGCGGTATTGTCACCTAATATAGTTGCTGCAAGGTAGCCTAGGGGGTACCCAGCCTGGGTGCCCCACACGCCGCCAAGCATTCCTCCAACAGGACCACCAAGGGCATATCCGCGTAGCGCTCCATACGCAGTGCAAGCAGCTGTAGTGCCAAGACATAATACAGCTTGTTTTACTTTGTTAATCGTTTCAGATGCGTTTTTAAACAATGTCATGCCAGTAAGTGCTCCAAGCACACAAGCGCCTATTTTTGCTACTGTTACGGGTGGTGCAAGTACATATCCTGCTCCTATGCATACAGGGATGGCTGCGTATTTACATACTTTTTGTATTGTTGGCATATTAACCTTAACAACAGCGTTATCAATAATTTCTTCTACTGCCTCAGTATAAGAGGTTGTATTAGTATTATTACCCAATGTAATTGCTGCGCTGTAGCCTAGCGGATACCCAACAAGACCTCCGATCACGAGACCGGCCATTCCTTCAACAGGTCCGTGCAGGATAGTCCCCCGTATGCCTCCATATAGAATGCAAGCCGCTGTAGTGCCATAGCATAATACGAATTGCCTTATTTTTTTAGTTGTTTCTGATGTGTTTCTATATAATATCATGCCATTAAGCGATCCCAGCGCAATAGCACCTACTAGTGCCCATGTCGGTGGCGGTGCAAGTAAACATGCCGCTCCTATGCATCCAGGAAGCGCTACACTTTTGCATATTTGTTGTATTGCTGGCATATTTAGTCTGGCAGCTGCATTATCAACAATTCTTTCTACTTTGTCGCAATAACTCATAATAGGAACCTCGAATTAAAATAAAATTTATATTACATGTGCATATCTACATGATAGGCAGGAAGATTGTATCATAAATAGCGATTAATGCTCTAAAAATTTTGTTGTATAAAAAAATATTTCTGTGGCATGAGAGAGGAAAATCATGAGTGAGGTATTATGAACGTCCAGCAACATATCGCAATTCCAGCACAAATTGCCTACGGGCACGCTATGAGAGGACTGAGCAGCCTCTCTTCAGAAAATGTAGTATGGGGACTAAGCGCCATTGGGTATGTGGGAGCCTGTGGTTTTGAGGCTGCAGGAAGGCTTATGGAGCATATATTCGCATCCCCACTCGCCCCAGAAGTGAGTGCGAGGGTGGTTGAAGCTACTGCTGATATTACCGATGAAGTGGCCAATAGAACAAACTGCGTGGCCTCTACAGTGTTAGAAACAGTAGCATCTACAGGTGAGACTATTACTTCATTCACAGGAACAAGTCCACAGACAGTTGTAGGGCCATTGCCGTCGGTGCCTCGTGGGATACGTCCACCTCCTACACCACCATCAACGGGTTTACTCGGACGCATTGGCAACGTAGCAAGAGGAGCTGCCAGTCTTGCACGCACTGTAGGGACAGTAGCAAGTGCAAATTTAGAATTTGGTCGGCGCCATCTGGCAGCACTCGCTGGTATTACAGGAGCCGGGATTCGCTACTTGGGCGCTCCTGTCTTTCGCTTGGCAGCGGCGGTGACAGGGGAAATTACGTCTCAAATTACAACACCAGTACGGCAGTGGTTTCAATCTTCGATGGAGCATCCTTCGTGGCTGAGTGAATCCCTTATAGAACATAGCGACAGGGTGTTTGGAAGGGTGCATCGACTCGAACAAGTGGCACAAACATTCTTTGAACAAAGCACTGCACTTGGCACTGCACTTGGCACCGCACTAACCACTCAGACCGAGCAGCCCTTGTCAGGGCGCACCATAACCCTGGAAGCCTTTAAGGCGCTCAGCAGTGTAGAGCGAGAGAATATCCTCTTTTTAATCCAAAAAGCCTATCCTAGGCTTAAAAAGCATGTGATGGATCTGCCTGTAATAAGTATGCGTGACTGTCATCGCACCCTTGAGCGCTTTGCTCAGAATGAGCGTAGCGCCGATTTCGACCCCGAACTTGCCGAGATGGTGAGTGTCTACAACCTCCTTACACTGCAAGAGCAGTGCATTCTCACTCCGCTTTGTTTTGAACACCTGCAAACCAGTGAGAAGCTGAGTCTTCTTCGCCTTATCCGAACAAAATGCCCTCTCAACACTGCTATGCGTGCCAATATACGCAGCTTCGAAAGGGCGCTTATAAAACTGCTGGAGCAGGAAAGTGCCCTGAAAACAGCACGTAGCTCAAGGCAGCCTACAGAGGCTTTGGAGCGAACTATACAAGAGATTAAACAAGAGTGCGCAGTTTGCGAGCAGAGAGTAAGGAATTTTTTAATACAAAAGTATAATGGCCTTCCCATCGACGATAGAAATAGTGTATTGGATATAGCCAATGACGTCATGGCGCGCTGTACGCATAACGAGCAGCGTGCTATTTTGTCATTTCTTATCACTAAATTACAAAGAGAGATTTCCACCACACACACTTCCTCTACTCCGACCGCACGCTCGAGGCTTTTGCAAACTAATTTGGAAGCACTTCGTACTATTGGCGACAAGCAAGTATATTCGAGGCAAGATCTGAAAAAAATTACCAATGCCTTTAATAAATACCTCTCAGCACGGGAAAAGGTACATATGCGAAGGCTGTTTGAGCAGCGCGTTACTATGGTTCCCATGTCTGCAAACCAAATACAAAGTACCATTACGGACCTCACTAATGAGCTCAGTCGACGCTCACGCCAGCTTAGTGAATCGGGCGAAGTAGCAAACGATGAAAATTACTTAACCGTTGCCGAGCTTGTGCAGTCTATTGCCTATTTGAAACAAATACAGCATCAAGTACAGCGTACAGAGCCTAGCGTTATTACTCCAAGGATACAGCCGTCAAGAGTCACTCCAATGGTGCAGCCGCCACGAGTGCGTGGAGAGGCTATTCACAGGGCAATTCAACCAAGTATTCGAACTCGCGGCTCTGTTGCTCAATTTGCCGCCTCATCGCTGCAATACCTTGTAGGCGGCATGCCGACCGCCCTTACTCGTGCAACGCAAGGCGCTGCACATCTCATGGAAAATGTGCAGTTCTATTCTACGGTCACAGGCTTACTCGGCGGCGCTCTATCAGCTACAGGGCTTACATGGCCAGGGCAGAGCTTTCAAAACTTATCTCGAGGCTTATATAACACGGCCACCACCACACTCGATGCAGCCATAGCTGTAGAGTCAAATATGTTTGGCCTAGTACATAGACTCTCTGATTTTGAACGATATACGTGGGATGCTCTCATTGAACCTGCAATACGCACCCTGACGACAGCTGCAGGCTATGCTCAGGAAGTGCAAAAACTTCGTAATCTTTCCAACCAGCTGAGCGCACTGCAACAAGAGGCGCAGAGCTCGGCTACAGCGATGAATACTCTTGGAGCATCACTAGATACCCATATTACTGAGCTTAAAACAGCATTTCGAGACATCATAGACGAGGCGCTGCGGCAAGATCCTAATTCTCCTATTGCTCAGTTGCAAAATACAACATTTGCAAACATTCGCGACCTTGTACAAAGCCAAAATCCCAACCTTACTCCCGACAGTGCGGAATTTACGGCAAAAGTATTTGAAGCGATACAGAAGCACTGGAAAAATTTGCTTTCCTACATCACATATGCCATTCCTACTACTGGGTTGCCTAGCTATTTTGGATCTACACTTGGCACTCTTGGGGCGCAATTAGGTATTGGAGCATTTTCCACACCGCCGCCCACAGATACGCTACAGCCAGAAGTTACACGCCAACTTTTGCCTGCAACAGAGACGTCTCTTGGCATACAAGTGCCTGAGAGCTATACTTACGGTGCTGTACAACAGTATCTTAATAATTTGCCGGCGCTCATGAGGGGGATCGAGCAGTGTGACATTCCGGCACAGCGCGAGCTGTCCCTGGTAGCAGAGCAGGCTCTGGGTGTCATGAGAGAGACCTGGGGTGGTTGGTTTGCAGCAAATACAGCCACAGTGACCCAGGTGACACCGCAAGCTTTAGCGACTATGGAGTCACTGCATTCCTGGTTTCGTACATTTGCAGATAGGACGCTCGAGAGTGCTCAAGGGGCAGAGCTTGTATTAAGGGTCAACCTAGAGATCATGAAACAACAAGTTGCGCTGGCACGTAGCGCGGAAAGTGGGGCAAGCAGTGCTATTAGCGGTTTAAGGTATATAAGTTCATGGCTTCCTCTCATTGGAGGTGTGCTCTCGAGTGGAATTGCTACTGTGGGCACCATTTATGATATCTCTACAGGGCAATTTGTTGCCAAGACTCTTCTCAGGGCTACTGGAAGGCTTATGGGCGGCCTTACACGCAAAGGCGGGGCAGCCGTTGCAACGTATACAAGGCCAACATTTGAATGGCTTGCAACCCAAGCCGATGTTGTAGGCACACTGATTGATACACCCGCACATCTGATAGCGCAAGCAAGGCAAAATATTGATCCTCAGCGTATTCGCAATTTTCAAGCGCTCGATGCACCATCAAAGGCCCATGTCATATTCGTCACGCTCTCATCTATGCAATCCAAGGAGCTGAGGCGCGAGCTGCATACAGCGCTTAGGTCAATGACACTACCTCCTACAGCCGAGCCTGGCACCCCCGAGTGGACGCAGGAAGGAAATAGACTCTATAGCGAACTTTTAGAGCTACTGCCGACCCTGTCTTCCGAGGAGCGACAAGCAGTGATACGCAGGGTATTACAAACCTACGATACCCTTACTGTTGAAGAGAGAGGCAGACTCTCTCCCACGCAGCTTCAAGGGCTGTCGACTCAAGAAAAGACGCGCCTTATTGCTGCCATAGAGGCCGATGGGGGACAAGTAGATAGATCAGCTCTCACAACAGATGCGGGGGCTCTGGCTCTCGTCCAGACTTTTAATAGTTTATTACAAGAAGAGCAAGATGCTGCTCGGCAGATATCTCTTGAGGAATTTCATGAGCTTTCTGCAGACACACAGCAAGAGCTTCTTTATAAAGCGCTCTTTTCCAATGTTTATAGAAGGACCCATCTTGCACACCTCTCAGATGCAGAGGTAGAGGCACTCAGGCTTGAGCGCGCTGCAGCATTTGGTCACACCCTTCCCCATGGAGAGGAGCTTGTAAAATACCTCAGCGTATTGCCAAAGCTAGGCGAGCGCGAGCTTATGTGCCTTACACCCACCGAGCTCGAGGAGATGGGCCAGCATAAGATTACTCAGGTACATGAAATACTACTCGATCATGGCAAACTCCGCGCGCTTACGCAGCAGCAACAGGCGCTTATCAGCAAGTTTATGGCAGGGCGCGCAAGCCAGCAAGAGCGCGAGAGGGCACTTGTGCTCCTGACAGCACTCTATAATACAACCCTGACGCCTCGTGAGCAGCAGCTTCTTTTGAATGTTACTGCCGCTGAATTTGGGGCGCTCTCACGGCGAGAGCAGGCGGCAATGGCCGACGTCTTTGTGCAAAATATACAGATACCTGCTGAAGAAAAAGCCGCTATAGATGCTCTCTGCACGCGATATAACATGACACCCCGAGAGAAGGCATATGTAGACGCTGCTCTGCGTGGTTTGAGCCTTACTGATGAGCGTGTCGAAATGGTGCGAGCCCTGTTTCTTCGCCGAGGCATTACGAGCCATTACCTCAATACATTTAATGCTATCATTGAGCGGCTAAGACCTTTGGCACGTGATAAGCTGCTCTTTACAAGAGTACGAAACGATATTCTGGCAGGCCACGACCAAAATATCAATAGAGATGCCCTCATGACCCGCTTTCAAGAGCTTACTCCTCGAGATAAGGAGCGGTTTTATGCTACTCTCAAACGAGATCGAGAGGCCCAAGCTGTGCTCCAAGAAGAAGTGCAGGCTACAACCCAAGAGGCTACGCGCACTATACGACGGCTCCAAAGAGAGCTTAATGGTATAGGATCACAAATTGATGAATTAGAATCACTTGATACACCTGAGGCACTGGTATTAGTACAAAAGAGAAATACGTTGCAGAGCCAAATACAGCGCCAAGAGCGCGATATCCAGGCAGCGCTGCGTCTTAGAGAGTCTGCGCAGTCACCAGCGCCTACGATAGCCGAACCAACTTTGCCAACAATGATGCCTACACTTATGCCAACAATGCCATTACGAGATAGCTTGACATGGCGTAACGAGTGGGATATACAAGAGGCGCGGCAAGAGGCGCGGCAAGAGGCGCGGCAAGAGGCGCGGCAAGAGGTGATGGATTTTAGAGGGTTAGAGCTGCCACGCGCGCGTATGACAGGCATACAAAGCATGCAGGGTATGCCTACAAGAGGCCTACGAGAGGATAGGGAATCTACATTGGCAATGCCTATGTCTATGTCTACGTCTATGCGCCCAGAGACTCTTTTTCGGCCTGAGGCGCTTCGTGGAGGCAGAGATACTTTTGTTGATAGTATGACAGATATGGCCATGCAGAATTTCCTCACAACAAGCTCGCCCAGCGTTTTGAGATCAAGACTAGAATATGATAGAGACCTCCTTGCGGAGGCACTAGTTGATGCAAGAGATCCTACTATCTCAACCGCCGATAATAATAGACTTCAGCTGAAGATACAAATTTTACGTAAAGAAATTCGGTTGATCGAGCAGGCAATCTTGTAACTATGATGCATTTGTGAGGTGAAAATGGAATGGTTTGTTCTTATATTAGCTGGTTTGCTTGAAATCGTATGGGCCGTGGGATTGAAGTATACAGACGGTTTCACAAAACTGCTTCCTTCAAGTATTACTATAGCAGCTATGTGCGTGAGTTTTTGGCTGCTCTGCTACGCGTTAAAAACCCTGCCAATGGGAATATCTTATGCCGTCTGGACAGGTATAGGAATTGTTGGAACTGTTATGTTTGGAATATTATGGCAGGGAGAATCTGCAAGTATAAGTAAGCTTATTTTTATTTCTTTAATTTTAATTGGAATTATAGGGGTTAAGGTAACTGCTTAGGGTTCTCTCTATATGCACTTCAATTGTAAGCACTTCAATTTGACTTTTTTCGCATTAATTGTTACAATGTTTTAAAATTAAATTCTAAAATATAAATGTAAATAATATGTCGTCTATAACATCATCTGCTCACCAGCCTCTGGGCTCTTCATCTTCTACTCGAGACCAAACCATCGTTAATATGCGACCTTACAAAGAAGTAGCTGCAGCAGCCGCATGCAGTGCACGAGCACGGGCAGTCATGATACGCCTTCAAAATCAGCAAATACAGTATCAGCTTTCTCGACTTACAAGTGATATACAACAAATAGATACAAAAATTCGTACGCGGCTTGATTTCTTGCGCAATATAACATCTACAGCACTTTCTTTAATCGATAGAATGGATCTACACAAAGAAGTAGATTTTTTTTCAAAAATATCGAATAAATTACATCTCGAAAAATTGCAGCTCGAACAAGCTGCACATAGAGAGACGCCAATGATAGCAGAAGGACCGCGCGTCGGAATTACGAATACTGTAGCAATATGTAGACGCGAGCAGGCTGTCTTTAAAGTGGGTAAAGCTATTATTACTAGAGAATTGAGGTCATTTCAAATGAGCCTTTTACTTGGTGCAGCAGGCTCTATTATTCCCTCAAGGCATATGGAATTCATGCGGAATATAAATATTATCTATCATACAGGAAGAGTCGTCCGCTCACCATGTCCTACGTTAGGACTTGTACAAGAATTCGTCGCTGATGGAGTTCTGTGCAGCACACTATCCGAAATAGCAGAACGAAAAATACTACTGAAGCTGGATACATTTGCTGTACAACAATCTATTATCATACAAATTCTTTTTTTAGCAAGCGATCTTCATTCCTCCAATGTAATGTTCGTACCTATTGCAAATCCTGATTATGAGGCGTGTAGTATAATACAATGGTCGTATCAGCTTCCAGATGGTTCTTGGGCACAAAAAATGCGGTTTGTCGATATTTTAATAGCTCTCATGTGTGATAAAATAACCGATCATACTCCACTTATTTCTATCCCTATTACAGGAACACCAACTGCTGAAACTACAATAGCACAGTCATCATGTTTAACAGCAGCATGCAGAGTTAAATGGAAATTTGCAATGTTCGATAACGAACAAACATTCCCATCAGATAATAGAGGACAAGTCCAGATATTTCCGCTGACTATTCCTGCTATCAGCGAATCGGTACTTGATCGGAATGTGCAAGAATGGATCATCAGTCTTGTAAATAAAAAAGAGATGATTCGACGTGAAATGCGACGCACAAAATACAACTTTGCTTCTCCAACTACTGAAGGCCCACCAAAACACATAAGACAACAGGATATATATCCATTGTCAATGTGTGTTGCAAAACGGCACACCTTTCTAGAATGTATTGACCGAGCCGTTTCGTATGTAGAAACATGTCAAAGTCGCAATAAACACCTCGAAGAGCTGTTTACGACCGCATTATTACCAGATACATTGACCGAAGACTGCAGTAGTATACTGCATCTTCTAGATGAGGCTCGAAAAATGATAGATGCAACGTCGCTACCATGTGCAAAAAAACACTTCTATAGAGAACAAATCGATGCTGCACGCCTCGAACTCCCAGCAGTAGAATCTTTGCAGCAGCTTCGCACATCACTCAAACAAGTTCTACAAGCAACTGTCAGTGGGTTATGCCTTGCAGTCTGTCATTCCAGCTGAGAGCGGAAATTCGGAATTTATTGATTGTTCCCCTAGTCTTCAATGCCGCTTTGCGGCATGAAGACCGGGGTATTGAATAAGGAATTTATTGATTGTTCCCCTAGTCTTCAATGCCGCTTCGCGGCATGAAGACCGGGGTATTGAATAAGGAATTTATTGATTGTTCCCCCAGTCTCACGTCGCTTCGCGAGCGCTTCGACTGGGGTGATTCGGGCACGGGCACGGGCACGGGCACGGGAATTCGGAATAATAGATGAACCCGTTGGCCTTCGCGGACGCTAACGCGCCGCTCGGCCCGGAATCGGAATAATTGTTTGTTCCCTCGTTCTTCATGCCGCTCCGCGGTATGAAGAACGAGGGCATTGCAGACTAGTCTGAGTTTACAAGTTATCTGAATATTTCGATATAACTACCTGATAATCAGGATGTTATGAACATGCAAAAGTTACCCTAAAAAGCATTTCACACTTTTTGTAATGCCCCCAGGATAGTGACTAGAGCCTCCTGTGTTTCAGAAAGCTTTTTCATGACTGTGTGGGCGTCATTTTTTTTGTTTTTCATCAGTTTCATATATCGCGTATACCATCTAGTTCAGTCAGCAAACGGTTCATTGATATTTGTATACCTGCTTGCGTTACGCGTCGCCATATTATTGCGCGCAAAAGAAGAGCGATTGTGCATACAAACACCCATTTGACATATTTGGGTGTTTGTATTACGTTTTAGTTGTATTGTATCAAGAAGGGATCGTTATGGGCTTATAAGAAGCACCAAAAATGCATTTTCAACAAGCGTACGCTCGTTGAAGTCCAGACATATAAAAATAGACTGACAAATAAATTTGTCAGTGCCCGTGCCCGACTACCCAGGTTTCAGTGTTCGCGTAAGCGACATCTGAAACCTGGGGAACAATCAATAAATTCCGATCAATGCCCTCGTTCTTCATACCGCGAAGCGGCATGAAGAACGAGGGCATAAGTTTCGCTGCTGCCGCAGCTCTATTTTTATTTCATACTCCACAACCCCACGTTCCTTCGATCGCACG
>Ga0207126_1152_pt1 | contig 10508 bp, 6 predicted proteins | sample Alteio_BWMinHeat_20_FD_153586 | JGI IMG/M metagenome (GOLD analysis project Ga0207126, IMG submission 153586) | Enriched cells from forest soil in Barre Woods Harvard Forest LTER site, Petersham, Massachusetts, United States -... | ecosystem: Environmental > Terrestrial > Soil > Temperate forest >...
TGGGCAATGCAATGGCTGGCGGCAAGAGAAAAGGCGCTTTATGATAAGTGAGGCAAGCTCATGATCAACAGGGTATTTGCCTCTATGCGCATGTGCGGCCGCAGTTTTTGCAATACACCTCTTTACCTTAACCATATCCGTTGCCGCCTCTTCATTGCCATGCACAAGCTCCAGAATAAAGTCCTGGAGCGCACTTGGGGCAATGTGGGCGGGATGACTCTCTATTAAAAAGGCCATCTTGCCAAATTCACGAATGTCAAATCCCAGGCGACTAAGCTCTGGAAGCATTCCCGTCAATATGTGCGCCTCACTATGCGCTAGCTCCATAAAAATGGGCGTAAGAAGCTGCACTGCTTGAACTGTCTCAGAAGTTTTTACTTCTTGCAAGTCCTCAAAGGCAATACGAGCAAGCGCTGCCTTGCAGTTGATGATGAGAAGTCCAGGCTTTGTGAGCTCTGTAGGCAAGATGGACGATGAGGTGCTCTCCACAAGAATGTACTCATCATACGCTCCAACCACACGAAAAATTTCCTGCCCCGTAAAAAGCTCTTTCGGGCGCTCAATCGCTTCCACAGGCGCTTCCACAGGCGCTTCTTCTTGCTTCACTCTCTCTTCTGGAGGGGGGCTTGTCCATAAAGGCGCCTGTCTTGTTTGACATCCTTTTATGCTAAAGGCTGAAGAGGCTGCTGGAGAGGTAATGTGCGTATAACGTATATCTTCTTGCTCGGTCTCTTCTTTTGGAGGCTCTTGTATGCCTCGTGTTTGAAATAACGCCTTTTCAACAGCATCTGCAACCTGTTTTTTTATACGCTGCTCATTTTTAAAACGTATCTCTTTCTTTTGCGGATGCACATTGATATCTATCTCATCCCCATGAATGGTGAGATTGAGCACAAACGAAGGGTGATGCAGTGGCTCGATACTACTGCCATAGCCATCTTTAATGGCCTTTGAAAGGGCAAGTGAAAAAACCGGCCTCCTGTTTATGAAAAGGTACTGTCCTGTACGTGTGGGACGACTCATCGACGGCGCCCCTATAAAGCCACTAATCGCAAGCGCATTTTCTTCGCAAACAAGCGCGCGCGCCTCAGACACATATTGCTCTCCAAGAAGTGCCCTCACACGCTCTTTTTGACTGCTTCTCTCAAGATGAAACTCCTTTTTTCCATTCACCATTAGCTCAAATTCGATTTCAGGGTGCGCAAGGGCAATACTTGTCATCTGCTTGACCACTTCCATCCCACATGCTTTTGGCGACTTCTGGAATTTATATCGAGCAGGCGTGTTGAAAAAAAGTGATCGAACCTCAATAACCGTTCCAGGCAGGCAGTAAAGGCCACTTTTTGAAAGAATGCTACCGCCTTTGACGACAATTCGAGTCCCTCTCACCTCTTCAGTGTGCATAGCAGTTGTCAGCGTGAATTCTGAAATGGCTGCGATGGATGCAAGCGCCTCCCCACGAAATCCCATTGTTGAGATGGAAAATATATCTTCGACTTGTTTAATTTTCGATGTTGCATGGCGCTCGATTGCAAGAAGCGCATCACATTCATGCATCCCAATTCCATCGTCTTGCACCCGAATGTATTCAAGCCCTCCAGCTTGCACGGTCACACAAACCTTTGTCGCACGGGCATCTAGAGAGTTTTCAACTAATTCCTTTATGACAGAAGCAGGATTCTCGATGACCTCGCCCGCAGCGATTTGATTAATGGTACATGAATCAAGAAGTTGTATAATAGGCTCCATGTGTTGTATTATAGCAGATACAAGGTTATGGATGCTCTTCATTCTGCAAAGGAAATAGTTCTTGAACTTCGAAGCTTAGGCCATGTTGCCTATTTTGCAGGTGGCTGGGTGCGTGATTTTCTGCTTGGGATTCCCTCATCCGACATCGACATCGCAACCGACGCAGAGCCCGACGAAATCGTCCAAATCTTTCCTGACCATGTTCTTGTAGGCGCACAATTTGGGGTTGTGCTCGTACTCTATGGGCCTCACCAATTTGAAATCGCTACCTTCCGAAAGGATGTCCTGTATGAAAACGGACGCAAACCTACACACGTTCTCCTCAAAAGCACACCCTATGAAGATGCCCAACGTCGTGACTTTACCATTAATGGTATGTTTTATGACCCTGCCACCGAAGAAATCCATGATTTCGTCCACGGCAAGGAGGACCTTGCCAAGAAAATCATACGCACCATAGGCAATCCCCTGGACCGCTTTCAAGAAGATCGACTACGCATGGTTCGAGCCTGCCGTTTTGCCTGCCGCTTTGGATTTACCATTGAAGAGCAGACAGAGCAGGCAATACAACAGCTCAGCCACACACTTCTGCCAGCAGTCTCTATGGAGCGCATCTGGCAAGAGCTCTCGAAAATGCATGAAAGCCCGCATTTTGCCGAGGCTCTCTACACCATGCATAGGCTGGGGCTTCTGAGCATCATCTTTCCACCTCTCGCTTCAGTCTCTCAAGAGGGTATGCATGAGCGCCTCGCCCCCTTAAGCATCCTCCAGCCCCATGTGCCCTGTATTTTGCTCCTGACGCAGCTGTTTCACAAAGAGGATATATCGTTTATTCAAACCCTGCAGCAGTACCTGCGTGCCTCTAATGAAGATGGGAAATGGATTGAGTGTTATATAGAAATACAAACAACCGATCTTGCCTCGCTTGACCCCTATCACTTGGTCAAAATTTTTGCTAATAAACATTTTGAAATATGTTTTGAAGTACATGTTGCCTCTATGCGTCAAGAGGAGAGGGAAAAATGGCTTGACTGGTATCGAAGAGAAGCTAGTAAACTTGATTTTTTTATTCATGCTATGCGGAAAAAAGAGCCTATTGTACGAGCCAAAGATCTTATTAGCCGTGGCATACAGCCTGGTGTCGCAATGGGCAAGCTATTAGAAGAGGCGCTCAAAATCTCGATTAATCAAAACTTGCGCGACAAAAATGTCATCCTGAGTCAACTTCTATGAAGTATATTCATAGCCTTGAGCACCCTTATGTAAAGCGGCTTGTCAAGCTGAGACGCGACAAACAATTTCGCCACGAAGAAGGAACAGTGCTGCTAGAAGGCAAAAATGCTATCGCCGATGTGTGCAACAAAAGAGAAGCCATCACGCTCCTACTCCAGGAAGGGACCTCTCTACCCATCGATCTCAAAGCCCAAAACATCATACATGTCTCGCCTGCTATTTTCAAAAAAATTACCTCTGTAGAGAGTCCGGAAGGGATGATTGCTGAAATAAAAATGCCAGGGGCTGGGACGCTTACGAACAAACGATATATTGTGGCCTGTGATAGCATCCAAGACCCGGGCAACCTAGGAACTATTATGCGCACAGCCCTTGCTTTAGGCTGGGATGCCCTTTTCCTCATAGGAGCCTGTGCCGACCCCTTTAACGATAAAGCGCTTCGTGCTGCTAAGGGGGCCACGTTTGAGCTACCACTAATCTGGGGCTCCTGGAGTGAGTTAGCAGCAACAGGGCTCCCCATCGTTGTGAGCAGCATGAAAGGGAAAATCCCTAAGGAGTGCTGCTGCACAGATGGGTGCGTATTAGTCCTCGGCAATGAAGCCCATGGAGTGACAATGCCACCTGAAATCCCCCACACAGAGGTGCATATTCCCATGCGTACTATGGAATCCTTGAATGTTGCCGTTGCAGGTGGTATACTAATGTATGTAATTATGTCATGAGGGATTTTCCTACGGAAAATCCCTCATAACATAAAAAAACTAAACATGAACGAATATGAAGTAACAGATTTTTTCTCAGACAAAAAAACATATCGACATGAACGCAGGCGCGCATCACGGCTTGATCGCTCTAAATACAAAAAGACCGATCAGGAAAAACGCCCCGCAGAGCCTAGTGGTATGCAGCACCTCAAAAAGGGCGTTGTTGTCCATATTCAAGGCCCTGAAATACTCGTCGATCACGAAGGCAGCTTTATCCCTTGCACACTGCGCGGTGTGCTGAAAAAGGATAAATCCCTGTTTAAAAATCTTGTCGTGGTTGGGGATGTGGTGTGTTTTTCTGAAGATGGTGCCATTCATCATATTGAAGAGCGCAAAAGTGTGCTGAGCCGTGCTGCACACCTCTCCCAACAACAAGAGCACCTTCTTGCCGCCAATGTCGATCAGGTACTCATCACAGTCTCTGTGGTGGATCCGCCACTGAGGCCCACTATTATTGATCGGTATTTAATTGCAGCACAAAAAGGCGGTCTGAACGCAGTCATTCTCTGCAACAAAATGGACCTTCTTGAGGATCCCACCTATAATGGTGAGGGCCGCGCTCACGAAAAAACCCTCATGCATGAAGTACAGGCCATCTACCAGGCAATCAATATCCCTTTTATTCCGCTAAGCACAGTCACCAAGGAAGGTCTTGACCAACTTATTGAGATTATGAAAGACAAAACATCTGTCTTCTCAGGGCAATCTGGCTGTGGCAAGTCCTCACTCATTAATGCCACGTGTGCTATGGAGCTGAAAGTCGGCAAAACCGTCGCACGCTCCAAAAAGGGTGCACACACCACCTCCTTTGCTAGACTTATCAAACTACCCTTTGGTGGGTATGTAGTAGACACCCCTGGCATAAAGAGCTTTGGAATATGGAATATCGGGGTTCGCGAGCTACCCGCACTCTTTCCTGAAATTCAGGCGGCCGCTGGTGATTGTAAATATCAGGACTGCTCCCATACAGGAGAGGATGGATGCGCGATTCCTGATGCCATTCATACTCAAAAGGTATCCATGCTTCGGTATGAGTCCTATCTCAATATCTTTGGGAGTCTTCAGCAAGAGCATTTAAGAAGGTGAATATTCTACACTACTGCCACGCTGACGCGGGCAGTAGTGTAGAAAAAAAGTGTTACATTCTTTGCTCTTATACAACCGTTAGGTCGATACCCAAGGTTCACTCGCATAATTCATTTATTATTGCATTTGCTTCTTGGCGAACTTCCGCAGTGCAATTTGGCTGCAGGCTTGCTTGTAATACTGCAAGATCACTTGCTGCAGTATCGATGTCTGATAGTTGGTTGGTTACATATGCTGTATACGCTTTTCTTTCGATACTATCTATTGCATGAGAAATTCGTGGTCGCTCTGTAGTCTCTTTGCCTTGTGCAAGCCGTTCTCTTATTGACCTGGCAATAGTTTGAACATTTGTAAAATTCACTGCTATTCGAATTATTGCATTTGCTTGCTGCCGGATTTCTGGAGTACAATTTGGCTGCAGGCTTCCCTCTAATATTAAAAGGTTACATGCAGCAGTTTCTATTCCTTGCGAGTCACGTGCTGTAAATGCATTCTCAGCATCCCTTACGATAGTATCCATAGCTTGTGCTATTTGGCCTCGTGCTGGACTCTCTTCTTGTTGCTCCAGCCTTTCTTTTAGTGCCCTGACACATCTTTGAATTTCTGTATAATTACCCATTGCAGTACGAAGATCTTCAGGTGCATTATCTGCAAGGCTATCAAATACCCATTCAAGGCGAGATGCTAATACACGCAACTTGTCCATTTGTGGTGGGGTATGTGTGAGGGCATTTATGGCATCTCTGTTTATTTGTGCAACGATTTCTCCAATATGTGCTGTATCCGGAGCCAAGGTCATGATAGCAGTGATGAGTGGGGATATCTCTTGCACATAATAGTCATTAGCAGGCGTTAAAGTGCGTTGAAAATTTATCATGGTACGTCTTGCAAGGTCATTCCCATCTCCAAGAAACTGTAAATTTTGGTTGATGATCGCCTTTATTGTAGTTGGCGAAATGTTGCCTAGCTGCACTCTCTCCCTGATCTGTGCGATTAGATTGTCTATTTGATAAACACTGCCAACCAGGAATGGTCTGATCCCTTGATTAGCACAGTCAACATTTATGTGGTTAATAAAATTAATAGTCATACTAATATATCTCACTTTATATTCACGGTTATATTTTAATATATAGAATATATCTAGGTTTTTTGTAAATTTATTTTTTAATCTTTTTTACTTAGCCACTGGCAACTTAGCCCTTGGCATTAAAAAAAATATCATTATAATTAATAGTAAGTGAGGTAGTTATGGTATCTTCAAGTTCATCTGCTCCATTAGATTCACTAGCAAGAGCTCGAGATGTTGTTGCAGAAATACAAAATAGCAGTAGCGGCGCAATTACTGCCGCTAAAGTTTCTCGAGTTATAACGGCACAATTTCCACAGTTATCGCCCTCGGAGGCCGCTACCATAGCAGACACCGTAATAGGTTCTGCAACTGAAATCGTTGCTTGTTTGAATCCGTACAGCTCTGCACAGCAGCCAAATGTGTCCCGCGCGCAAACATTAGTACGTGAGTGTCTTACTTCTATTGAGCATCGTCAACAACGCCTCAGGTCTGGTATTACTAGCCATGAGAGTAGTGCTCACACAGCACGACAAACAGCGCTCTCTCGCCACAGACAAACTCAAGGGCAAACAACTACCAGCATGCATGTAGAGCCATCACTGACAACAACACAGTCGACATCTGCATTATCTTCATCTGCAACAGAGTCCGAGTCGGCACTCATATCCACAATTCCCTTAGATATACGTAGACACATAATACAAGAATACATTCCTGTAGTGAGTGTGCAAAACATTGGAGAATCTATAGCAATTCTAGGACGCGAGGAAGTCGCACAATCTTTGTGTACGAACCTGGACGGCTATGCCATTCAAGACAATCCTTATATTGGAATGAGGAGCTTAATAGAAGAATTTTTACGTGAAGCGAACTATAGCGTAGGGGCGCTGAGAAATCATGAACTGCTAAGACAACTGTTTCCTACATCTTCCGCCATGAATAATTTTATTGAAAAATTTAGAAATGCTGTACGTATCGTAGATGTGCGTAATACTAGTATAAACGCAACGACTTTCCAGCAATTAGTAACTGACTGCCCTCGTGCTAAAATAATACAGCTTGGCAGTACGGTAGACTTCAGACTCACATCTGTTTTGGCCGCTCTTCGGAGCTCTCATTACCTTAATACACTGCCATCTTCGGATGCAGGCGGCAATTGCTGCTGGGATGTTGGATTTGATATTATGACGCGCGCGGGTTATAACATAGATAATGTGCGCAACGATCCGGTGGTAAACTCAATACACAACACAGCAGCGAAAATGGATACTTTTATTACAATGTTCAAGCACACGCAGCTATCTCTTGATCTACGAACAGCTGCTTTAACAGCAGACCAGATGGTGCAGCTTTGCAGGGAGCTTCCTAATCTTGAAGACATTCACCTTCCCGCTACCGTTACTGATGAGACCTTAAGAAGAATAGCTGCAGCGACGCCGCGGCTGCAACGTCTGCGCATTTCTGGAAATACCAGCATTACCGGTGAGGGCTTGGACGCTTTTGCTTCAAGAATCCCTCAAACTATTATTCAATTAGACATCAGTGGCTGCACAAACATCACTGCAGCCGGCCAGAATCAGATTACAAGACTTACAAACCTTGAAAGTTTTAATGCCAGCAGTACTCCTGTTACCAACCAGGTACTCAGTCACTTCCATAACCTGCAACGCGTACGCCTTGATGGCTGCCCAAATATTAACAACTCAATATTTACAGTACTCCAAAATTGTCCAAATCTACAAGCCCTAAGCCTTTCCCGCTGCCCTCAAATTAGGGGTGAGGGCTTATTCAATGTATCATCTCTGCATCGCTTGCATAGCATATGCTTAAATGGTATCCAGTTTTCGGCAGCAGGGACAGAAGAACTGAGGAGGCTCATGCATGTAGAGCCACTATATCAAGAAGGTCTAGCACAACCATATCATGCTGGAATACGAAGACTGTCTATTAATAATTCTAATTTGCATAATGATGATATCTCCACAGTGTGTAGCAATTCCCTTCAATTTTTGCATGCTTGGCCGCAAGTCCTCAGCAAAGATGACGATACTCCAGATAATACTTTGGGGGCTAACATACGACGCTGCTACCCATCCTTAGTGATGAAGAGGACAGAATGCGACGTGCTTGAACTCCCATATCCTTCTGGAATTACTATATAGACTGGAATTGCTGTGATGATCTTTTTGTGGATTGGCTGAAATGTCCAATCTGTGATACGATAAAGATGAAAAATTTATAAAGACATGACCACATCAACCATTTCTCTTCCGTCTAAACTTTCCACGCTCCGGCAGCGCATCCCTGCCCAATACCTGAAATTGATAGGTATTGTGGCGTTTGGCTGGCTCCTGTGGTATTTTGCACAACCAGAAGAGCTCTCACCCCAAGGATGGAGCCTGTTTGTGATCTTCGTCTCGACTATTGCAGCGATTGTCATAAAACCCTTGGCAATTGGTGGGGTATGTCTGCTGGCTATAAGCACACTGCTCCTCACAAAGACCCTCGATCTCACAACGTGCCTCCATGGCTTTTCTAATGACCTGATCTGGCTTATCCTCAGCGCTTGCTTTCTTGCGCGCGCTGTTATAAAAACAGGCTTTGGCAAGCGCGTAGCCTACCTCTTTATCACGCTCTGCGGCGCCTCGCCATTTGGTCTGAGTTATGGCCTGCTCTTAAGCTCTATCACCATGGCCGCTATCATCCCATCGACAACCGCGCGTACGGGCGGCATCATCATGCCGGTGCTCGCTGCACTCATTCAAGCAATACAAGGCACATCCAAAGCATCTACTAAGGAAAGCAATAACACAGCTGCATTTTTGACCCTCACTGTCTTTCATGGCTCCGTCATTGCAAGCGCCCTGTTTATCACAGCCAATGCTGGCAATCCCATTGCTATCAAGTTTGCTGCAAGCCATGGCGTCTCTATTTCTTGGGCCATGTGGGCAGGCGCAGCTCTTGTGCCGGGCCTCATCACGATTGCTCTCTTGCCCGTGCTTATCCGTTATTTTTGCCCCTGTTCTATTGCCCATAAACAAGAAGTAGCCGCGCATGCAAAAGAGGAGCTTCATGCTATGGGCCGTGTCTCCTTTGGGGAAAAGGGGCTCATTGCGGTTTTTTCCCTGTTGCTTGGATTATGGTCTTTAGGACCCCTTTTAGGCGTACACGCAACCGAAGCAGCCATTTTTGGCGTGGCAGCGCTTCTCATCATCCGCGTCCTAGAATGGAAGGATATTGTGGCCGAAGAGCTTGCCTGGGATACGTTTTTCTGGCTTGCAACGCTTCTGATGATGGCCTCAGAACTGCAGCATCAGGGGGTTACAACCTTTTTTACAAGTAAGATTGTGCATATTATCCCTACCTCATCATGGCAGCTAGCGCTCACCTGCATTTCATGCATGTACTTCTATAGCCACTACCTCTTCGCAAGCACAACCGCTCATATTAGCGCCATGTTCCCACCTTTTCTTGCCCTGGCCATTGCAACAGGGGCACCACCTGAGATTGCAACACTGACGTTGGGATTTTTGAGTAGCCTCTTTGGTGGCCTTACCAACTACTCTTCAGGCCCGGCTCCTATCCTGTTCGCGCAAGGCTTTGTGGATATAAAAACATGGTGGAAAATAGGCGCAATCACAAGCATCGTCTATCTGCTCATCTGGCTTGGTATTGGCCCTCTCTGGTGGCGTGTGTTGTTCTAATAATTTTACAATAATTGTCCTACACCATATCATGAGTCCATTTTCTTCACCAATCTAACATTGCTTGTTGACATAAAAACACATTTATTCGACAATGGCATTGCTTGACAATTTAAAAAGAGGGATTTGTTCATGCGAAATTTTTTTGTTGTTTTAGGGGTATTGGCTACGGCATTTTTTGGGAGTCGCGATACTCTCCACGCAAAACATAAACATGCTACTCAAGTTACCATGCAGCGCGGGGGATACACATTTCTTGCCCAGTATAAAGTGCACATTCATTCAGCAAATTCGCCCACAGAGGTGATCTTAGTAGTAGGTTCAGGTAGACTGACGCATTCCTTATTAGGGCCTACGTCTGGGGATGTATTCCTAGGTCCATTCGCAGTATTTATGCAATCGCCAACTGCTCATGGTGAACCAATTAATTTCGAGGCTTGGGAAAACAATAATAGAGATATTCAAATCACTAAAAATAATATTCAACCTTCATCAATGCTTTACCAAGCCGCCATCAGAATCCTCAAAAGAGCAGGGCATCGCTTTGATATTGCACGCTCTCATAAAATTATACTGCCCGCCACGCCTCATCTTTCTAAAAATATTCATATTGCGTCTTTGGATTCTTCAACCCTTACACGTTTTTATTTTCTTCGTATCGGGCCGCCTCATCGCAACTACACACGCCGTGGACGCCGCCTATTTAAATCAAAGAGCATCCATGTCTCTTCACGATTGGAGCGAGTAGCAAAATACGGAAATCGAAAAGTGATTACAACAACAGTTACTTATGATCGATCCGATAACCATTTTTCTAAAAAGATGCGAAAGATAAAATTTGTGAAAATCAAAAATAAATTCAAAGTACTCAACTGTCCTCGTGATACACCGTCCTTATTA
>Ga0207126_1153_pt1 | contig 10385 bp, 3 predicted proteins | sample Alteio_BWMinHeat_20_FD_153586 | JGI IMG/M metagenome (GOLD analysis project Ga0207126, IMG submission 153586) | Enriched cells from forest soil in Barre Woods Harvard Forest LTER site, Petersham, Massachusetts, United States -... | ecosystem: Environmental > Terrestrial > Soil > Temperate forest >...
TAAATTGTTGTAAATCATCGCAGAGAAAGAGGAATGCCCCCTTCCGAAGATTTTCGTTATGAGAATAGGTCATCAATTCGCATAATTCGGCATATTGATCTTGATGATTTGTTCTGAATTCACGTAGTTCACGTAATGCTGTCTCGTCTCGTACAATGAGTTTGCTCATGTTATCTATCATATGAGCAGTAGTGCGCGTATTGGTAAGGAAGTCCTCTCTATCTGAAAAATAGGTACGCATTTCGGTATATATTACTTCTTCGGATGGCAGCCTATCTTTTATGAGGAGAGCGTACTGTCTGTAATATTCTTTTCTTTTTGCATCATTTGAAGAGCGCTCAGCACGAGGATATTGCTGTTCTAAACGATGGAGACGCTCTAATATTAGAAATTTTTCTAGTTTGTTGCGAACATTGCTTTCTAATCTAGTGGCATCTCTTTCTGCATCAGTCATTTGGCACATGAGATTTAATATTTCTGAGAGTGTTGTCGCAGTGAGCGGCTTGCCTGCGAGGTATTCAACGCGGGCCTGAGCATGAAGTGCCCAAAGGGCGCGATTTTCTGCGAATAATGAAGAGATGACAGCCTGATCTGGAAGAGCTTCCTGCAGCGCCTCAAGGCTCGCTACTCTATTGGGATCATTTTTAGGTCTGAGCCTATTTTCGCTGAATGTGCGGAGACGGACGTGATAACTGACGTCTCTCTCAAGGCTTTCAGTAAAATTGCTGGTGTTAGGGCGTTGCAGGGCATATATGGCGTATAGCTCTTGTCGCTGGTCTGAGAAGGGCATCACGTTAGACAGGGCGGTCATACGCTGGCCACGCTTGCGATGATACTCAGCTATTTCCGTAGCAGTATGGGAAGGTTTGGATGCATAGGAGGTTTCGAGATCTTGAATTTGGTTGAGTAGTGACAGTGCCTCGAACCAGTTGTGTATGGCACGCAAGTCGCCACTGATAGTAGTACCTCGAAACTCTGTTACCATTCTTCGAAATATTGGGGTGTTTAACGCTAGAAGGCGCGTATTTTTTTGTTGTAGATAGGTTTGGCTTGCTTGAAGAGTAGCAGGTCCATGTCTACGAATCTGAGTAAATTCACGATCGAGTGAGTTGAATTCACTCATCTGCCTTATGTGTTGCTGTCTTGTGGTGATTTCATCCATAAACGCACGCACACCTATCTGTGCGGAGTCTTTCATGCTTTGATATCTTGCAGAACCCATTTGTCCTTCTAGTGTTTCAAGTTCACGTATTAGCTGCAACATATCAGCGCCGCTTCGGCTGCTTTGTCTTTCAAGCCATTGGAGTTTTAGGAGCGCGCAAGCTAATTGCTGTTCTAATGAAAATGGCCGTGGGGCCGCTGCAGCGAGTGCAAGCCCCAAACACTCTGGATGCACAATGGGTGTGTTGATAAGTGCCCCAAGGGAATTTGAGGAAAAGGCATTTGTCAGTGTTTCTATGTTTTGTACCCAGCTGCGAGCGAGCTCGCAATTTCTGAGTGTAGTAGCCCTCCCAGCGGTATTTGGAGGTAGATTGGTTGTACGCTGAGAGAGTTCATTGATACGGCGTCGCAGTTCTTGAGGCGTCTCTTGCGCACATAAAGCAATGAAATCTGCAGGATTGCCCTTACCGAGCTTTTGTATGGCTGCTTTTGTAAGAAGACGCTTTTCATGATTTTCAATTATCTGGAGCATATTTGCAGGGATAGGTCCTCTCTCTCTAAGGATGGCCCTACAGTCGTTTATAGTGGTATACACAGCGCGAAGGTCTTTGCCTTTTATAAGGGTGTCAAGATAATGCGCCTCGAGAAAATGCTCGAATTCGGCTGGAGTATTGGTATTAATGGCTTGCTGCATTGCTACGAATTTTTTATATTCCTTCTGTAAGTTTACGACGCGGCCCGTGGACCTAGTTCTGTTCTCATAGCGAGACAGCTCTGTTGGATGAGCTTGTACAAAGGCACAATACCCTCTAAAATCATTGGAGTTGATAATAGAGGAAAATTGTGCCTGCAAGCATATATCACGAACCTCATTACGGAGAGAGGCATTAGTTGTTGTAGGTATTGCATTGAGGATAGTAGCTATCGGTACATTCCTGAATTGAGATATCATTGTATGAATAAGATTCTGGCCGGTAGAGGGGTTCTGGATATAAAATCGGATGCAAATAGCTACTTTTTTTTCAGGAGGTAATTGAGGATCTGTGCTAACAATCGATGGTATCATACTTAGGATATCGTTCTCTTGTTCCATGTTCGGTGCAGATAAAATTGCTGGTATGTCTAATTGCCTCCAGCTATCCACAGAAGTGGAGAGCTCTTGCAGCATCTCTTTCCATCGCAAATAATGTCTTCCCAAATCTGTGTTTGCAGGAGTATGGTCAGCCCAACTAGAAAAGAGGGCAAGAGCAGTGGATACAGGAATATTTGTCGTCTGAAAGAACTCGTTTACCGTAAAACGATTAGGAGGTTCTACGGTTGAAGATACATTAGCTAGGGTCTTTAAGGCATCGGATAGTTTGTCGAGTCGGGCAGCCCCGACTTCACTCACGGGATCAGGAAACATTTTCATTGCGTTCTCTACAAGAGCTTTCACTTCCGCAGGAGGGGTGTTCCGCAAGAGATCGAAGACAGGAGAGGGATTGTTTTCGAAATTTCTTAAAGCGTTATATAGAACTGTTTGGTTTTTATATTTTAATATGATGCTTTTTAGCTCATTTGGGATAGAATTATCTCTTTCCAGTGCTTGAAAGATTGATATTAGTGTTTCGCAATTCGAAAACGAATAATCTACGAGTTTTTTAAGCTTGCTCTCTAGTTCGGCAGTATCATTAGTAGTTATGGCATTTTTTATTTCTGAACAGTGATCAACGAAAAAACCATGCAATTCGAGAGGATCTCCTGAGATGTGATTTACTAACTGGAAGGTGTCCTGATCACATTTGAGCAGTGTTTCACAATAGCTGGTTGGATCATTGTTTTGGATAGCCCGTATAAGGCTCATAGAGTGGTCGAGGTGCCCATAAAAGGTGCGTGCTGTAGCTGCATTACTATTTGCTTCTATAAATTCTGCAACCACTGCTTGATATCGGGCTTCTGGCACGTTCGTGTGCGCTGTTATAAATGCTTGTATCAGTTGATAGTATTCGCGCAATGTGGCAGTTTCGGTAGCTGAGGGAGATCTATTTTGCGTGCTGCACTGTGATACTATGTCACGACATTCTTGTTCCCTTCCTTGAAGCTGGCGCAAGCGTTGTAAAACATCTTGTTCTGCTGGCGACCAGTGACGCACTACACGCACCTCTGAAGAGGCTTCTCCTGTCTCGCGGCCATGCCTTCCAAGTACTGACTGGGTCACTCGTGCCAATTGCTGCTGCGCAGGTAAATTTTGTTGACTCTGCTGCCCGCCTTGAAATTGTGTACGTTGTGCGCGTAGTATTGTGCGTTGCCCCGTTTGCGGCGAGGCTGTCATACGCATTCGTTGCGCTGCAGATACTACAGGCGCAGTAGAGTCTTCGGGTTCCCTCTGTCTCGTTCGCCTTCCTCTTGAAACGTGTTGAGATGGCTGTGATGGCTGCGATGGCTGTGATGGCAAAGATGCCGATGATGAAGAGCTAGGAGTAACTGTCATATATATACCTATATTTTTAATTTCATTTTATCAAATAGACATTAAATTAAAATAAAAATTTTTATTGATTCACAGATTTCAGTTTGATATGGCTCCCACGGAGGCAGTGGCATACGCATCAGGTCAAGGGATATTAGCATAACAAACGTTATAGCTAATACAAGCCATGGTTGCTTTTTTTACAGGGAGAGCTGCAGAGACCAGCGACGGTTTGGAATGTTCGATGCATTTTTCCGCTGGAAGCGGAAAAGTCCAGACATATAAAAATAGACTGGCAAATTTATTTGTCAGCCTATTTTTATATGTCTGGATTTCAACGAGCATATGCTCGTTGAAAATGCATCTTTGTTGCTTCTTAATAAGCCCATCATAATCCCTCAGCTTTCTCTCTCATCTCCCCACTACCCAGACCTTCTTCATCAATGCATCTAGCACCCCACACGCCTCTGACAAGCTCTCTCTGTAAGCTCTCTCCTGCAGCTCTCCCTGTTAAAAAATGTGCCAAAGCCTGTGAGAGCCATGGCTTAATCTGATGCATATGCGGCTGTGGTGGAATGCATGAGCCCCGCGTGCAGCGCATACTTTACCACACATCTGTAGCTGGGAGTAGTTAGAGAAGAGTAGTCTGAGCAGTAGCATTTTATGGGACGTGTAGTTGCAGATATGCCTCTGCTTGTTCCATGGTCCAGCGGCTATTAACATCATCATGCATGAGCATACAAATTACCCACTGCATGTGCTGTTCTTCCGTTTTTTGTTCTGGGGGGATTGTAGCAAGTCTCTCCCGCCGCTCAACCACAAGTTCATTATATTCCTGCTGCATATCATCCATTTCAGCGCCACTTAGGTTTGGCGGGTAGGGTTTGCCCATGAGAGTAGAAACCCACTGAGGCTGTCCAAAATACATCTCAAACAAAATGCATCCTCTGACCCAGCTTTCGATTTTTTTATAATGTACAGGGCGCATAGTAGGATCTTGTGTTATTGGAGGCTGTATTGGCGGTACGCGCCTCCTGAGAAGCTCCGGAGGGGTATACCACCAGGCTCCATATCTATTATTGTTCAAAGGAAAGCTTGTGAATGGTTCGTTAGGTCCAAGAAAGCTGGAGAGTCCAAAATCGGTTATATGCAGCTGTCCTTGGCCATTGACAAGTATATTGTCTGGTTTTAAATCCCCATGGAATACATTGCGTCGCTCCATTGCGGCAGCGGTGCGCACGAATTGTCTGGTAAAATCATTTCGTTCGGCTGCGGTAGTGCCAGCTCGTATGACGTTGCCAAGAGTACCACGGTCTGCTCTATTTAAAATGAGGCTGAGGGTTCTTTCTGGCGCTTGTATCCCTTGCCGTGCAGTTGTTGAAAACCATGTAATAGTGTGCAAACGTGCCACTCCATCCACATCGCGCAGTGCTTCATAAAATGGTAGCTCTCGTATGATATCTGCAAGCTTGAGTGGCGCGGTTATATCAGCAGGTAATTGAGGTGTTAACTGCACAGCTTGAGTGACAGCATCGACGCTGCGATCTTGCAGAGGGATAATAACAGCACTTATTACTTTTTTGAAGGTACCACCCGCTTTTAAACTTGAAATATCAGGGTGTGAAATGATGGTAACGGTTCGCTTATGCCAATCAAACTGTACATCTCTTGCGATGCTATGCTCTGAAGAGGAAAAATAATGATGTGCAAGTGTATCAGTAGGTTCTACGGTATTTTCAATAAAGGCAACCAGTTGCCAGAGTTGTTGTGTCGTTAAAGCGGGCCAGGATTCAAATGTGCTGCCTTGTGTGGCACTTTGAATCTGGGTAAAGCGTGCCATAAGAGGGTCATTTGCTTCCAAAGCGCTGGCAATGAGATTACATGTGTCTTTGCCTTCTTGTATGGCCTGTGCAATCCAGGTGCGTGGAGCGGCTGTATAGTCTCTTCTACACTCTATCAGTGCATTTTGAAGGGTCGAATTTGTTTGAAAATGAGAGTCATTCTGCAGTGCGCTTAGTGTTGCTGCGGCTGCCCCTGGGTTTTGAGCATGTAATTGCCTTAATTGTAACTGAGCAGTTTGGGGGTGGTTTACACACAATGCATGTGTTATGGAAAAGATGCGGAGTACCTCACTTCGTACTTCCGGCGCTAAATATCTGTGTGCTATAGTTTCAAAAAGAGCTTTATTTGGAGTGCGACATGTAAGTGCAATAGTACGCGCCATTTGGAGTGTCGCATCTTGTGTATCAGCAATTGCTTTCATTCCCGTTAGCATGTTTTCGAGTTCCAGAAGTCTCGGCGAAATGGGTTGATTTTGATCGTTAAAAGAATTTTTAACACATTCCACAACACGCAACAAATCAATATCAGGCGGAATGCGTTCCAAAATCTGCGCTATAGAGTTATCGGGATAGCCTACGAGTCTAATACGATCTCTTTCTGCATCAGTCATTTGACACATGAGATGCAGTACTTCTGGCAGTGTGGTTGCAGTGAGCGGCTTGACTGTGAGGTATTCAATGCGGGCCTGAGCATGAACTGCCCAGAGAGAGCGATTTTCTACGAACAATGAAGAGATTACAGCATTATCTTGCAGCACCTCTTGCAGCACTTCTTGCAGCACCTCTTGCAGCACCTCAAGCCCGCATCTATTGCCCTGGTATTCGCGGAGATGGATATGATAATTAACTTCTCTCTCAAGGCTTTCAGTAAAATTGCTGGTGTTAGGGCGTTGCAGGGCATATATGGCGTATAGCTCTTGTCGCTGGTCTGAGAAGGGCATCACGTGAGACAGGGCAGTCATGTGCTGGCCACGCTTGCGATGGTATTGAGTTATTTCCGTGGCAGTATGGGAAGGCTGCGATGCATAGGAGGTCTCAAGATCTTGAAGTTGGTTGAAGAGTGACAGTGTCTCGAGCTTGCCATGTATGTCACATAATTCGGCACTCATAGTAGTGGATTGAAACTCTTTTACCATTCTTCGAAATATTGGGGTGTTTAATGCTAGAAGGCACCTGTTTTTTTGTTGCAGATAGATTTGGCTTGCTTGAAGAGTAACAGGGCCGCGTTTGCGAAGATTTGTAAACTCACTATCAAGTGTTTTGAGTTCGTTCATTTGCCTTATGTGTTGTAGTCTTGTGGTGACTTCATCCATAAACGCGCGTATACCTATCTGTGCGGCGTCTGTCATGCTTTGATATCTTGTGCTGCCCATCTCTCCTTCTAGTTCTTCAAGTTTTCGCATCAGCTGCAGCATATCAGCGCCGTTGCGGCTGCTTTGTCTTTCAAGCCATTGGAGTTTTAGGAGTGTACAGCTATATTGCTGTTCTAACGAAAATGGCCGTGGGGATGCTGCAGCGAGTGCAAGCCCCAAACACTCTGGATGTACAATGGGTGTGTTGATAAGTGCCTGGAGAGAATTTGAGGCAAAGGCATTTGTTAGTGTTTCTATGTTTTGTATCCAGCGGTGTGCAAGCACGCAATTGTTGAGTGTAGTGGCTCTTCCAGCAGTATCTGAGGACAGATTAATTCTGAGTAGGGATAGTTCATTGATACGGCGTTGCATCTCTCGAGGCGTCTCTTGTACACATAAAGCAATGAAGCCAGCAGGATTGCCCTCACCGAGCTCTTGTATGGCTGCTTTTGTAAGTAGACGCTTTTCATGATTTTCAAGTATTTGGAGCATATTTGCAGGGATAGGCGGTTCTCTCGAGCTGAGGATGCCTCTACAGTCGTTTATACTAGTATACGCAGCGCGAAGATCTTCGCTTTGTATAGGGGTATCAGGATAACACGTTTCGAGAAAATGCTCGAAGTCGGCCGGAGTATTGGTATTGATGGCTTGCTGCATTGCTACGAGCCTTTGATATTCATTTTGTAAGTTTACGAAGAGGCCGCTGCACATGTTGCTGTTCTTATAGCGAAACAGCTCTGTTGGATGAGCTTGGGCAAAGGCACAATACCCCCTAAAATCATTGGAGTTGATAATAGAGGAAAATTGTGGCACCAAGCATAGATCTTGAACGACATCGCGGAGAATATCAGCTGTGGTTGCAGGTATTGCATTGAGGATAGTGGCTATCATCGGTACATCCCTGAATTGAGATACTATCGTCGTAATAAAACGCTCACAGTCCTGCACTAGGCCTGTACCTAGTCTAGGTTCCTGGATATACAGGCGAATGTAAATAGCTAATTTTTTTTCAGGAGATAATAGGGGATCTGTTCTAACGATAGATGGTACCATATCTAGGATATCGGTATTTTGTTCCATGTTAGGCGCCGATAAAATCGCAGGTATGTCTAATTGCCCCCATCTATTCACAAAGGTGGAGAGAGTTTGCAGCTTCTCTTTCCATTCCAAATAATATTCTCTTAATGGTGCATCTGTAGCCGCCCAACTAGAAAAGAGGGCAAGAGCAGTGGATACAGGAATATTTGTCTTCAAAAAGAAATCGGCTACTTTATAATAACTAGGGGGCACTTCAGCTGAAGATACATCAGCTAGGGCGTTTGCAACACTGGTTAGTTTTCCGTGCTTATCGCGCTCGGCATCAGACACAGGATCAGGAAACATTCTCATTGTGTTTTCTATAAGAGCTTTTACTTCTGCAGGGGGGGTATTCCGCAAAAGATCGAAGAAAAGAGAGGGATTGTTTTCGTAGTTTTGGATAGCCTGTATAAGGCTCATAGAGTGATCAAGGTGCCCATAAAAGGTGCGTGCTGTAGCTGCATTACTATTTGCTTCTATAAATTCTTCAACCACTGCTTGATATCGAGCTTCTGAAACTTGCGTGCGCGCTGTTATAAATTCTTGTATCAGTTGATAGTAATCGCGCAGTGTGGGAGTCTCAGTAGATAAGGGAGATCTGTTTTGCGTGCTGCACTGTGATGTTATGTTACGATATCCGTCCTCCCTTCCCTGAAGCTCACGCAAGCGTTGTAAAACATCTTGTTCTGCTGGCGACCAGTGGCGCACCACACGCACCTCTGAAGAGGCTTCTCCTGTTTCGCGGCCACGCCTTCTGCTGGTTGTGAGTATTGACTCGGCCACTTCGGCCACATGTGCTGTCTGCGGCTGCACAGCTACATGTTGTTGACCTTGCTGCCCGTCTTGAGATTGTGTACGGCGTGCGCGTAGTATTGTTCGTTGCCCCATTTGCGGTGGTGTTTGTAGCGTGGATTGCGGCGTGGTTATCGGAATTGCTTGGGCTACCTCTTCTATATGCATCCGTCTCGCTGCAGGCTCTTCGGACTCAGTAGGGTCTGCAGGTGTCCTCCGTCTTGTTTGCCTAACGCGCTGAGATGATGGCGATGGCGTGGGCGGCAAAGATGCCGATGATGAAGGTAGAGGTGGAGGTGGAGGATTAACTGCCATATGTATACTTGTATTTTTAATTTCATTTTAACAAATAGATATTAAATTAAAAGAAAAATTTTATTGATCAGTAGAGCTCAGAACCATATAAGTTACGCAGCTTGTAAATCCGTTATGGAAAGCATAATGGTTTTAAGAAAGCTGTAGGAGCCTATGAGCGCAAAATCCAGTTGTATTTTGCGCTCATAGGTAGTCATGCAGTGACTGAACGAGTTTTGAAAATAACGAGAAGATGCCTCACATGTTGCCTGAAGGGCAACAATTGTAACAGCCCAGGGCAACGCCCTGGGTTAAACGATCACCCTCACATGTTGCCTGAAGGGCAACAATTGCAACAGCCCAGGGCAACGCCCTGGGTTAAACGATCACCCTCACATGTTGCCTGAAGGGCAACAATTGCAACAGCCCAGGGCAACGCCCTGGGTTAAACGATCACCCTCACATGTTGCCTGAAGGGCAACAATTGCAACAGCCCAGGGCAACGCCCTGGGTTAAACGATCACCCTCACATGTTGCCTGAAGGGCAACAATTGCAACAGCCCAGTGAAAGGGCGACCAACACCATCGTGGAGAGGTCACCGTTCCGCCGGGCTGTGCGCTGTGCGCTGTGCGCACGCCCGCGCTCCACGCGGGGCTAACACCAGCCGCCACTACCGTGGCGGAGGCTATGGCGCTTCCACGCATTGAGTGAACAAGCATACCATTGAAACATGCATTAATTTTGCCAATATTATGGCCTACACAAACGCGAAAAACCATTTTTACTTTTCATGCAAAGAATAGCTTCAAACTGTAACATTTTTTTACGCGAATCGTGGGCTCCGGGGCTCCTGCACCCTGGGCTATACATATTTCGGCCCTACGGGCCTTTGCCAGGGCTATAGACTGCCTCCCTTACTCTATGCATACGCATCAGGCTAAGGCTGGAGTGGTGTCAACTTAAGGCAAACGCGTAACATATTATGCTTCTAGTTGATATGGACCCCACCGCGGCAGCGGTGGAATTCATTAGCCCCGCGTGGAGCACGGCCGTAGCGCCCGCGCTACGGTCGGCGAAACGTGGGGGTTACAGGTGCATGAAATACAATAGAGCTGCGGTAGCAGCGACACCCATTATATTTGACCTAATCAATGCACATATTGTTGCTGCCGATCATTTCTGTGTCGCTGCTACCGCAGCTCTGTTTTTTTACCCGTTTCTCTAACCCCACGTTCCGCTCGGCCCGCGCGCGATGCGCGCAGCCTTCACTGCACGCGGGGCTAGAGCTGCATTTCGCCACTACCGTGGCTCGGTTCTGATTGGTTACAAGTTTCTTTAAGTTGACACCACTCCGACCTTAGCCTGACGCGTATGCGGCAGCGGTGGAATTCATTAGCCCCGCGAGGAGCACGGCCGTA
>Ga0207126_1155_pt1 | contig 10221 bp, 8 predicted proteins | sample Alteio_BWMinHeat_20_FD_153586 | JGI IMG/M metagenome (GOLD analysis project Ga0207126, IMG submission 153586) | Enriched cells from forest soil in Barre Woods Harvard Forest LTER site, Petersham, Massachusetts, United States -... | ecosystem: Environmental > Terrestrial > Soil > Temperate forest >...
GGTTCCGCGTCCGGCCATGTTGGTCGCGACGGTAACCGCACCCTTGCGCCCGGCCTGTGCGACGACGCGCGATTCGCGCTCGTGCTGCTTGGCGTTCAGCACCTGGTGCGGAATGCCGGCTTTCTTCAGCAATTCGGCGATGGCTTCGGATTTCTCGATGGAGATCGTGCCAACAAGCACCGGCTGGCCGCGTTCGTGATATTGCCGGATGCCATTGTCGAACGAATTGTCTTCCTGCATGATGCCGTTGACGACGGCTACGAATTTTTCTTTTTCCGTGCGGTAAACAACGTCCGGGGATTCGATGCGGATCAAATGGCGGTTCGTGGGAATGACGGTGACGTCCAGATTGTAAATCTTGCCGAATTCCGCCGCTTCCGTTTCCGCCGTACCGGTCATGCCCGAAAGCTTCTTATACATGCGGAAATTCTGGAAGGTAATAGTCGCGAGCGTCTGGTTTTCGCGTTCGATCTTCACGCCTTCCTTGGCTTCCACGGCCTGGTGCAGTCCGTCGGACCAGCGGCGGCCGGGCATCTGGCGGCCCGTGAATTCATCGACGATGATGACTTCACCGTCTTTCACGACGTAATCCACGTCGTGCTTGTAGAGCGTATGAGCACGCAGCGCCTGGTAGACATGGTGCATGATGTCGATGTTTGCCGGATCGGACATGTTGGTCAGTGACAGAAGCCGTTCGCACTTGGCGAATCCCTCTTCCGTGAGCGTTGCGGTGCGGTGTTTTTCGTCCAGCGTGTAATCAATGTCCTGAATCAGCTTGGGAATAATCTTGTCGATCTTGGCATATTTATCGGTGGACTCTTCCGACGGCCCGGAAATGATCAACGGTGTGCGCGCTTCGTCGATGAGGATGGAGTCCACTTCGTCGACGATGGCGAACTGGTGCCCGCGCTGCACGCATTGCGCCAGGTCGTACTTCATATTGTCGCGGAGGTAGTCGAAGCCGAATTCGTTGTTCGTGCCGTAGGTGATGTCCGCGCCATACGCCGCGCGCCGCTGGTCGTCATCGAGGTCGTGAACAATTACGCCGACGCTCAATCCCAGCGCGCGGTACAACGGGCTCATCCACTCCGCGTCGCGGCGCGCCAGGTAATCGTTTACTGTGACAATGTGTACGCCGCGCCCGGCCAGCGCGTTCAGCACCGCGGGGAGCGTCGCGACGAGCGTCTTGCCTTCGCCCGTTTTCATTTCCGAAATCTTGCCTTCGTGCAGAACGATTCCGCCGATGAGCTGAACATCGAAATGCCGCATGTTCAGGAAGCGGCGGCCCGCTTCGCGGACCAACGCAAACGCCGGCACAATCGCGGGGTCCAGCGCCTGCTGCAACTGTTCTTTGTAGGCGGATTCGGCGGGATCGGCGTCCTTCAACTGCTCCTGCACCTGGGCTCGGAGCTCCGCAAAACGTGTCTTCAGGCCTTCGTGGCTGAGCGACTGCACTTCGGCTTCGCGCGCGTTGATGTCCGCGATCGCCGGCTGCAATTTCTTGATGTCGCGCTCGTGCTTGGTGCCGATAAACCGGGCAACGACGCGGTCTAGTATTTGGGCTGCTTCCATGTATGGCTCGCCGTCTCCTGACGGTCACTAGAACTACGTTCGCACGGACTGCTTTCTTACCGCAGATGCAAACAATCTATTGTAACTGGTGGGATGCAGAAGAGCCAAGAAAGAGGGCGTGGGTGGTAAGTTGGTTTCTGAAATTGCCCCGAGGATGGTTGAAAGCGGCGGCTCTCGACGTTACGCAAGCGGATTGCGGATTCAGAATAGCCCACCCTTTCAAAACCCAAACCCGAAAGGGTGGGGCGGGGCACCCTCGTATTTCAGCGTTGCGACAACGGTGAAAATAGCGCCCTCTGAATCGTCTAGTACCAAGAGTGAGAAAGGAAAGAATTCACGGCCCACCTGCCATGTTAATTTACCTGATCAGTCCGTGAATCCTGACGTTGTGATTCCTTCTTCCATCAAGCCAATGTTGTCCACCATCCGAAGGCGGCCATCCAGAATCTTGAACACCTCGTTGATCTGCATCCTGCGGTCGCTGTTGCCGTAGTAGAGAATCGCGTAGCCGATGACGATCCCGCGTTCCGGATCGACCAACCCAATGCGCACCTCGGTTGCCGGCCCCCAGGGCTTCGGCCCAAGATTGCTCTCATAGCAGCCGACGTCGCCGCCCTCCTCAATACCATTCCGCGGGTTATGCGTAACGCGGTTTCCGCTGTGGTAGCGGTCGCAGCGAGGGTCGTAATCGGCTTGAACGGGATTGTGGTCCGTGAGTCCCTTGAAATAGGAAGTAATGATCCGCGCCAACTCTTCGCGTGTTGAACGCTCTTCCGGCGGCACAATGGTGTTGAAAATGGGATCGTACGGCACCAGGTTTTTGATGTTGACCCTTGGGCCGTCGTCGAAATTGACTTCGACTTCTCTGATCTTTCTGTCCACCAGCTTGAGCCGCGTGCCGATGTAGACCGTTTTTCCGGCCGCCGTCTCCGCCGCCACATGCTCAATCACATTTCCTAGAATTGGGTCAGCATACACGCCTTCTGACAGAATCTTCGTTACCCCAGTCCATTTGCTATCGCCAAGCGCGATAACTTTAGTGTTCTCGCGTATGTTTGCATTGGCCGCGAGCGGGATCTTTTCCGTGGTGTGTGCAAGCATGTTTGCGTTGAACTGCTTCGCCTGCTCAAGAAGGCAGGCACGGTCGCAGGTTGCCGCGGATGCTGCGTTGCTCAAGACGAACAACGCTGTTGCCGCGAACGCCAAACGGGAGATTCTCAGTGTAAATTTCCCGATCATAAATCTACATCCATGGATGGCTGACGGTCTCCTGACGGTCACTAGAACCATGTTCGCAAGGGCTGCTTTCTTACCGCAGATGCAAACAATCTATTGTAACTGGTGCGATGCGGAAGAGCCAAGAAACGCTAGTGGCGAGTGACGAGTGGCGAGACAAGGACAAAGAAAGTGACGGGCTAAAGCCCGCCCCTACAGGGGCGCGGCATTCGGCAGCGGATGAAGTTGCAGGAAGGCGGCTGCAGCGTCGCGGGCACGTCCCGCGATTTGGCGGGGGGTCGGCCGCTCGGCGACGCCGAGAAGCAGGCTCACCAGCAAATCGCGCCAGAGCAGCCCGCCGAACTGCCCGGCAAGTTCGGCAGGACGGCCCGTGAGCAGTCCGGACGCGTGGGCCTCGGCCATGATTTTACGCAGGGCGGCGCGGCTTGCCTCGCGTCCTATAGAGTTGAGCGCACGCGCCACTTCGGGGGCCTGGACCGCCTCGCCGATCGCCAGCCGGAATACCGCAATGACCGTGGGATCGCTTACCTCGCGAACGAACTTCGTCCCGAAAGAAACCAGCACCTGCTCCAGGGTCTCGCGATCGCGCAGCACGGGCAGGTCAGCGGACACATCAAATCGCTTGGCGCGCTGGCTGATGCAGGCGATCAGCATTTCCTGTTTGTTGCCAACTAGCGCGTAAAGCTCTCGCTTCGAAACGCGCGCGCGCGTCGCGATCTCAAGCGTGCTGGCCGTTGCGTAGCCGCTCTTCATGAACGCCGCAAAGGCCGCCTCAAGGATGCGCTCGCGCACCGCGGTTTCGTCCCCACCTTTCTGGCGGCGTTTTGACACCGATGCCTTAGCCATCACCCTCTCCCTGCCGACCCTGGTACCGTATAGTACCATTATCTCATTCTCGGGCGTAACCTTTTCTGCTCGCGAGCGTCTAAACTAGCTGTGGTACCCAGTGGTACCACGCAAGATCTAAATTCCGTGAGGAATCAAAAGGAGCTGAACAATGAAGATTGAAATGTTGTACCTGCTGCTGGGTTTCGCGACGGTCCTGGCGCCCCTGGCGCAAGGCCAGTCCACACCGCCGCAGCCCAAGATCACCGGCGTGCTGACGATCCTTACGCCGAAACCGGGGGTTACGGTCGAGCAAGTCATGAAAATCATGCCCGCCGAAATTCGCGCGACCGTTCCCCTGTATCTCGACGGCAAGATTCAGCAGTGGTTCACGCGCGGGGACGGCAAGGGCGTCATCTTCCTACTGAACTGCAAGGACGTGGCGGAGGCTCGGGCCCTCATCGAAAGCCTGCCTCTCTCGAAGGAAAACCTCGTGGACGAGCAGTTCATTCCGGTCGGGCCTCTCTTGCCGCTCGGGATACTGTTGAGAGATAGCCCGGCCAATAAGTGAACTCGTCTATCGGAAAGGAGGACAAATGTCGCCGGAAATCATCTTCAATCTGCATCTCATTCTAGGTTATGTCGCGTGGTTGCTTTGCTTCAGCGTGTACGTCATGCCCAGGCTCAAGTCGATGGACCTGGTCGCAGCGCAACGCGCCATCGCTACGCTGCACAGCTTCCGCTTCTTCGGGCTGGTCTTTATCCTTCCAGGCGTCGTCGGCCCGAATCTGCCCGCCGCTGGTTTCGCCACGTTCGCCGCCTACTGGGACCTGGCAACCGGGGTGCTGGCGATGCTGGCGCTTCTCACGGTAAGGATACGCCCGCTCTTCTGGCTTTTCGTCGTCGCCTTCAATCTCGTTGGGACGATTGACCTCGTCCTCGACTATTACCACGCCATCCAGGTTGGCCTTCCCGCGCTGGCGGGGCAGTTGGGCGCCACGTACGCGATCCCGATCCTCTACGTGCCCGTGCTGATGATCACGCACGTCGTCGCGTTCTATTTGCTGCTGCGTCCTCAGCCCAAGACGGTTCGAGCCCTCGCCGGGGATGCGGCGGCATCTTAGAGTTCCGCGTGTGTGTTCAGAAGCGGTTGAAGTTGGAAGAGCCGCGCCTGTATGGGACCAGAGCTGGATGGGCGACGGGGACAGACGGGACGTTTTCTGATGTTCATGTGATATCGATCGTTTGGCTCGTAATGATTGGAGACTTTCAGAGTAAGGGAAACTTCCCGTTTGTCCCCCGGCACTCACCGCTTGGACTACTCGGCCGCGGGAAACAACAACTCATTTCCGTCGGGATCGACGATCTTGATCACGTCGTAACCCCACCAGGACTTCTCGCTCGGAACCGAGCGCTCGACGATTTCACGGCGAAATGCGGTGAGTCCATCGACGTTCAGTGCCACGAACAAGCGCGCCTTGTCTCTTCGCGTGGCATCCTCGCAAAGGATGATCTCGCATCCCGCGCGATCGACTTGGCAGACCCCGCCCGCGCCGTCGCCCTCATGCCAAGTCTTCTCGAAGCCGAGCATGTCGATGTAGAAGCGAAGTGCGCGGTTCACGTCAGCAACGAAGAGCACGGGACGGGTATACCACCGGTGAGTGATTTGCTCTCTGACGGCTGTCTTGGTCATGCCGGTTCCTGATCCGCTTAACTGGTAGCAGGCCGAGCAGCATATCACGGGCAGCCCTGGGAGGCTCGCAACATAACGCCGATGCCCTCCCAGCGGCGAGTGGGGAGAAAAAGAAGCAGGCGGTGACGCGTTGCTAAACCGCGTCCTCCAGGTATCCGCTAATTGTGACGTTTGCTCCACTCTGGATGGGAGACAGCACCGCGCTGCGCTGAACCCCGAAAATCACATCCGTGCCGGCATCGGCATACAGGCGCGTCAACTGGCTCACAACAAAGAAATCCCCGGGACCAAATGTCGCTTGGTGTTCGGCAAATAGCCGATGGATGAGCGCTCCCGAACCCAGGACGTTTGTCGCGATAAACACAAACGGCCGCTGGCCTGTCGGCAGCTCGATATCGCAAGAAACGTATTCGATGACCAGTCTTCGCTTATTCGGTACGGTTGTAACTTTCACTTCCGCAGTGTTCCCGTTGTTTGGTATTTGGACGGATACTCTCGTCTGGAACGGAACCATGTCGCCATCCTCCTGCTGCTGCCTGCATCGCTTTTCGACGTGAGTTGTTTCTCGGAAATCAAAAAGGAAGAAAAAAGATCGTAACGGGGGTGAGAAACGTGGGTCGGCCTGCCACCGTTCGCCTTCGGCCGAACCCAGGATAGAGAAACGGCAAAAATCTGTGTCGTCCTCACCCCAAGACTATTCAAAGCTTAGACCTGCCGCTCACCCGGTTCAAGACCAATTAAACGGTCGGGTAAACGAGTGGCGAGTGGCGAGAAAGATTGGATCCTCAGTGACGAAAAACTAGAGCGGTTCCTCGCTCCGCTCGGAATGACATGTGGGAGGGTTTACTACAGCTATGGGGGACTGTTAGCTGTGAAACAAGGGGCGGAGTTTGCCCGAGGCGAGGGCTTCGAGGGCGCGGAGACGGGCGGTGAATTCGCTCGCCGTCAAGCGCCTCTCGCGGTACAGCCAGAGAAGAAAATCTGCGCCCGAACTTTCCCCCTTCCTTGCGTTGCATTCCACACAGCAGGAAACCAGATTTCGATAGGAATTGCGCCCCAGGTTCACAAGAGCCACAACATGGTCAAGGCATTGCTTACGCGCGCTCATCCGTTGCTGACAGTAAAAGCACAAACCGTGCTCCCGCGCGTGAATCGCTTGGCGCAACGCTTTGGTTTTGAGGAAGTCTAGCTCTTCGATGTTGGCCGCACGAACCATCCTGGTCTCCTTCGCGCCCTCCATGGTATGAGGGCCGGCTGCGCTAGTCTCCTCCGGCAGCCGCACTTCCACCGTGTGACCAGCTTTGCTTCGCTCCACGAGGCGCAAAGCACCTCGCGCAACAAGACGGCGCACCGCAAGACGCGCCGCGCCGTCACAAAGGCGAGTACCACGCCCGAGCCAGGCTATGGAAAAACGCAGTCGGCATTTCCCTTCCAGCCGGCTGTGCCGAAACAGATGGGAATAGACGGCCCGGTCCACGACGTTCAGACGCAGCCGCGGTACCATATGGTCCTCGAACTGTTTCCAAATGCGTTTGAGGTTCAGGTTTTTGTTTTTCATGGTTTAGATCCTGACATGGAGTTGGTGAACAAAGCTGACAGTCGACAGCGAACGGTTGACAGTCAGAAGAAAAGACACAGACGCAACACAGAAAACACAGAGAGAGATTCAACACAGAGGGCACAGAGAACACTGAGGGACGAGCCTGCTGGTATTTCGTAGCGCCGGCTTCCAGCCGACTCTTTGTTGGTCTGCCGCGGCTTGCCTGCGGCAGACAGGCCGGGGCCAAAAACAAAAACGCCCCGACGGTGGTCGGGGCGCAGTTTTCTACAGGGGGTAGCTTACTAGATCCTTGCCTGGTTTGTCAAAAGGAAAATGCAGGTGATATGCTGGGATGTCCTAATTTGAAGAACCGTCGATGTTTAGGCGGATTTCAGGGTTCGGGACGGGCCTTTTCCGGAGCCTGACTCGAGGACGGACGGTCAACAGCAGCATGATTATTAAGATAGCGGCTGCGAGCAGCCCTTCTGCGATGAATGCGTGGCCCAATCGGCCGAGCCAAGAACAGGCAATGAAGATCGGCAGGAACCAAGCCGCAACGGGGCGCGGCTTCATTTCGAGTCTGGCTTTGCAATGAGTGCAGGCAAGATGCGCCCATCCTTCCAGGTTAAAGAAATGTGGCGTGCGAACGTCGTGATCGCAAGAAGGGCACTTTGCCATTGGCCAATCCCTCCCGTCTTGTGTTTAGAATCCCGCGTTTGCGTTACTTGGAGCCCGCAGTACCTGCGAGTACGGCGATAGGCTCGATTTCGGCGGGGCCCTGACTGCTGGAACTGGCGGATAAATTTCCGGCTAACATGCGCCGGTATTTGGCGCGCTCGTCAAGGTTCATATCCACAATCTCGAAGGCCATGTCCTGCGCGCGGGAATCGCGCATGAGCGCCGTAGCCTGCAAGTTCCTCATGCCAATTTGCAACCTCAATTGCACTTGTGTTCCGGGTGTCAGGTGCCGGCTGAGGGTCGCAATGCCTCCCGTGAGGCTGGCGGTTTTGATCTCCATGGAACAACTCTCTTTGAGGTTGGTGCACACGGCCCTGACCGCTTTCTTCAGCCGCACGCGGGTATGCCGGCGCTGGCGCACAAATTTTGAGGTGACGGGAATGTCCAGCGGCGCGAGCGTGAAGTCTTCCCTGTCAATTCCGCTCTTGGGTAGAAACTCGCGAACCCAGTCTGGGTCAAGCTTCTCGAGCGCTTGCAGCGCGGCGATGCGCAGCTCTTGCGGCTGGAGCCACCCAAACACTTTCTTCGCGTCTACCAGGCGCTTTAGAGTGCTGGCCGACTCGGGAGCCTGAATCCTCCCCAGCGCCTCGACCGCCTTGATGCGCAGATACGGCCCGCCACCGGTGGGCAAGTCCCCGTCAGCGATCGTCAACAGTTTGCCGAGCGCCTCGCGGTCCGCAGTGACGCCAATCTCGTCGATCACCAGAGGCGTAACCAGCGGGTCAACGTGGTCGAGCAACTCGAGCAAGATGTGGCAACGCCTGGCCGCTCCACTGGCGGAAATCTGACGCACCACGCGATCTTGCGAAGTCCGCGGAAAATCCTTAATCCGTCCCGGCAGAAATACGATGACCGATTCCGGATCCAGCCTGCTGAGCAGCCCGGCCATCTCCACGGCTTCGGCGACTGGCCCGCCGCGCACCGTGCTCCGGAGGTACTGAACGGCCTCTTCGCCCAAGTCCGCCGCCAGGTTCGCCACGTGTTCGGAATCATCCCTCAGACTGCATCGATTGAAACGCGCCGCGAGCTGCTCCATGGTCGTTTGCGGCAGCAGCTTCAGAACATCGGTAAGCCCGGCCGCCACATGCCGCGCTCGCAACGCTTCCTCGACGAACTCCGGCACGCGCTCTTCGATTCCCATTTTCCCGCGCAGGTTGCGCGCGATTCCCGGCCTCTGGGACTCCACGCCGGCGATCAAGTCAAGCGCCTGCTGCATCGCCGGGAAGCAGCGGCTGGTGGCCGCCTCCTGGCTCATGCGCACGAACGCCGCGCTCACCAGCCCCTGCAAGTCCGCGTCCTGCTCAACGCTCAGCCGCAAACCAAGGTGCTGCAGCGCCGCCCCCAGCAGCTTTGGATCGGCCTTGGCATACAGTTCCGCCATTTCCGACAAACCTACCGCCGTTTTCTTCCGCGCGTCCACCTCATCGCTGTCCGCGCAAGACGCGTAATTCTGCAGGATACTGACGGCCTCGGCGATGTTCCCGTGTTCGATCAGTTCGCCGACGTAGGACTGCACGTTGCGCGCCGGAATGCACCACGCTTCTTCCGAAAGCAGGACGGCGCGCTTGCCGCTTTCCGGCACCGCCGCCCAGAATTGCCGGTCGAGAATCTCGCGGTGCGACTCCGACAGGATGCCCGCCTCGCTCATCTTGTCTTCATGAGCGCCCAGAATCTTCCGCAGGTTCTCGATCTCCTGGTTCATGTGATCGAGCATCTGGCGCACAGCGTTGACTTTCACTTCGCCACGCTCGAAGCGTTCCAGCGCGAAACGGATCGCCAGGTGTTCGGCAAGCTGCACGATAACGGACTCATCCGGTTTCGAGCTCGGCGCTTGCGCAGCCAGGCTAGCGAGTGCCTGCTTCAACATGTCTTGTGCGCGCCCCGGCAGTTCCGCCATCTGCTGCTGGAACGCTCCCGCGGCAGCGATACCGCCTTGGCCTGTGCCCACGCTGCCGAAACTCGTCAGCGCACCTAAAATTGCGTAAATCTCTTCCTCGGTCGGCTCTCCGCTTCCGCTCCCGCCCTTTCCGGGGCCTCGCCCGCCGCCAGGTGTCCCCGCGACGCCACTGGGTCCCGTCAAACCTGCCACCACGTCGGATACCTGTACGCTACCGCTGCCGCCGCTGGCCCAGAAGCTTCCAACCCGGGTCGTTGCTTGGCCGGTTCCACCTGCGTTGGGACCTACTCCTCCGTCCGTGCCCCTTGTCCCGCCGCCGTAGCCAAGTCCGACGCCGGAACTCGATCCGCCACTGGCGCCTGACCCAAATCCAGCGCTTCCTGCTTCACCGGGGTTTCCCGCAGGCACTGGCCCACCCGGGCCGGCCCCGGCAACTCCCCCACTCTTTGATCCCTGCGCCGCGGCAATCAATTCGAGCAGCTTGTGCGGGTCGTTGAGCCACTTCTTGAATTCATCTTGCTCGCCGCCAAGCGATGCGGCGGCAATCTGCGCCGCCATAGTCGCTTCTTTCAGCCGCGAATCCGTGGCCACGAAGCAAATTTCATTAATCCGGATTCCCTGCGCGCCCGCCAGAGCGGCTTTCAGTTGCAGCGCAAGCTCTGCAGGTTTGGCTTTGCCGGTTGGAAACGCGCGCGCGAACCGGCCAATCTCTTCTTCTGT
>Ga0207126_1158_pt1 | contig 10159 bp, 4 predicted proteins | sample Alteio_BWMinHeat_20_FD_153586 | JGI IMG/M metagenome (GOLD analysis project Ga0207126, IMG submission 153586) | Enriched cells from forest soil in Barre Woods Harvard Forest LTER site, Petersham, Massachusetts, United States -... | ecosystem: Environmental > Terrestrial > Soil > Temperate forest >...
GGAGATTGTCTGGGTAGCATTCCCGGTGAAGTAATCAAATTGGCTGGGGGATGTATTCGAGGGGAAGACCTCGATGCGCAGTTTGGGACTCCAGTTCGCATCCCAATTGTTATTGGCTTTCAGGATGTCACCGCGCGGAATGATTGCGCCCTCGCGGACGAAAACGGGGATCGTGCCTAGAGGGGCCTTCGCCGAGATGGTTGAAGGGCCTTTGTAGAGCGTGATCTTGTCGTTGTAATCCATCCATATGCCGTCGGGGAGGTAGACGTTGCGGCTGGTGGCGCCTTGCGTGATTACCGGAGCTACCAGCAGGCCGGCCCCATAAAGATATTCATCCCAGGTGTCCGACAGTTTTGGATCGGAGGGATAATCAAAGATAAGCGAGCGCATGATGGGCATGCCGGTCTGGGTTGCCTGATACATATACGACCGCGTGTAGGGGATAAGATCGTGATGCGCGGTGGTGTATTTTTTCGCGATGTCCACCAGTTCGGGATCATAGTCATACCAGATGGTCCGCTTGGGTCCAATCATTACTTCCATCATGGAGCTGTAGGCGCTGAATTCAAGCCAGCGGGAGAAGAGTTCCTTATCCGGCGCCGCGGGGCGGTTGATGTAACCGCCGGTGTCGGAGCCCCACATGGGAAAGTTGATGGCGCCGCTGCGCAGCCCGGTCTTGATGGAAACAGCCAGGCCGCCGAAGGTAGCGTGGGCGTCGCCGTTCCAGATGGCCGTATATTTTCGGGCGGTGTCGTTGGCGTTGCGCGAGAAGATGAAGTAGTCTTTGCCGTAGGCATCCGCCAAGCCTTCAGCCGCCAGCTTCGGGTATAAGATTGCGTTCAGATTTTCGAACGAGTGCGGCAGCTCTTCTTCCTCACCACGATCAATTTTGTAACCCTTAATGCCCAGGCGGACATAGGCATTGAGCTTATCTTTCAACCATTGGTTGATCTCGGGGCGGCGCTCATCGGCGGCCGGTCCTACTTTTTCTTCTATTCCGGGAAAGAGATAGCCCTTTTCTGTTCCTTCCTTATAAAGCTGGTTCCAACTGCGGTTAGCGATCCAGATCAGCAGGTTCATGCCGCGGTCTTTCAGGTCGCTGACCATCCTGGGAGGATCGGGGAAGGACGGGTCGAAATCCATGTTGCCCCAGCCCATCTGGCCGGTGCCATAAGGACGGTCGATCCAGATTGCGCTCGCGGGGATATGCAGAGTGCGCAGATGGTCGGCATCATCCATGACCAGCTCTTGCGCGTTTTTGACACTGCGCAAATCCTCGTGATTATCGTCGCGCCACCAAATAGTTCCGAAGGCCCAGGTCGGAGGCATGAACGCAGAACCGGCGAGATCTACATAGCGATGCAACATGTCGGTATAAGAAGGCCCGTAGATAACGTCGTAGGTCAGTTGCGGCTCGAGGAAAGAGAAGCCGGTCTTGCCGTCTTTGGCAATTGCATAATGTCCCTGGGCGGTGGATTCGACGTAGAGCGCATATTTCTTCGATGTCATGTAAAAAGGCGCTCGGGCGCTGTCGTAGTTGACGTCTGGCCCGCGGCGGAAGCCGAGAAAGTCCTGATCAGTACCGCGGTTATCAATGCCGCCGGCAAAAGGATATTCCCAGATGCCGTAGTAATGCTCGTTCTGGTCGTTGAACTCCTCGAACGTCTCGCCCGAGGTATTGTCGTCAAATGCCAGCTTTACTTGAACTACTTCAGGCCTGGTAAACGTGAACGTCACATGCGCTTTCTTATCGGTTCCTGCGAGCGCCAGCGTAGCCTGCATGCTTTGCGGTTGTTTTGTGACGTTGGTTGCCTCGGTTACAACGTGGCGGTCTGAGGTGAAGGCGGTGCTGCTATGCGAGAGCAGCACGTCGTCGGTAGATTTTTCAAGAATGCGAAAAGAATAAGGGCTGGTATTCAATTCAATCCGCAACGCAGGAGATTCCAGGGTTTCAGTTGCGGCCCAGGCCTTAGAGTTAAAAAATGTAAAGGACAATGTAATTAATATTGCCACGCAGAAATCTACGAACTTCTTGTTCATTCCTCGAAATCCTTTCGAGACAGGAATCATTAACCCGTTAGGGTTACTTAGCTGCTTTTTGACTTGATAGTACCCGATGATTTTACTAGAACTGATTTCATAAAATGTTCTCGGCTTTTGGAAAGCAACTCACTTAGAGCTAAAGAGTTTGTATGAGATCCCAGAGTTAAAAAGCGTCGTCCCTGGCGGGACTTGGCCTATTTTTCTACAGTTACCCAGCGGTGAACCGCTGGGCTATAATGCGTCACCCCTTCGGGGTTGTTCAAAGCAATAGACTTTATCAGCGGAGGATAACTGGATATGAGAAGAGTTTTTTCCGAAATTGCGGTGGTCATGCTGGCGGTTTTCAGCATGGGAATGCGTTGCAGTTCGCAAAGCACGGACCAGAAAACGGCGCCCGCGGATACGAGTTCCGCTTCTGCTCCGCCTGCGACTGAGACAGTGAGATATTTTCCCAGCAGCGAGGTCAAAGCGGGATTCGATAAAGCATCGACATTCGTTCCCGGAGACGGCCGCAACTACAAAGTGATCGCCGGGCGGCACGATACACCGGGCAAGGCAGAACTTCATACCCGGGATACCGATGTGTTTTACATCGTTGACGGGACCGCAACCTTCGTGACCGGCGGCAAGATTGTTGACCCGAAGATCACGGCGCCGGAAGAGGTCCGCGGATCCGTCATTGACGGCGGCGAAGCCCACCTGCTCAACAAGGGGGACATCATCGTCATACCATCCGGCACGCCCCACTGGTTCAAAGCTGTGCAGGCGCCGCCAACGTTTCTCTATTTTGTCGTCAAGATACGGCAGCCGGACGAACATCCATACCCGGGCGCCGTTCCCCAGAAGTAGAGACAGAACCTGGTTGCGCTGTGCTGAAGACGATCGTCGCGATCGTTGAACTCTTCTAAATTAACGTTTTAGATTTTTTGTTTGACCGACTTTTGGCAGACGGCCTATGGTGCGTATAGCTCACAGCATTCATACCGGCATAAGTTTCATGCTGTAGACTCATGCGCTAATTATTGCGGAGAACTCACTTTGGGGACTGGCTTTTGAGGCACAGCAGGCGCGGCGGTAAGTTTTAGCAGCCGTTCCCGTTCCCCCTGCGCCAAGCGCTCCAGATCAGGGTTTGTGGAGGTATGCTGTAACGCCTCATTCACGGAAGCCAGCGCCTCAACGTATTTCTTTTGATGGTCCTGGGCAAGGGCAAGGTGATAGCAGATGTAAGGATCAGGCTGAAGTTTATTCAGGTTGGCGGCGGCTTGCAAGTCTTGTTCCGCAACAGCATCAGCACTGTTCTTCAGTTCCATGATGCCCAGCGCGGAATGCGCCATTGAGCGCAGCGTGTTCTTATAGGCGTCAATCTGTTCAGGAGTTGCGCGCGGCGGAGGAGCAAAGGCGGTATCAATGGTTTCCAGCGCATGCGTGGAGTTTTTCCTGATCTCGGCGATCTTCTGGTCGCGGTCCAGGTCGGTATCACTCAAACTATCCGCGAGCACGGTGGCGGTAAGCACCAGCGCGATGGAATTATCGGGATCGAGCGCCAGGATCTTCTTCCCGGTCGCCAGCATCTTGCCGGGATTATTTTCATTCTGGTACTCGTGCATAGCTTTGGAATACAAATAGACCCGCAGCTCGCTGTTGGGATACTCGGCGGCGAAAGTATCGGCAGCCTTTTCCACGGCAGCCCCTCCACTCAAGGTATAGGCTGCGTTGTAATCACTGTATTCTTTCTGCGTCTTGGCCTGGAGCGGGCGTCTTGGCGTTGCCTGCGCCTGCGACGGTGAAGTTTGCGGCGCGGCTGGGGCTGCGTAGAAAAACACGATTGAGAAAACGGCAGCGAGAAAGCAAAAAATAGAACGTTCCAGTTGATGACGATGCCGGCTGGCCTCCTGCGGAATCGGTGGTTTAGTCTGTATACTCAGCACGGCGAGGAGATTATATCGTCTTTTTGTTAGAACGCTGATGCGGACTCGGGTCGCGTGGGCAAGATGCCCACGCGACAGCCGGCACTTGGGCGCACAGCCGGGGGCCATATTACTTATGACTCAAATTCCTCCAGCTCTGCGATGATTTTCAAGGGGTAGCTCACATAGAACACTCTCTGGTTTTCAATCGGTCGTCATCTCGATTCCATCAGCGCGAGGGAAAGATCCAAGCGAAAGTCCGATTTCAGCCGTGGGTGGCGCCCAGCGCCATCGGAGGTCCTTCTCCCGCTTCGCGGGATCAGGATGACAGTGCATGAAAAGATAAATTCTTTGATTGCGGCTTGCTGCGCAGTGCCACACAAGCAAAGTGTGTGCTAACGCGGGTGGACCTCCAACTGTATGGGGCGCGCGACCGAGCTTACGTGCGGATCATAATATTCGTAGACCCGCGATTGGAACGTCTTGGCGCGGATAGGATACTTAGCCCGCAAGCGGAAGCGCAGCTTGACCGTCTCACCGGGAGCAAAAGAATTGAAGTAGAGAATGGCCTGGGTCGCGGTCTGGCTGAATTTTTCCAAACGTCCGCTCTTCTGGCCGGCACTTTTTTCCTGGTAGGTCTGCAGGTCTTCGCTGAGGAGGTCGAAGCCGGGAGGGATGCCCAGATCAACCATCACCATGTTGGCATTCTTGCCGAGATTATTTTTGACGGTTGCGGTGGCAGTGGCGATATCGTCTTGCGCAAGCCGCGTGCGGTCGTAGGCAACATCAATCGAGAGCGGCTCGGAGGCCGGCACTACGCGTTCGTGAGATATTACTTCGCTGCAGGTCGCTTCCGGAGGACAAGACGGTTCGTTGTTCCAGGGCATGAAGTAAGTTCCCACCACTTGGTAGGCCAGGCCGCCTTTGCCGTCAAAGCGGATTTCTACATTGTCGCCGCCTTTTGCAGCCAGATCTTTGAAGACAAACTGATGCAACAGGTCGTTGTTGTCTGGCGTCAGAATAAGTTTTTCGGCCGGCTTGCCATTGAGCAGGACTTCCAGCGTGCCGCGAACGTCTGCCGAACCTTTTTCCGTTGCCAGCAGCAATGAACGCAGCGCCATGATGGTGGCTTGCGTTGTTCCCCAGGCGCCGGAAGCATCTTTCCTGGAAGCAATATAGGTCAGCGCTTTGTGCGCCGTGCTCGAGGCTTCGCCCCATTTCAAAAGTGCTTGCACTGCCAGGCCCGTGGTCTCGACGCTGGCGCTTTCGCCTGTGGCATAGACACTGGTTTCCTCCGCACTCCACCACACCTGTTCATCTTTCTCGGTACGCGCATCCAGCAGGAGCTGCATGGCATTGCGCGTGAAATCGCGGTCTTTGCCGTAATCAACGGCAAAGTTGGCGAGCACGGCGAGCGTATAAGAATCCATTTTCCCGCTCATGTGCTTCTCGATGAATGCTTTCGCCTTTTCTACTGCCGGCCCCTGATAGCCGGTGTTCTCCAGCGACCACGCGATGTAAGCGGTGATGCGCAGCACATCAGTGTTGTAGCGGTTGGTAGCGCCTTCATTGATAAAGTTGGAATCGGGTTTCCAGCTTCCGTCTTCCTGTTGCTGCGCGGCCAGCCACTGCTGAGTCCGTTGGATCAGATTCGGGTCTACGTCGTAGACCTTTGACATGTCGTAGAACTCCATGAGTCCATAAGCGGTTAATATCTTGTTGGCGGGCGCCTGGCCAAACCAGGAAAAGCCGCCCCCCGGTACTTCAAAGGTCAGCAGGCGCTGGTAGCCGTTGGCGATGTATCCCTCAGCTTTGGCGTGCACCTCAGGAGTGAGCTTGTTGGTGCGCTTCATGTAATCGAGCGCCAGGACGTTGGGATATGTGCTGGAAGACGTCTGCTCGAAACAGCCGCCTGGCATCCGCAGGATGCTATCCATGCCTTCGATTACCTGGCTCAACGGGCCGGGGTAGAGCCTGACGAAGATCTTGCTGGCATCGGGAATCGAACCTGCGGGGAAATCCAATTCGTGTTGCACGCTGGTCTCCAGCCGCCCATTGAAGACCAGGTTCTGCTCGCGGCCGTTAGGAACGACTTCAATTTCCCGGACCACGACATCAGCGCGATCGGTCTTGCCTTTCATGCGCGCCGTGAGCGTGAGCTTGAACTTCCCAATGCGGTTGGCCTGCACGGTGAACTGCGATCCACCCACGCTGCCGGAATCTACGGCGACGTTCTTTTCGGGAACATCGTCTACCAGGGAATACCAGTCACCGCCTTCGAGTTTCAGGCTGACTTCTCCGCGCGCACCGGAATAATTATAGGCGGCCACGGGAATGGATACGCGGTCGCCCTGCGTAAGCGTAACCGGCAGATCGAGATCAACGAAGAAATCCTGAAAGACTTTAAGACTGGACGTGGCGCTGCCCAGCGCGCCGTGCGCCGTTGAAGCCAGCATGGCCATGCGCCAGGTGGTGATGGAGTCTGCCATCAGAATGGTGATGCTGGCGCGGCCATCCTGATCTGTAATGATTTCGGGATTGATGTAGAGGGCTTCGGGAAAGTAGGAGCGCACGCGCGGAGCCGGCGAGCCAGAGTCATCTTTGGCGGCCAGACTTGCGCTCGTGGTATTCACCATTGGCGCTTCCGCGGTGACTTCCACGGTTTCAGTTACGGAACCACGCCGAGCAACAACGCCCGGAACAAGATTCTGCAAGGCAGTAAAATTACGGGCGTTGAGGGCCAGGGTCTCGATCTGCTTTTTCTCGATCAAGGCGCCATCCTCCATCAAATTGCCATTGACCTCATTGACCATGCCATTCACGGCCACAACTTCGAAGTCGGTCGTCCTATTTCCGGTGTTATGTGCCGCTACAGCAGTTCCAGCAGGTTCGTGCCGGAGAAATACGGAGAGAGTTGCGCGGTCCCGTGGATCGAGCCTGAGACTGTTCGCGATGCTCTCTGATGCGGTGGACACCTCGATCTGGTAATCGCCGGCGGGCAGGGCCGCCAGTATAAATTTCCCGTCGGCATTGACCCGCGTGGTGCGCGTCTTGTGCGTGGAAATTTCGCATACTTTGACCGTGGCGCCCTCCAGTGCCAGTCCCCACTGGTCAACAGCCGTTCCCAAAATTTCTGCGCGCCGGTTGAAGGGGCCGCGGTCGTGCTCGATATTGAGATCAATCGCGCTTGGGCCCGAAGTCGGGTTTCCCACGACTGTCCGGCGCCGCAGTTCCAGATAAGCCCAAAGGTCATCGCCGGTATTAAATTGCTTGTCAGGACCCGCACTACGCACCCGGTAATACACTTTTTGAAGGTCCGATTGCGTGCGTTCAATGTAAAGGATGGTATTCCAGGCATCGCGCAGTTCGGGGTCTTCGGTGCGCGCCATCTTAGAGACGATTTTAAGAAGGTCATCTTCGCCAGGGTTTTGGTTGTACGCCCGGCTGATATTTTCCGATAGCTGGTTTAGCTGGGCAATAAAATGCGCCTGATAGCGCCTGGCATATTCGGCATATTTCGTTACTAGCACAGTCTTGCCAAATTGGGTCTCAAACTTGTTGGTGCTCACCATTTCGGTAGCAGAAAAAAGCGCGCGCGCCGCGCGGTCGTGTTGCTTGGCCTGCGACTCTTTTACCGGCTTTACAATCTCAGGCATGCCGATTGAGTGGATTTCGTAGCGCGGCTTCATTACCTCCTGCTCCAGGTAAAAGAAGACCTTGGCAAAGCCCGGCTGTTTTTCCGCCAGCGCGAAAACCGCTTCATCCACAACTTCGAGCCCCAGCGCGGCACTCACGCCCTCGCCGCGTTCGTTGGTTACGCGGAAGTTGATGCGCGCCTCGTCGCCGGGTCTGTAGACCTTGGCATCTGCCACGGTCTCGATCTTGAGCTCGTCGGCCGGTTGCACGAAGACCAGGCGGTGGTCGGCAACGGGCTGGGCGTCGCGGCCAAAGAGGTATGCATTAAAATCAACCGTTCCCGCCATCTCGGGCGTGGCGGTGAGCGTAAGCTCGGCCTGGCCATTTTCAATGTCGAGGTCGCGGGTCAGCACGGTCTGGCCCTCCTTGATGACGTCGAGGTAAGCCGTGCCGCGCTTTTTTGTCGAAAAAATTCTCAGTTGAATGCGGCCCGCATCCGGCTTGAGAAAACCCATGATCAGGCGCAGGCTGACCGATTTGCCGGCTCCACTGCGGCCAAGGATGCAAACGGCCTCGCCTGGCATGACCCGGAAACTTACATCGTCGAGCACCTTATTAGTTCCGAATGACTTGGATACGTTCTTGAATTCCAGATACGGTCTCGGGCTTGTCTGCGTGTTCTGAGTTTGCCGCTGCGGAATCTCAACCACGACTCCAGCAGCTCTCGCGTTCTTTTCTCGTTGGGCGAGTGGAGGCTCGAACGGCATACCTATCAGATGATTTTTTCCAGGACAATGTTGACCTCTTCAATTACGCCGGCTCTGCAGCGGTTGCCGGCGACTGGCGGACATTTTCAGGCGCAGGCTTTTTTCCCCTCATTGGCCGGAATGTCTGTATCGATGCGTGGCCAGATTTTCATTAGAGCTTTCTCGCCTGATGCTTCTTTGCCGGCACTTGCACACCGGCCAGGGCGCGCCAGGTTTCTCTAAGCGTCGGCGCCGGCGGAGTAATCCCTCTTCCAAAAGTAATTTGAGATGCGTTTGGCGAACTTGCGCGCCGCGAGCGAAATCCTGCTCCGCCTGACCTGAGACTGGTTTCCTCTGGGCAGCCTGACAGACACCGCAGCCTCCTCATTTGTTCCCTCCTAAGCCGTAAATATTCCCGCTTTTCAAGCCCAAAAAATCCTGCAAGAACTCTCGAAGGCTGCGTTCCTTTCCTGAGCACAAAGATCAACGGAGATGCATTCAATGAAAGCTGCCAATCAGCCTAACAATCCTCCCAACTTCTGGTTCGTCGCCTGCTTCATGATCGGCCTGTTTGTTACTGCCGCCGTGGTAATGGTGGCATCGTTCCAATCGGCCGAAGCGGCCAACGAGGAGCCGGCCGCCGCCACTTATTCGCACGGTACTCTGTACGTAACCATTCCTTACAAAGCCGGCCATACTGGCGCGGGCCAACTCACCCTGGAGGTCCTGGATCCGGAAGACAAAGCCGAGGGCAGCATAAAACGGCGCGTGGATGTGGCCGAAGGCAGCGGACGTTGGCAGGAAGAGATCAGACTTGAGAAGCCACTGGATCTGGAGGACCTGGTGTGGCATCGCGTGCACTATCGCTTCGAATACAGCGACAGCAAAGACGCTCCCTTGGAGGGCATAGAATCCATCTCGCAGATCTTGCGTACGCCCGTGGTCCACATTCTGGGCCAGCAATCTTATTTGAGCGGCGGCGAGGCGGCCATACGAGTGATCGTCACCGATTCGAAAAATGAACTCATCCCCGGCCACGGATCGGTTCGCATTGAACTCATAACTCCCGACACTAAACCCGGCGTCCTCTTCATGGGAAAGCTGAACCAGCGCGGAACCACCGAAGCGCAGTTTGACTTCCCTTCCGACATGGTGGGCAACTATCAATTGCATTACGTGGTTGACACGCCCATCGGCTCCTCCGAATTCACCCAGCCGGTGCGGCTGGAAGACAAAGTATCCATTCTGCTCACCACAGAAAAACCCATCTATCAGCCGGGCCAGACCATTCATGTGCGGGCGCTGGCGCTCGATCGCGCCAATCACGAGGCAGCCGCCGATCGCAATCTGACGTTTGAGGTGGAAGACTCGCGCGGCAACAAAGTCTTCAAGAAGGCGACCGAAACCGATAAGTTCGGGGTCGCGTCGGCTGAGTTTTCGCTCGCCGATGAGGTCAATCTGGGCACCTATCACCTGCGCGCCCTGATGGGCGAGGCCGGCGCGCCCACCAACACGGCCGAAATCGCTCTGAACGTTGAAAAATATGTTCTCCCCAAATTTAAAGTCGCCATTGATTTCGCCGGAAAAGACAGTAAGAGCAAGCGCGGTTACCGCCCCGGAGACCATGTGACCGGAACCGTCCAGGCAAACTATTTCTTTGGAAAGCCGGTCGAAGGCGGCGAAGTCACGGTCAAAGGCTCCAGCATGGATGTCTCAGTGTTTGAAGTGGGTACCGTCCAGGGCAAGACCGATCAGGATGGCGCCTATCACTTTGATCTCAAACTGCCCGACTATTTTGCCGGACGCCCTCTGAATCAGGGCGCAGCT
>Ga0207126_1161_pt1 | contig 10109 bp, 7 predicted proteins | sample Alteio_BWMinHeat_20_FD_153586 | JGI IMG/M metagenome (GOLD analysis project Ga0207126, IMG submission 153586) | Enriched cells from forest soil in Barre Woods Harvard Forest LTER site, Petersham, Massachusetts, United States -... | ecosystem: Environmental > Terrestrial > Soil > Temperate forest >...
CTGGAATTCATGTAGAGGCATTTTCTAGACTTGTGGGTAATAGCGTGGGCGTTGCCCTGGGGGTTAGCATTTTGCTCTTTGGGCAAAGATAAGGGCTATGAACCCTTAGCAATTTCGAACAGCTCGTACGTTAAATGTATGTGCGCTATTTTCGCCATGTGCACTTTTCCGTTAGGAAAAGTCGCACATGGCGTTAATTCCGATGACATAATTTTCCCTTTTGTGCTATAACTGGAGCATGACCTATCTTAACTCCTATTTTACAAAAACACCTGAGAAGGAAAGGTCCAGTGCAGCTATTGCATTTTTTGCTGCGCTTGATCACCTGTATAGCACCGCTCCATCGGTTGCAACTGCTATTGTGCAAGAACTTCAGGACCAACGTGCCTTCCTGAAGATGATCGCATCCGAGAATTACTGCTCGCTTGCTGTACAGCTTGCTATGGGCAACCTTCTTACAGATAAGTACGCTGAGGGCATACCAGGGCATCGCTTCTATGCAGGCTGTGAAAATGTCGACGCTATTGAAACGGAAGCCATAGAGCTCCTCAAAGAGATCTTCCATGTAGAGCATGCCTATGTGCAACCCCATAGCGGCGCCGATGCTAATCTCGTTGCCTTTTGGGCATGCCTGGTGAAACGCGTCCAAACAAAAGAGATTGAGCGCCTTGGCAAAAAAACACTCGACGAACTCACTCCAGCAGAATATGAAGGGGTCCGTCAGCTCCTTGTCAATCAAAAAATACTCGCAATGTCGCTGAATTCCGGCGGCCATCTTACCCACGGCTATCGTCACAATATCTCCTCAAAGATGATGCAGGCATTTCATTACGATGTTGATCCAATCACTGGACTGTTAGATTATAAATCTATTGCTAAACAAGCACAAGAGATACGCCCTGCCATTTTACTTGCTGGCTACTCTGCCTATCCACGACGCATTAACTTTGCCATCATGAAAGAAATTGCCGCAAGTGTGGGGGCAACATTTATGGTCGATATGGCCCATTTTGCAGGTCTTGTTGCCGGGCATGTTTTTCAAGGTGAGTATAATCCAGTGCCTTATGCCGATATTATCACTGCAACGACTCATAAAACCATGAGAGGCCCTCGTGGGGGCATTGTCCTCTGCACCAATGAATATAAAGAATTTGTTGATAAAGGATGCCCTCTTGCCTTAGGCGGGCCTTTACCACATGTGATGGCGGCAAAATGCGTTGCATTTCGTGAGGCGACGCATCCTGATTTTGCAAAGTACGCACATCAAGTGGTCGAAAACGCCCGAATACTCAGCGAAGCCCTCATGCAACAAGGGGTAAAGCTTGTGACGAATGGAACGGAGAATCATCTTCTCATCATTGACGTTACCCCATTTCATCTTACAGGCAGGCATGTGGAGACTGCGCTTCGCCAAGCGCACATAACCTGTAGTAGAAATGCGATACCATTTGATAAAAACGGCCCTTGGTATACTTCGGGAGTTCGTCTTGGCACAGCAGCACTTACCACGCTTGGAATGGGCCCAACGCAAATGAAAGCCATTGCTGATATGATCGTCGCCATACTAAAAGCGACTACAGCAGCACCTACAGCAAATGGGAGCTCAAGTAAGTCCCTTTGTAGTGTTGCTCCTGATGTATTAGAAACGGTACAACATAAGGTACAAGAGCTCCTTGTACAATTTCCTTTGTACCCGGAAATCGCCTAAAACTTTATAAAAGGAATGTATGAATACAAAAAATAATGATGAAACACACGTGATGCGGCTTCATGACCGTATTGACACTGCTCTTTTAGAAAATCGTCGCTTGTTTATATGCGATGGCATTGATAATGCACTTGCAAAAGATCTCATTAAAAAACTCTGGTTTTTAGAAATAGAAAATCCAGGAAAACCCATCACACTGTTTATTAATAGCCCAGGCGGCTCTGTGGACGCGGGTTTTGCGATTTGGGATCAAATCAAAATGATCACTTCACCTGTAACCACTATTGTTACAGGTATGGCGGCTTCTATGGCAACCGTCCTCATGCTGGTTGCTGAACCCAAAAGGCGTTTTGCCACTCCTACCAGTCGCATTATGATTCACCAGCCTGCCATCTCTGGGGTTATTCAAGGTCAGGCAACAGATCTTGAGATTCAAGCCAAAGAGATGCTCAAAACCAAGAAGATGATTATTCAGTTTTATGTGGATGCGACAGGGAAATCCTATGAAGCCATCGAGAAGTCTATTGATAGAGATACTTGGATGACCGCCCAGGAGGCCATCTCATTTGGTTTAATACATAAAACCATCTCATCCTATCGCGACCTATAATACAACAAACATGCCATGTGCGACTTTTCCTTCCGGAAAAGTGCACATGGCATGAAATAGCGTCAATACATTTTCAGCCTTAAGTGGCCTCTCTAAGGTCCGAAGGACCGAAATATGTATAGCCCAGACCAGAGCCCTGGGTGATCGCGTGAAAAACATATTATTTTAGTGGTTGGTCCCTTCCCCGTAAGGGAAGGGACCAACCACTAACTACTACCATGATTACCTTTCAAGAAATAGTACAACGCCTACATGTTTTTTGGGCAAAGCAAGGTTGTATAATCTGTCAACCTTATGATATTGAAAAAGGTGCCAGCACCTTTAACCCATCAACCTTCCTACGATGCCTAGGACCCGAGCCATATAAAGCAGCTTGTATTGAGCCTTGCAGACGTCCCAAAGATGGCCGATATGGTACCAATCCCAATCGCTTACAGCATTATTTTCAGTATCAAGTTATTTTAAAACCCTCTCCATACAATATTCAAGACCTCTATTTGCAGTCACTGCAGGCCATTGGGCTTGAACTGAGCAACCATGACATTCGCTTCGTGCATGATGATTGGGAATCACCAACGCTTGGCGCATGGGGGCTTGGCTGGGAAGTATGGATCGATGGCCAAGAGTGCACACAATTTACCTATTTCCAGTCTGTAGCTGGAATCCCTCTCCAGCCTATTACGGGTGAGATTACCTATGGCATTGAACGGATCGCCATGTATCTGCAAAATGTCGATTCTATTTTCGACATTCAATGGAATGACACACTGACCTATGGCGACTTGTATTTACCAAGTGAGATTGAATGGAGCCGCTATAACTTTGAAGTGTCAGATAGCAAAATGTGGTTTGCCCATTTTGAAGACTATGAAAAAGAGGCAAAGCGCCTTGTAGAGCTACGGCTGCCACTGCCTGCCTATGACTTTGTTATTAAAGCCTCGCACGCCTTTAATATGCTCGATGCCCGCGGCGTCATCTCTGTGTCTGAGCGTGCCAACTATATCGCATCGATTCGCGCGCTCGCTCGCACCGTTGCCGATGGCTACCTCGCCTCTCGAGAAGCACAGGGCTTCCCTTTACTTAAAAAACATAATGCTGACCCACTACCCGCACTCAAGAGCCTTCCTCCCCTGCCTCAAATAGATACCCCTCAAGATTTTCTCCTGGAAATTGGCTGTGAAGAGCTACCAGCTAGTTTTGTTTCGATTGGCTGCCAGCATCTTGAGCAAAATCTAAAAAAATTTTTACAAGCTGAGCGTATTGCGTTTTCAAGCTGCAAGGTCATGGGAACACCTCGAAGACTTGCGGCTCTTGTGCGCCATATGGCGCTATATACAGCAGAGCAGCTTATTGAAAAACGAGGCCCATCCTGCGCACACGCCTATCATGATGATGGTTCTCTTAAAAGTGCTGGAGAGGGCTTTTTCAAGCAGCTCGGAAAAGCAGCGCTCTCACGAAGTCAAGTAGAGTTGGGCCAAGATCCTGAAATACGCATTGCTACTCTCAAGGGAGTCGACTATTTGTTTCATCAAAAGAAAGAGATGGCTACCCCTTCAGCTGCACTTCTTCAAAAAGCGCTCCCAAAGCTTATTTTAGGCATTGATTTTCCAAAAGAGATGCGCTGGGGCAATCTGGATATAACCTTTGCCCGCCCCATTCGCTGGATCGTAGCGCTATTTGGAAGCGCTGTGATTCCTGTGTATGTAGGCCCAATTGCCTCTGGCAATGTCTCCTATGGCCACAGACAGCTCTCGGGTGGTCCGATGGTTATTACACAGGCATCTGACTATGAACGCGTGTTGCAGGAGCATTTTGTGCTCGTCGATATACAAGAGCGTCGTGCTTCCATTGAAAAACAGCTGAGGCACATAGAACACGAAGGACAGTGCCATGTTCTTGAAAAAGAGCGAGTGATCAACCAAGTAGTACACCTCGTTGAATATCCCTTCCTCACAAAAGCTGAATTCAATAGAAACTTTTTGCGTGCCCCTCAAGAAGTGCTTATTTCAGAAATGATTGAGCATCAAAAGTATTTTCCTGTTGCTGACAAAGACGGCACCCTTATCAATGAGTTTATCATCACAGCGAATATGTCACCGACAGACTCTATACGCCGCGGCAATAAAAAAGTAATCTCTGCGCGCCTTGCCGATGGGGTCTTTTTGTTTGAACAGGATGCAAAAATGCCTCTTGTTGCCTATAACAAAAAGCTCGAAGGAATCGTCTTCTACAAAGGACTTGGGACCGTGATGGACAAGGTAGAGCGACTGCGCTGTGAAGCGCAGGTTATTGCCACCTATTTCCCTCAAGCCAATACTGAGTGGGTACAGGAAGCAGCACTTTTGAGTAAAGCCGACCTTGCAACCGAAATGGTGGGTGAATTTCCTGAGCTGCAAGGGCAAATGGGTCGCATTTACGCGCAGTATGAAAAGAAACCTGAAGAAGTGGCCATGGCGCTCGATGAGCAGTGGATGCCACGCGGTGAAAATGGAGCACTGCCCGTTACAACCACAGGTACTATCTTGAGCCTTGCTGATAAATTAGATAATCTACTTGGATTTTTTGCAATAGATGCCAAGCCCACGTCATCGAGTGATCCTTACGGCCTCAGACGCCAAGGCCTTGCCATCGTGCGTATCCTTATCAACGCAAAAGTACACCTTCCTCTGCCTGAGGTGCTCAGCCTTTGCTGTAATGCCTTCCCAGAAGCAATCCGGAAGGACACAGCGCTGCTCATTGATGCTATCATCGACTTTTTAAAGATACGGGCAAAGACAGTGCTTCATGAAGCGCATTTTCCTAAAGGAGAAATAGATGCTGTCATGATGAGCCTTACATCGTTTGACTGTTATGATTTATATCTTCGTCTTTCTGCCCTACACCATTTCCGAAAAGAGTATGCTACATTTACCCAGCTGATCGAAGTGCATAAGCGCTGCCAGGGGCAGACTACAGGAATGCCACAATTTGTCACACACCCAGAATTGCTGACTGAAAAAGCAGAAAAAGAGCTCTTTCAGGCCATCTTGGAGCGCAAGCCCGCTTTTTCCACAGCCTGTCTCCAACATGATTATACACAAGCATTTTCGCTCCTAGCAGAGCTACAGCCCTATATTGCCACACTATTTGATACTGTAAAAATACTTGCAGATGATCAAAAGATACAGCATAACCGAATAGCCCTTTTGCAAGAGGTGCTGGCCCTTTTTGCAGCACTCGCAGACTTTCAAAAAATTCAGGAATAATTATGAAAATATTACGTTACTTATTATTAGGCGGGGCGCTAAGCTCCTCATTACTGTACACGCAAACAACAGTGTATAACAACCCTGAAACTAAAACTGCTATTGGGATTGGAATCACTCAAGGCTTTAGGTATGACAGAGTAAAATGGAGTGTATCAGCCCCACGACATGTGCCTAATGTGCTCTCAGAGCTCACCTATAGACATATTCACATTTATAATACGAGGCTTGTGACCACAATTACCAAAGATGCATTTTTTGGTGATCTGCGACTAGGGTATGGTAGGGTGTTTGATGGGACCGTGCAAGATTCAGATTATCTGAAAAGTAATCGAAAAGGAGAGTTTTCTCGCTCCTATAGCGATATTGATGGTGATTATGTGGGCACTATTTCGCTCCGGGTTGGAAAAGAATATAAGGCCTCATCGAAAACAACGTTTATACCTCTTATTGGCTATATGTGGGAGCAAGAAAAACTTCGATCGACTCATGGACGGCAAACACAGATAGGAAAAAAGAAAGTACATAAAAGAATCCGTAAATTAAATTCGACGAGCAAGAATCGTTGGGATGCGCCTTTTATTGGGGCAAAGCTTGCATATGATATGTGTCCAACAATACGCTTGACAGGAGAATATAACTTTATCTTTCCTATACAATATCACGGCTATGGGCACTGGAATTTACGGCATCTGCACTTCCATGAGCGCTCAGAGAGATCTCGAGGCATTGGCAACCTTCTCATTGCTGGGGCTTCGTGGCAAGTCTCAGAGGCCTGGAGGTTTACGTCCGAATATGAATTTTCGTACCTTAAAGCCTCTGGTGGTACTGACACATCAAAAGTACGGCATCATCACACCATTCGGCAGCCCTTTCACCAGGCAAAGCGCACCTCGTCCGAGATTCGGTTTGGCGTTGAGTTTGTGTTTTGAATAAGGGAGAAGGGAGAGCTGCAGGAGGGCTTACATAAGTTAGGGGGTGCTGGGCGTGTTGGTGGCTACAGTCTGGGGGATTTTTTTTTACAGGGAGAGCTGCAAGAGAGGGCTTACAGAGGGAGCTTGTCAGAGGCGTGTGGGGGGCTTGGACGCGTTGGTGAGAAAGGTCTGGGTAGAGAGATTAGAGAGAAAACTAAGGAATTATTATGAGCTTAAGAAGCACCCCCAGTCGAAGCGCTCGCGAAGCGACTTGGAGACTGGGGGGAACAATCATTAATTCCGATGCGAAATGATAGGCAAATGCTCTGTCGAACTGCCTAAACGAGACGAATGACTCAAATACGCACGCAAGTTCTCGCCATGCTCGGCTTTTGGTTTATAATGCCCACTATCGAGTTTGACTTTTTTAATTTCACCATTTTTGATAATCAATCTTCCTGCACATTGGACTGGATCTCCTGCCGTGAAGGAGGCATGGTGTAACTTACCTTTCTCTTTTTTTCCTACGTAGAGTCTATCTCCATGCATATTGAGAGTAAACATGTAGTTTCCACTTCCGAGCTGATGCCCCTTTTGTACAATACGCCCATGACGAAACGTAGTAAGATACCTCTCGGCTTCTTGAGAAGTGAAATAACGCACCACATTGTTTCTCATCTCTCGTTTTTCAGCCGTTGATGCGTGGCTCGCAAGATATTCACTAAAATCTTTTGATGAACGACTAACACACCAGCGATTGTATTGGTCTTTAATGACACTACCGTAGACATGAAGTCGCTCCCCATGTTGAGCCCCCGCCCCCACTGCCCGTGCAGCCACTCCTGTAATCTCTGGTGTCATCTCAAAATCCACAAAACAGCTTTTCACGGCATGAGAGAGCTTTCTTTTTAATTTTCGCAACTTATCAGACTGCGAGCTATCCAGATTACGCACACTGAGTTCACTGATAGCACGCGCTGCAAAAGAAAAGACTTTCGTGCCTTTCGAAAGACGCGCCCTATGCTCAATGGCCTCAATGGCCACTAAAAGCTTTGAGCTAGAAATATTTTTCATATTACCGTCCCAGGTAGCCCGAGAACCAATAATACTTTGAACCTCCGATGGGAGGTGTGATTTAATAGATTGTAATGACATAGTATTTTTTCTCCTTTTTATTAATTAAAGTTTACGTTTGTGCTGCAAATGTAACTTGTATGTTACAATTTCTTAGTTGATCTATAGTGGCATTAGAAAACTGCCCATTGCTAATAATCAAGTGTTGTAGCTCGGGCATCATATTGACTGCTGAGATAAGTCCCGCATCAGTAATCGCGGGACAATTGACCAGCTCCAGCGTACGGAGGTGTGCATCACTCAAAAGCGGCAGCAGCGCATCTGTAATATTGGTGTTTACAAAGGAGATGCGGTGCATGCTATTCAATCGAGCAAGATTACTCATGTGTACTAGAGTCAAGAGATGAAAATCCTCTATATGCAAATTCTTCAACTGTTGACACTGGTTGAGCACAATAATACCAAGCGAACCCAACAAAAAGCCAATCAGTGACTCGTTGGAACAGACGCGAATGGTACGAACACCAGAAAAATACAGTTTAAACAAGGCAATATAATGTTCATTTTGAATAGATCGAGTGACAGATGGCAAGTCGATAGATTCGATAGTTGGTCCAAGTTCGCGAAAAGGATTTTCAATAACGCTCTCATTCTCTTTATTTTCAATCACGCGCTCGAGAATCGCCACATGGTTTGGATTGTCCGAAGAAGCTGTCAGGAATCGCGGTAGTAACCCACATGCCTCGGCCACATCAAGATAGAGATGTTTCGTATGAAAGATATCATAAAACATCTCTCCCCATTGGTCACGGACCGGAGCGGGGAGTTTATCTACACCATTCATAAGCTGTGCAACAGCCCCTACTGCTTTTCTTGTAGCAGGATTCAGCAGGGATATTCCCTGAGACATATAATCGTCAATGTAATCGGTAGAAAGCAGCGTCTGCGTACTATTATATTGCCGCATTTCTGGAGCAAGATAACTACACACATGGCTTGCTATTCCCCTCCCATTGAATTGTTTAAGCGAATTATGAGAAAAAGCAAATCGCATCATGGCAAGATTATTGATCAGCTCACACGATCGCCACGATCGTAGCGATAATTCTTCCAGGTTTTCAAGCTGACTCAGAGATGCTACTGCACCCTCCGTAACAAAGGTATGATCTAAGTTTAGACGTCGAATTTGTCTACATTGTGCGAGAGCAGCTAAGCATGCATTGTCAAAAGAAGTACGAGATGCGCAAAACTGTGTAATATTTCTAAAATAGGGCAGCAAGAGAGTAAGTCTTTCTTCTATCATCGGCCCACCGCAAAAACAGAGTGCCTGTAGACCACTCCCATCTCGTCTGATCATATCTAGCAGATTTGAAGAGATCTCTGGTATTCTCATAAGAGCATTTCCAAATACATTGCGCACATTTTGTACAGAAGCAAGCGACGTCACTTGGGATTGAGTAACTGGCATAGAAGAAGAGCTCGAAGATGAACTATTCAAAGACGAACTAATCAAAGACGAACTGCTCCAAGATATACTACTAGAAGATGAACTGCTTGAAGACGTACTGCTTGAGGACGTACTACTTGCAAACGCACTACTTGAAGGCGAAAGACTTAATGATGAAAGACTTAAACTTAATGACATATTTTATTCCTTTGTTATTTTTATTCATTTCAAAATACAACACGCAACCATCATAGTGCATTTCTATAATAATACACAACTACAAATCAATATTATAAATCTATCCAAAAACCGAATTACAGAAACTTTATTTAAAATTATTGTTGAATTAAATTTTTAATTGATGTATAATAAAATATAAATTTATAATTTATGGAGGTAATAATATGAATAATACAAGTATGAGTAGTTCTTCAGTGAGTATGGCACCATCATCGCAAAGCCATGTTTATGATGTCATTCCAGTTCGGCCAGCAGTAAATTCACAGACACGTAGCCCGTCGCCTGCAATGGCTCTGTTTGCATCAGAGCAGGAAATCATAGCCTCCGAAAGTATGCTATTTGAGCCCCGTTTTTATCGATGCTCATTTACCATGGGCATAGAATCTGAACTGTCGTCTCACTTTTATTCACGTTTAGGCAAATCATCACAAAGCAATCTCTATGACGTTATTCCCAGTGCATCGGCAAATTCAAACTCTTTAAGTGCACACTCTTTAGCGCCCTCGCGACTTTCGCCCCCTCTTTTACCATCGCCCTCGCCTTCGCCATCATCCTCACTCTCGCCTTCGCCATCATCTTCCCCGACTCCCGTCACCTCACCAAGCCCATTGAGTATGTTAGGGCAAGGCATAGCGCCTAATACCGCAAGGTAATAATTTTACGCGATGTGCGACTTTCTGCTGTTGTTGCCCTTCGGGCAACAACATTTGGGCCACCGCCTAACCCAGGGCGTCTCCCATACTGTTACCCATAAGTCAAAAAAGTGCCTTGAAGCTGCCTTCAGGATGCCATTTTAAGATGGATAATACCACGGCTTGGTCGCAAAGAGAATGGAGAGTTGAGAGGAGAGCTTGAGAGATGACGCAGGATC
>Ga0207126_1163_pt1 | contig 10083 bp, 10 predicted proteins | sample Alteio_BWMinHeat_20_FD_153586 | JGI IMG/M metagenome (GOLD analysis project Ga0207126, IMG submission 153586) | Enriched cells from forest soil in Barre Woods Harvard Forest LTER site, Petersham, Massachusetts, United States -... | ecosystem: Environmental > Terrestrial > Soil > Temperate forest >...
CCGGCGCCCTCTACCTCTACGATGGCTTTAAATTACTTGCAGTACCCGGCTTAAAGCGCTATGTCATCATACCTCTCATCATTAATTTATTTTTCTTTGTTGGATTTTTTTTACTGCTGCGTCATGAAATGGCTTTATTTAATTTATGGTTTGTCAATCATCTACCGCATTGGCTGCGTTGGATGACTACGATTTTATGGCTATTCTTTTTTGCGACATTTATTATTTTATTTCTTTACACCTTTATTACCCTTGCCAATATCATTGCCGCTCCTTTTAATAGTTTGCTCGCAGAAAAAGTAGAGTATTACTTGACGGGCAATCAACTAGCGCCGCGTAGTTTATGGGAGAGCATTAAAAATTCACCGCGAATTATAGCGCGTCAATTTGCTATTCTTGCCTACTATCTACCACGCGCCTTAGTCATCTTGATTTTATTTATTATTCCCATCGTCCATTTTTTTGCTGTCATACTTTGGTTTTTATTTAATGCCTGGTTTCTGAGTTTGACTTATTTAGATTATCCTAGTGATAATCATGAGGTGCCTTTAACAAAAGTAAGAGCATGGCAAAGTAAACAAGCTTGGACATCATTCGGTTTCGGTATTTCTGTCTTTGTTACTAGCATGATTCCATTTGTGAATTTTTTTACAATTCCAGCCGCAGTGGCTGGTGCAACTAAATGGTGGGTTTTATCGGAAAAAAATTGAATAATCATGCTATCAAATGCTTAGCTCGCATTTAAGAATTCATCGCAATTTCTATGCTATAGTTTAATTGTCAAAGAATTAGAAGTGGTTGTATGTGGAAACCGGCATTCAGTTATCATAAAATCATTAGATTTTAACGAGATGCAAGGGAATTGCGGGGTGGCTGTTCAACGTACTGGATGCTGGTTTGCACTATGAAAAAATATCGCCTACTTATCTTAATCTTCCTTTTTCTTCATTCTGCTACCTATGCATCATCATTCATCACACTTGCTGATATTCATTTTGATCCCTTTCTCAGTTGTACTACATCACCTTGTCCACTCATTGAAAAATTAAGACAAAATCCTGCAGCAAAATGGCCGCATTTATTAGCAATTGGCCAACAAGATGTAGCCAATCGCTATTGGCAGGATAGTAGTTATTCTTTATTAATTTCTGCATTAGCATCAGCAAAGCAAGTGACGGATACGCAGCAAATGCAATTTGTGTTGGTATTGGGAGATTTTTTGGCGCATCAATATAAGCGTCATTACAAAAAATTTTCCAGTGATAAGCAGTTAAAAGATTATCCTGCATTTGTGCAAAAAACCTTGGAATTTCTAGCAATGGAATTGCGTATGAGCTTTCCAGGTTTGGATATTTACGCAGTTGTTGGTAATAATGATTCATCAAAGAATAATTATGCGAGTATTCCCCACGGTGTTTTTTTTAAAGAAACAGCAATGACCTGGTCTGGATTAATCACTAATAAGAGTAATAGAGATAGCATGCAGCGTGAATTTCCTGACTGTGGTTATTATGCTTTTAATTTGCCATCACAGCACTTGCGTTTAATTGTATTAAATACCAATATATTTTCTTATAAAGCACAGGGACGAAATATTGCAGCAGCTGTTCAAACAGAGCTAACTTGGCTTTCTCATGAATTAATATTAGTGAAAGAGCAGCATGAGAAAGCCTTAATTAGTATGCACATTCCACCGATTTATGATATTTATACCACGCCATCGACTCGTCTCTTTACTTTGATGCAGTTATGGAAGCAATCCTATATGCAGCAATTTTATCAAGTCTTGCGAAGCTATTCGCCGCAAATCATGGGCATCGTTGCGGGTCATTTGCATATTGATTGGATGCATATTTTAACACTTGATAATATTGAAGTTCCGATAATGGGAACACCATCCATTAGCCCTCTTTATGGTAATAATCCAGGGTTTAAGGTTTATACTTATTCAGAAAACACTAATCAGTTTACGGGTTCAATGACATATAAATTAACCTTGAATGGTCAATTGATGGGAAGGAAGCAGCAATAATTCTTCACGTGACAGGGTGATATGCTATACTGTAGGCCGGATAAATAGACACAGAAATATCATCATGTTGCCAGCGCATCGTCTCACTATCGTGCAAAATAAAACTATTTTTATTTCATGTATTGTGCCTGTATTTAATGAAGAAGCGGTTATTAGAACTTTTATCATTAAATTACAAGAAGCCTTGCGTGATATGACCCAGCAATTTGAAATTATTATTGTTGATGATGGCAGTAGTGATAAAACAGTTGAAAAAATAAGAGATTTAATTAATGCGGGTTCTTCTATTAAGCTGCTTGGCTTATCGCGTAATTTTGGTAAAGAAATTGCATTGACAGCTGGTCTTGAACACTCTTCGGGTGATGTGGCTATTTTAATGGATGCGGATTTTCAGCATCCCCTAGAAGTATTGCCTATATTTTTATCCCGATGGGCAGAAGGCTATGACATGGTGTACGGTGTGCGCACTAACCGCGAATCAGAATCTTACATGAAACGTAATTTTGCCCGCTTATTTTATTGGCTCATGAAAAGAATGACGAATATTGATATGCCCAAGCATGCGGGCGATTTTCGTTTGCTGGATCGAAAAATTGTGCAAGCATTAAAACAATTTCCTGAACGCACCCGTTTTATGAAAGGATTGTATGCCTGGGTTGGTTATAAAAAAATAAGTGTGCCTTTTGTCGTACAAGAACGTGCAGCGGGTAAAAGTTCATGGCGTTTTTCAAAGTTGACAGAATTAGCCATTACAGGTCTTACCTCCTTTTCTGATGTGCCCTTACGTGTATGGGGATGGATAGGCTTTATTATTTCCGTGCTCGCCTTAATTTATGCTATTTATATCGTGACAGTGACCTTGCTTTTTGGTGCAGACTTACCAGGGTTCCCCACCTTAATCGTCGCTATTATGTTTTTAGGCGGAATACAATTATTATCAATTGGAATTTTGGGTGAGTATATTGCGCGTATTTTTACTGAAGTAAAGGCACGGCCGCGTTATCTACTACAAATTAAAGATGGCTTTGATGAATAAATTTTTAAAAGCAAATTTACCTTTATTTTTACAAATATGCCGTTTTGGACTGGTAGGCTTAACGGCAGCTGCCATCCATTTCTCTATGGTTGTTTTGCTCGTACAAACTTTTTCTTTACCGCCACTCATAGCAAATATCGGCGGCTTTATGGTGGCTTTTAATTGCAGTTATTGGGGGCATCGTTTATGGACTTTCCAGGATACACTGTCAATGCATAGTGTTGCCCTGCCTAAATTATTGATCGTCCAACTGGTGAATTTTGCCGCGAATGAAAGTTTGTTTTTCATTTTTTTATGGTGGAATTTACCTTATACGATTGCTTTATTATTAGTGCTAATGGTATTGCCTATTTTTACTTTTATCGCCAGTAAGTGGTGGGTATTTCGTATTGCTTAGTAAATTCACATCACCTGTTTTCATTAAAAAATAATAAGTCGAAGCATGCTGAGTAAATTGCTTGTAATATTTATCGCTGACAATGACAAACATGCGTTTACCACTAGACCAGCGCCGCCAAAATTCATTTTCTTGAATCAAGTAATCATTCGTTTTTTGAAAGGTCATTCCATACCATAATTCCCTCTGCCAATTATCTTTAGTCGCGATATTAGCTGCCTGCCAATCAGCTGCAATAGTCACTTGACGCTCAAGATATAAGGGTAGGTCTTGGTAATAATTAAAATAAGTGGCTACTTCATCCTGTGGTTTTATTATATTGCCTAATGCTAATGCGAGAGGTTTAGTGGAGGCTTGATTGAGATAGGTTGCACTTTTCACTAACAGTAAAAGAAAAATGAGATTAGTGGCAGTGAAAAGAAAAAACAATTTACCTAAGCTAATTTGCGTGTGGCAGATTAACACCGTACTTGTGCTGCAAATAAAAATAGCACTCATGCCATAAAGATAGGGAATCAAATGGGGTGAGATAGCAATCCATTGATAATGCGGCAAGCTCAGGAGTAAAACAGTCATGATCAAGCTAAATACGGCAAATAAGCCTAGGCAAAATGGCTTTGTAAAATCCCATGCTTCAGAAAGATAGCGTGCAGTTAGCAAGGCTAGTGCAGGAAATAGCGGTAAGATGTAACCTACAATTTTCGATGCGGGAATCGAAAAGAAAATTAAAATGATTGCTATCCATAATAATAAAAATAATTCGATTTGTGCTTGCTCGCGTGCTTGCCAGATACGCTGACATGCTTGCCATAATGCTTGCAATAAAAAACTTGTCCAAGGAAAAAAACCAATCAAGATAATGGGAAGATAAAACCAAAAAGGGGCTTGGTTATTAAAATTTGCATGAGAGAGAAAGCGCGTCACTTGCTGTGTAATAAAAAAATAATGTAAAAATTCAGGATTGGCACGCTGCGCTAAGATATACCAGGGCAGACTAATGGCGAGAAAGAGTAAGCTGCCGCGAATAAGATGCATCTGTTTGATCAGCTTGATGCGATCTGTGAGCAGCATCCAGCAGCCAAGAATGGCGCCAGGAAATGCAAGGGCAATTAATCCTTTGGTTAAAAAAGCGAGTGCAGCAAAGAAATAGCCCGCATAGAGAAAATAAGCACGCAAGCGTTCATGTTGAATGGCAGTGATGAAACATAAAAGAGAAGAGCTGATAAACACAGCTATTTCTAAATCTAAATCGGCATAATGTGCATTGGCAAAATACAAGGGAGCGGTTGCTAATATGATTGCAGCGATCAAACCAGTGCGGCGGTCAAATAAACGTCGGCCGCAAATATAGGTAATGAGACAGCCCCAAATGCCGCTTAAGGCAGGAAATACGCGCAAGGCCCATTCTTTTAAGCCAAAAAAATGAATGGCCGTGGCTTGCAGCCAATAATAGAGAATGGGCTTATCTAAAAAAATGACGCCATTGACTCGAGGGGTGATGTAGTCACCACTTGTTATCATTTCACGTGCTACTTCACTGTAACGGCCTTCATCTGGGGTAAATAAGGGATAAGCACCTAAGTAGAGCGTGTAAAATATCAGCAAAAACAAGCCTAAACTGATGATATCAGTAAGCCAGTCGCAGCGGGAGGCCAATTTTGTTCGTTGAACATGGTTGCAGCTAAGCATCTTATCTTTTAAGCTTCATTGACATGAGGAAAGGCATTGTACTGTGTGCAGATGATTATGGGCAAGCGCCAGCGATTTCGCAGGGGATTATTCAATTGCTGCAACAACGGCGCCTTTCAGCAGTGAGTTGCATGGTGAATTCGCCTTATTGGCAGGCAGATGCTACTTATTTGCTGCCTTTTACCGAGCAAGCCGATCTAGGCTTGCATCTTAATTTGACGGAAGGCTTAGCCCTGTCTCCCCTTTTTATTCAACGCTATGGATCGCAATTTTCTTCCTTATCAGTGGTATTAGCTAAAGCTTGTCTGCGTCAATGGGATGTGACCATCATTGAAAATGAGTGTCATGCGCAATTAGACCATTTTCAGCAAAAACTAGGCCAGTTGCCGCGTTTTATTGACGGGCATCAACATGTGCATCAATTTCCTGTGATACGTGAAGCCCTGCTTCGCGTTTATGAGCAGCGTTTACGCGGAGCGCATACTTATATTCGCTGGGTAAATCCTTCATTTCAGACCGCTTTTTGGCTGAAAAAAGCGATTATTTACGCCTCAGGTACAAGGGCATTGGCGAGGGCATTAAAGCAGTCTCATATAGCGCATAATTCGTCTTTTTCTGGTATTTATGATTTCAAACAATCATCGCATTATCCTGATTTATTCCCGCGTTTTTTGGCGGAAATAGGAGAGGGAGGTTTGATTATGTGCCATCCAGGCTTGGCTGATAAGGGGTCAGAAGATGCGATTGCGGCGGCGAGATATCAGGAATATGGCTATTTCAGCAGCCAGCAATTTTTGGCGGATTGTGAAAAGGAACAGGTTTATTTACGTGGCTTTTATCGCCCATAATTAATGCCTAGAAAGCTTTCATTATTTCATAAATCTGCTATAATCTACAATCATCAGTGAATTTCTGCACTAAGGTTTTTCCTCGGTAAGACATCTCAGATGTAGGTTTTTTGTTTAATTAGTAAAGGTAAAAGTTATGTCAGCACGTGAAAACGGAACCGTAAAATGGTTCAACAACAGCAAGGGTTATGGTTTTATTCAGCGCGATCAAGGCGGTGATGTATTTGTTCACTACAGAGCAATTCGTGGTGACGGCTACCGTACTCTCGAAGAAGGGATGCGAGTAGAATTCACAGTTACACAAGGCCAAAAAGGTCTTCAAGCAGAAGATGTTTCTGTTGTTAAGTAACTGATAATAAAATAGTATTTTTTTAAATTATTGCCGCTTGGGATTTGTTCTCAAGCGGCAATTTTTTTTGTATGTACCCTTCGATGTGGTGCAAAAAGCAGCCCTCACCCCCTGCCCCTCTCCCCTCGCAAAAAGCGCTCCGGGAGAGGGGAGAGTTCTAAATTTTCTCCTCGAAATAACTTAGAACGCTCCCCTCTCCCGGAGCGCTTTTTGCGAGGGGAGAGGGGCAGGGGGTGAGGGTTAATGGTTAATGGTATACAATAATTCCTGATCACACTATAATCCCCCCTCTCAAAACTAGGAATTACCATCTTGGCTAAACTAGCAGAACTCGAAAAAAAATTACTGCATTACACCGGCAAAGCCATCGCCGATTTTAATCTGATCAAGCATGGCGACCGCATCATGCTCTGTTTGTCAGGCGGTAAAGATTCCTTCACGATGTTAAGTATTTTGCGATTATTACAACAGCGCGCCAAAGTTAAATTTGAACTGCTCGCCTTTACCCTAGATCAAGCCCAGCCCGGTTGGAATGATACCGTCTTACGTGCTTGGTTGACTGAGCGCCATATTCCCTTCGATATTATTACGCGTGACACTTATTCCATTGTAAAAGAAAAAATTCCTGAAGGGCAAACCTATTGCTCGCTTTGCTCACGCCTACGCCGCGGTATTATTTATCGCTATGCGGAAGAAAAAGGTTTTAATAAAATTGCCCTAGGACATCATCGCGATGATTTGATTCGCAGCTTGCTGATGTCCATTTTATATAATGGCGAAATTCGTTCCATGCCGCCCAAATTATTAAGTGATAATCGAAAACACGTGGTGATTCGCCCCTTGGTTTATTGCCAAGAAGCAGATATTGCTGATTATGCAAAAGCCATGGCCTTTCCGATTATTCCCTGTAATTTATGTGGTTCACAAGAAAACTTGATGCGTAAACGGATTAAACTATTGATTGATCAATTAGCGCAGGAAAATCCAAAAGTACCCAGCAATATGTTGCATGCTTTGACTGCTATTAAACCCAGTCAATTGATGGATAAAAAGTATTGGGACTTTAAACAATTAGATAATCAACAAGAAAATGTAAATTCAATCGTCGAGGATGAGGGCGATGGTGCATGCGGAATGGAAGTCTTTGGCTTTTAATTCGAGGTTGCTATGTCTTCCAGTCGTGGTGCTTATTATTCGCAAGAGGCGAATTTATATTCTACATCTCTCAGTGGTATCAGTTTATTTCGACGTCATTTTTCTGAGTATTCAAGGCATAGTTCAGATGAATCATCTCAAGAGACTAGTGCTGCGGAAATCAATCAACATGTCAATTTATTTCGACGCCATTTTTCTGAATATTCAACGCTGAGTTCAGAAGAATCGCCTTCTGATGAAGTGATTAACATCAATGGGCTTGAATTACTGTCTAGTGAGGATAGTGATACGGATGATGAAATTATTGCTATGTTTCAAGAGGCGGGAATTAAAGTATCAGATGATGCACTTGATCCATTGCGAGGAGTAGATATATGCAACAGAGAGAGAATAATAACAATAATAAAATCATTTTTTGAAAAGTATGAACAATTAGAAGATGAAAGATTTAAAAAAAGGGAACAAGCGGAATATGAAAATACCCAGGGAATTGCACTTCTCTTGTCTCAAGTATTAATTGGCATGATGAGAGATTATACTTGGGCGCGTCTGTCCTATCGTAATCTAGATTATTTTCAAGGCAAGCTAGGATCATTTTGGGGAGAAAACCTAACAGAGGCTATTGGTACCTTCTTTCCAATATTGTGCACAATGAAAGTGATTAATCAGATTTATCACACTTGTTCGATTGAAAATAGACGTAAATGGGTAAAAACACTGACAGTGCTTGCCCTGGCATCATGGAGTTCTATTATTCTATGGAATGCGGCGCAAATGAGTGGTCAGGCAGCTTTTGAATGGTTGGGATGGAGTCAGACGGCAGCGGGCTATTTTTCAGGATTAATTACAGGCATCGTTGAAACAATTTGGCAAAATGCGATTGTCATCCCGATTTTTCTTAATCAAACATTTGAACCATTAGAAATTGCATTAAATACTTTGGGTGGTGCCGTATGGCAATGGGTGTATCAAGCAAATTTGCCAGTAAAGCTCGATAGTATTGAAGAAATTGTGGCAGCCTTAGAAGTAGCAGGTGCAGTTGCTTTTAGTACTTTATCAATGACTGGGCTTGCAAGGATAGTTAAGCATTATTGCACGAAAATGCAAGAAGAAAAAAGGCTTGAACGGCCAGCCAGTGTTGAATTAAGAGAAACAACTGAGTTGCTAGCCTCATCATCACGCTTGTTTCAACAAGTTGATGCTTCTATGATGGATACACAGCCTAAATCGCAACATCGTTATTCATATGGATAGAAGGAAACATGATGCGGGAAGATAGTATCATTGAGCAGGCTGCTCTATTGCCGACGGAAGTCATTTTGCCCGCTATTGCTGAACAATACAAAATTCATTATATGCAAGTGCAAAATAATAAAATAACAATGATTAGGCGCCCGCAGCAGGAATTAGTTTTGTTCGGGCAAATTGAAAATACGAATTTATGTCGGAAATTATTATTGCGCTGGCTTAGAATGCATGCAAAGCAGCATTTAATACCCTGGTTGGCAAAGTTGAGCGCGCAAACAAAAATGACTTATCAAGCGGTGAATATTCGTAGTCAGCGTAGCCGCTGGGGAAGTTGTTCGAGTGATAAGGCAATTCATCTTAATGATAAATTATTATTTTTGCCGCCACATTTAGTCACCCATGTGTTATTACATGAATTATGTCATACCATTCACTGCAATCATTCAAGTCAATTTTGGCAATTACTCGCTTCTTTTGACCCTGATTGGCAGGCAAATAAAATCGCGTTACACAAATTAACAAAGGATATTCCCACATGGACTTATTGATCCTTCCTATTGCGACACTTAAAGATAATTATGTTTGGACAGTCGTTAATACTAAAAAGAAGTGTGCTTTGATTGTCGATCCTGGAGAAGCGGAACCCGTCTTGCAATATTTCAAACAACATGATTTGACTTTATGCGGCATTTTAATCACGCATCATCATTGGGACCATACCAATGGAATTGCGGGAATAAAAAAGGTTTTTGATGTGCCCGTGTTTGCCAAACAAAAATCAATAGGCACGGTCATGGTGAAAGAAGGTGACGTGGTGATGATCAATGAATTTTTACCTAGCTATCACGTGCTTGAAATTCCGGGTCATACCTTGGATCATCTTGCCTATTACAATGAAGATAGTTTATTTTGCGGCGATACCTTATTTGCAGCGGGTTGCGGCCGCTTATTTGAAGGAAATGCCGAGCAAATGTATCAGTCATTGCAAAAAATGGCCGCTTTGTCTCAAGATACCAAAGTTTATTGTGCGCATGAATATACGCAAAATAATTTGAAATTCGCTGAGCAAGTTGAGCCTGCTAATCAAGAGGTGATTGAGCGTTTGAAGCAGGTGAAGTTGCAGCGAGAGCGGGGTTTGCCATCACTGCCTTCTAGTTTGGGGGCGGAGAAAGCAACGAATCCTTTCTTGCGTTGTGAGCTTGAAGGTGTGATTGCCAGACTAGAAGAGAGGGTGGGGCGGCGCTTAAACAAAGCGATTGATGTGTTTGCTGAGATGAGGAAGTGGAAGGATGGGTTTTAGCGTTGATATGCACTTATTGCTATGATTTG
>Ga0207126_1164_pt1 | contig 10054 bp, 5 predicted proteins | sample Alteio_BWMinHeat_20_FD_153586 | JGI IMG/M metagenome (GOLD analysis project Ga0207126, IMG submission 153586) | Enriched cells from forest soil in Barre Woods Harvard Forest LTER site, Petersham, Massachusetts, United States -... | ecosystem: Environmental > Terrestrial > Soil > Temperate forest >...
GCCATCGGATAGAGTTGATCGATCATTTCGCGGCGCGCGGAACGGTCCGCGGCGGAAATCACGATGCGCGTGTCATCCTCGACCATTACTCTTTGCGAGGCTTCCTTGTCACCGGCCTTGATCTTGATGGTGTATTCGCCCGGCTCGACGAACGGCCCATGCGGGCCGAATCCATAGCCCGCCGCAATGGCTTCGAGTTGCTCGGGCGTCGGCTCGGCCGGCGGATTCGAACGCAAATCCCAGTTGGCGCGGTTGACGCCAGCAGCGCCCGGGCCGTCCAGCTCCCGAATCACCTTGCCATCTTTGTCGAGAACGGTGATTTTTACTTTGCCTTCCTTTTTTTCGGCGGCGTCGGTTTTAGCGCCGGGCTTAGGCTTCTCTTCGGCTGCGTCTTTTTTGTCCTTCTCCTCCTTGTCTTTCTTTGGCGCTTCGGGGGGCACGGCGTCCTTCAGGTAGTAGCTCAAAATCGCGCCGAAGGGCGGATTCTTGGCGGCGAACATTTTTTGACCGGCGCTCCAGCGGCGGTTGAGGAGATGCCAGGTGATGGCCGGCCGCGGCGGAAAGAATGTCAGGGGCGATGCGGCCACGTTCGAATCCATCTTCTCGATTGGCGTCAGATCGTCAAAAACCCAGATCGAGCGCCCGTGCGTGGCGAGCACCAGATCGTTTTCGCGCGCCTGGATTTCGATGTCGTCCACGGGCACGCGCGGGAAATTATTTTTCAGGGCGGTCCAGTTCGCGCCGCGGTCCCAGGAGACCCACAGCCCAAACTCGGCACCCGCAAACAGGAGGTTGGTGTTCCGCGGATGCTCGCGCACTACATGCACGCTTCCGGCCGAATCAGGAATGCCGTTGCGAATGGCTTTCCAGCTCTCGCCGTAATCGTTGGTCGCGAAAACATAGACGCTGTTGTCGTCGCCGCGATGGCCGTCGAATGCCAGCAGCGCCGCGCCGTCGCCGGTCCTCGAGGCCACGACGCGGCTCACGTAAGTGCCCTTCGGAACTCCGGGCACCTTTGACGCCACGTTCTTCCAGGTCTTCCCGCCGTCGCGGGTTACCTGCACGTTGCCGTCATCGGTGCCGACCCACAGCACGTTGGGCGTAAGCGGCGATTCGCTCAGGGTTGTGATCGTGGGATATTCCTGAACGCCGTCGTGCCGTGACAAGGTGTTCTTGTCCGGAGTCTTGCCGAAAATTTGCAGCTTGTTGCGGTCCACGCCGGTTGTCATGTCCCCGCCGAGCCGGACCCAGTTATCCCCACGATCTGTGGATTTGAACAAATAATTTCCGCCGTAGTAGACAGTGGTGTGTTCATGCACGGAAACCGCCACCGGCGAATTCCATTGGAAGCGGTAGTGCGGCTCTCCGGCCTTCGCTTCCGGCCGGATGGAGCGCTGCTGGCCGGTGCGCATGTCACGGCGGTCGATGTAGCCGTCCTGGGATTCGGTGTAGACAATCCAGGGCTCGACATTGTCGATCGCGGCATAAAAGCCGTCGCCGCCGTGAATCACTTGCCAGTCATCATTCACGATGCCGTCGCGCGTCAACGTCTGGACGGGGCCGCACCAACTTCCGTTGTCCTGCAGGCCGCCGCAAATGTGATAGGGCTTCTCGTTGTCGAGCGCCACCTCGTAGAATTGTCCGATCGCGATGATATTGAGGAAGTCCCAGGTCTTCCCGGCATCGTAGCTCCAGTGAATCCCGCCATCCGACCCGGTGAGCATGTGATTGGAATCCGCAGGATCGATCCACATCGCGTGATAATCTCCGTGAATTCCTCGCACGCGCTGCGTCGAAAATGTCTTGCCTCCATCCTCGGAATAAAACATCGGCGCACCCAGCTCCCAGATGCGGAGATCATTATTGGGGTCGATGCGAATCTGGCTGTAGTACGACGGACGCGGATTGGTATCGCCCATCTTCTTCCAGGTTTCGCCTTTATCTTCACTGCGATAAGTTCCACCCTTCTCGTGCTGTACGATGGCGTAAACGATGCTCGGGTCCTTGCGATAAATGTCCAGCCCGATACGTCCGGTATCGCCGCCGTTCTCGTACGGCAGCCCTTTGGTCAATTTCTTCCAGTTTGCGCCGCCGTCCGCCGTCTTGTAGATCGCGCTATCGGGTCCGCCGCCATTGAATCCAAAAGGCGTTCGCCGGCGTTCATAAGCAGCGGCATACAAAGTGTCCGGACTTTCTGGATCCATGGCGATGTCGCTCACACCGGTGTCATCGTTGATTTTCAAGACCTGCGACCAGGTCTTCCCGCCGTCGGCGGTCTTATACACTCCGCGCTCCGGATTCGGGCCCCACAGATGTCCTAGCGCCGCAACATAAACCACATCGGGGTTTTTTGGATGAATCACGATTCTTCCGATGTGCCGCGTCGCGTCCAGCCCCATTTTTTTCCAAGTCTTTCCGCCATCGAGCGATTTGTACGCCCCATCGCCCCAGGAAGAGCTTTGCCGGTTGTTGGGCTCACCCGTTCCAACCCACACTACCGACGGGTCCGACGGCGCGATTGCGATGTCGCCGATCGTGGAAACGTTTTCCTTATCGAATATCGGTTCCCACGTGGTGCCGTTGTTGGTTGTTTTCCAAACGCCGCCGGAAGCCGTACCCACATAAACGATGTTCGGATTGCTCTCCACTACCGCGAAATCGTCAATGCGACCGCCCATCGTCGCGGGACCAATCTCCCGGAATTCCAGATTCTTGAATTTGTCCGTGGGATTCGGCTGGTCGCCGGGCGCGGCGTTCGCGCAAATTGCCAACGCGGCAAGTAACACCCAACAACCCAGAATCATCCGGAAAGCATTCCATGTGTGCTTCATTTCCATCCCCCCGTGTGCAAGGCCCGGCATGTTACTCCGGCTGGGCCGCATAACGCAGCAAGTGTTTTAAGAAAGGGCAAACCAACCCGGTGCAGAGAGAGACGCACCGCGCAGCCGCTTCGTTTCGCGCCTGTGCAATTTCTTCTTCCGTGACGGCATTCCGTCTCCGCATGCAACTCACCGTCTTTCCTTGCCTTCAAATCCCTACGACCGCATGCTAGGCTATCCAACTGTTTTCATTGACCGCATGTTCCGAGTGAATCGCTATCCGCACGCACGGGCTCTTTCCGCGCTTTGCCCATTGTTCTTCCTGGCTGCGCTGCTCGCAGTGATTGCCTGCGGGACGGCGGGCGCCGCCTCGGCGCAACAAGGCCGCCTGCGTTCCGCCAAGGGCGGCGTAGCAAACTTGGAGGCGAAAACGCAGAGCCGCAAAGGCGACGTCGTCACCGCTGACGGCGACGTGGACATTCATTATGGGGATACGCGTCTTCGCGCCGATCACGTCGAATACGACAGCAAGACCTACGAAGCTACCGCGATTGGCCACGTTCAGCTCGATTACGGCAACGAGCACCTCGAAGCCGGTGAAGCCCATTACAACGTCAGCACCGGACACGGCCTGTTTCACAACGTTCGCGGCACCGTCAAGATTGAGCGGCGGCCCAATCCGGCAATTTTGATATCCGAGAACCCGCTCTATTTCGAGGCGCGGGACGTCGAACGCTTTCCGGGAGAGGTCTATCTCGTCCACCGCGCCTGGATTACCATCTGCGACCCCGAACACCCCAAGTGGCAGTTCTTCGCGCCGAATGCACGAATCCGTCTCGATAAGACCGTAGCGCTCATTAACGCGAACTTCCGCCTTCTCCGCGTGCCGCTCATCTGGCTCCCTTATGCCTCCGCGCCTGCGGGCAAGAAAATCCGAGAAACTGGGTTTCTGATTCCCGATATCGGGCAAAGCTCGCGAAAGGGATTCATTTTCGGTGACGCTTTTTACCTGGCTCCAACTCAATGGATGGACGCTACCCTGGGCGCCCAGTATATGAGCCGCCGCGGCGTTCAGGAACGCGGGTCATTTCGCGCCAAGCCTTTTGAAAATACTTCGATCGAGTACACCTACTTTGGCGTTGATGACCGCGGCCTCCTCAACGCCGATGGCACACGCAGTCCGCAGGGCGGCGAGCAGCAGCGCCTCGAAATCCAATCCCTGCTTCCCCGCGGCTGGCGTTTCGTAACGAATTACAACCATCTCTCCTCTCTTACGTTCCGGCTGGCGTTCGCCGATTCATTCGGCGAAGCCGTCAACTCCGAAGTGCGCAGCGCCTTCTTCCTTTCAAACAATTTCCGCGGCTTCAGCCTGAACTTCGCGGGTCTCGACGACAAAAGCTTCCTCACCTTGCCGGTCGCGGCAACATCGACCACGCCCGCAATCCCGGCCACCAGCGTCACTCTTCGCAACCTGCCTGAAGCGCGTTTCAGTTCCGTGGAGCAATCTCCATGGCGCAACACACCCATCTATTTCGGTTTCAACGGTTTTGCCGGCGTGGTCTACCGCAGCGATCAAAACATTCAAACTTCCAATTTCGTGGATCGATATGAATTGGCGCCTCGGGTGACCGTTCCACTGCATTTCGGGCCGTGGCTCGGGGTAACCACTTCTGCCGCTTTCCGCGCCACCCGCTACGGCGATTCCTTTAATTCCGCCGGCCTGGTCACTCCCGCTCCCATCTATCGCAATACCGGAGAACTCACAGTGGAACTCCGCCCACCGACTGTCGAGCGATTTTTCGATCGCACTTCCTTGAAGAAGGACAAAATGAGGCGCCGGTACAAACACACTATCGAACCCGCTCTCACCTACCGCTACGTCACCGGGGTAAATCACTTCGCAGACTTTATTCGTTTCGATTCCGATTCCACTCTAACCGACACCAGCGAAGTCGAATATGGTTTTACACAGCGGCTCTTCCGGAAAGACGGTGACGGCCAGCCTCAAGAACTCATTTCCTGGCGCATCGTGCAGAAGCACTACTTTGATCCCACGTTTGGGGGCGCCATCGTCAACGGGCAGCGCAACGTCTTCCAGGCGTTCGACTCCATCTCGCCGTTCGCTTTTGCTTTCGGTCCACGCAATTGGTCTCCGATTGTCAGCGATTTCAAAATCACGCCTGGCGGCATCTACGATATTGAGCAGATTCTTCACTACGATCCTCAAATTCAGAGGCTGGTTACGATCGGGACACTTCTAAAAGTGAAACCTTATCGTGAATTCTTCGTCACCGCTGCTTACTTCCGCCTGAATGACAATCCTCCTCCGGTGCCACCTGACTTCGAGCAGCCGCTTTCGAACCAGATTCGGGCGCTCGTCGGCTACGGAAGCGAAACCCGTAAGGGTCTTAATCTCATCACGGGTATTGGGTACGACTTCGAGAACAAGACGCTGCAAAACCAGATCGTGCAGTTCAGTTACAACGGGGGATGCTGCGGCCTCGCCGTCGAATATCGCCGCATCAACCTCGGCCAAGTACGCACCGAGAATCAGTTCCGCATCGCGTTTATTATCGCGAACATCGGCACGTTCGGGAACCTTCGACGTCAGGAGAGAATATTCTGAGCTTGAGCGATACCGATCTCGCATTTGCCTCCATCGAGGAGGTCGGGAAGCTTTTTCGCAAACGTAAGCTGTCTCCCGTTGAGCTGACCAAGTTGATGCTCGGGCGAATCGAGCGGCTCAATCCAAAACTCAACGCTTTCCTCACGGTCACGACGGAACTCGCACTCGCGCAGGCGAAGAAAGCCGAATCGGAACTCTTCGCGCCGCGCGGTCGCAAGGGGCATCACGACCGCGGTCCGCTGCATGGGATCCCGATTTCGCTGAAAGACAATATATATACGAAGGGCATTCGCACCACGGCAGGTTCAAAGATTTTGAAAGATTTCATTCCGCAACACGACGCCCAGATTGTAGTGTGGTTGAAAGAAGCTGGCGCCGTCATTCTTGGCAAGACCAACATGCACGAGTTCGCCTACGGCGTGACGTCGAATAATCCGCACTATGGTCCGGTCCACAATCCCTGGGACCTCGCGCGCATTCCCGGAGGTTCGAGCGGAGGTTCTGCCGCCGCCGTCGCCGCTGGACTTTGCTACGGCAGCATTGGCACGGACACTGGTGGCTCCATTCGCATTCCGTCAGCGCTCTGCGGGATTGTCGGCGTCAAACCCACCTTCGGCCGCGTCTCAGTTAAGGATGTGATTCCGCTTTCTCCACACCTCGATTGCGTTGGGCCCTTGGCTCGCACGTCCGCTGACGCAGCCAGGCTGCTTGATTCTATTTTTGTGCGCGGCAAGGGCGAACCAAGTTTGCAAAGCGCTACTAAACCTTCCCGAGCGCGCCGCCGGTTCCGCCTGGGCTTGCCGAAAGGCTTCTTCTCCGACGTTGTCTCTCCGGAGGTCGAACTCACTTTTGAGCATGCGCTTCGTCTTCTTCGAAGATCAGATTGCAATTTGAAAGAGGTGTCGATTCCTTTGTTGGTTGAAACCGAAGACGCGGGCAACCAAATTGCCTGGGCCGAAGCCACCCACTATCATCAACGAGCCGGGTGGTTTCCGGCCCGTGTCGGAGAATATGGCGAGGACGTGCGCACGCGGATCGAGATGGGCGCAAAAGTTTCCGCGACGGCGTACCTCCAGGCCATGGAAGTCCGCTACTCCTTCATCGAACACTTTCACGCAGCGATGGCCAGTGCAAGTGTGGATGCGCTCGTGGTTCCCACCACGCCCATTCCTGCCCCGATGATAGGAGAGGAAACAACAACAGTCTGCGGGACTAATCACCCGACGCGCTCCTTGCTCCTGCGTTCGAATCGTCCGGCGAATCTTGGTGGCCTTCCCGCCGTCTCCGTTGCCTGCGGCTTCACGCCCGAGGGATTGCCTGTCGGTCTTCAGCTAATTGGCGCTGTCACCGACGAGCACCTCTTGCTGCGCATCGCCGGAATTTTCGAGCGTTCCCTACCTCTCGATCGCCGGCCGCCAATTTAGCGTGCTTCCGTCGCCACCGCGCCTCTCGTTTTCATAATCCACCTGCCGATCACATACCCTAGCGTTCCCGTGACCATGCCCCCGAAGACATCCGCGATGTAGTGGTTTCGCACGTAGACCGTTGAAACGCACATGCAGAGGACGAATGGAAGGAATATCCAGAAGAGCCAGCGCCGGTGGCGCCACGCTCCCCAAAGTGCCGCCACGGCTCCGGCCACGTGTTGCGAGGGAAACGCCGCGCCGTGCACGCGTCCACATTTCTCAATCAAATTGACGAGCGCGGTAAATGCCCCGCCGGTCAGATTGCCGTGCCACATGCCCGCAAACATGAACCAGGGACTCTGCACCGGGAAGAATATCGAGATGATGTATCCAAACACGTAACCAACCGCTGAATACGTCATCACACCCCAATAGCTTTCCCAGTCACGCCGGTAGTAGAGAATCCCTCCGAGAATCAGTAGAAAAAGAAAATAGGTGAAATAGGCGAATTGCATGAATTCGTTCAGCGCCGGTTGCGCGAAGCGCTCCAGCCACAAGGAAGGATTCACGCCGGTAAGCCATTGATCAAACGCGATTAGCTTGGCGTCCTGCCAGATGGGCGTCACCAGGTGCACGAGCTTGGCCAGCTCCTCGAAGCAAAATAGAAAAAACAGGTGCGGATACCAGTGCCGCCAGAAACGCCAAAACTTGGAGGCGGCAGTTTCGCCTTGCCACTTCGCCCACGCTGCGACCCGCGCTTCTGTTTGGCACAAGACCAAAATGATCGCTGCAACTAGCGCTTGCACCCCGATCAATTTGACGGGGTGCGCAAGGTTTTCCGCAAACATCGCGATGAGTGCGCTGGACGCCGCCAAGTACGCCAAAGCTACCCATTCGAATGCTTCGCACGCTGCCCAAGCTGCCGTCGCTTCCCGAAGGAACCGCGCCACGGTTCCTTCCTTCTCCGCCTCTGCTTCAAAGCGTGCCGCAGACGCCTCGCCTCCGGGTGCATGTACATCCGTGCGCCAGTCGAGTGCTTCTTCATTTCCTGGGTAGTTCTGTTTCCGTGCCTGGTTCATTCGGGGTTCTTCCGGGGATACCAGTTCCAGACGTCAAATGCGCCGTGTTGCCCTTTCTTTTTTGTAAATTCTCCGTGGCCTCTTGGTCTCTGCGCTGATTTCTCTTTTTCTTTCCAATGCACCACGGGCCATCCAAGGGTCTGCGCAAGGCTCGCGAGGTCGTTCGACGGATTCACCGCCGCAGGGTTGCCGACCATCGCCAGCAACCATCTGTCATTCAAGCTGTCGCCATACGCGTAGCAGCGCTCCAGGTCGAGTTGCAGATCCTCTGCCAGCCGCTTTGCCGCGCGAGCTTTTGCCTCTCCAAACATCGCCTCGCCCAAGATGCGTCCCGTCCACTTACCATCCATTCCTTCCAGTCGCGTTGCGCATACGCGAATCTTCACCGTGATTCCTCGCAACCCAAGCTCGGCTGCCATGGCTTGCGCCGCTGCCCGCGCCAGCGGCTCGAGCGTTCCGCTCTGCAGCACGATCTGGTGCCCCTGCCTCGCGTGCCATGCCACTCTCTCGATCGCTTGCGCAAAAAATCGGGGGACAGGCAATCGTGGATTGCACCTCGGAGGAGCCGACGCCTGTCCCTTGGCCTGGTGGCCGTCCTTGTGCCAAGAAGAGACCTCGCCGTCTCTCTCGCCACACTCGTCAACAATCTGCAGACCGCGCAGATACAGTTTGTTCGACTGCAAAATCGCGCTGGTCCCCCGTGGTATCAGCCGCAGCGCTTCTCCCAGCCATAGAAATAAGTTCTTTGCGGGGATTTCTCTCCGGTATCGCAAAATCCGAAAAAACCTTCTCTCCAGCGACGGCAACGCCATAAGCGTTCCATCCACATCAAAAAATGCCGCCACACCTCCGTTGTCGTCCTTTACCTCATTAACTTCATTTACTTCCTTTGCCTCTCTCGCTCCCTTCACATTGCCTCCCGCGCAGTGCTCCTTGCGCCCCGCGCCGGCCCGACGTTTCCGGCAAAATATTTCCACCCTTCGATGAAAACCGGCAGCCCGCGCACCACGCAAAACGCCGCCGTCATCCATGTCAATACATCTGCTCCCAGGCGAATCATAGCGTGCGCGTCAGCCGCCAACTCACCCACTAGCGCCACCGGCCCGCGAGTCACCGCCAGTTCCAATCCCAAATAGCAGAAGCACAAACACTTCATCGCCGCATACAATCCCCGGCTCCAACGCGACGCAACCAGGGCCTGTCCCCACCAGGTGCGCAGCATCGCGTTCGCGCCCCAACCGGAATGTCCCGCTTTCATCGCCAGCCCGCGCAAGAAATCTGTGGCCGCCCCGCGCGCGAAAAACAAAACCGGAAGCCACAGCGACACCATCCCCACCACCGCGAAATATGTGAAATACACGTTCTCGATCATCCGGTCGCCAAGGATGTCCAGTTGCGCTCCTACCGGCGTGGCCAATTTTTTCTTCCGAGCGATATGCCCGTCTAAGGCGTCCAGGGCAATCGTCGCAACGGTCAGCCCCACGGCCGTGAGGTTGGCCCATGCACCGCGCCCGAACAAACACACCGCGGCGAACCCCACCACGACTCGGAGCAGCGTCACCCTATTTGGCGTCCATTTCATATCTATCTGCCGCAAGCGGTGCAGCATCCATTCAGACAATGGCAACCTCGATGCCACTCTCTGCTCCCGCAAGGCGCTTATGCTCAGTCACTTACAGGCAGCATCACCCATGCTTGCTTACATCCCGCGCCAGCCAAATCCGTCATCTGTCGCTTATTTGCTCCCTCCTATGTCTCGTTTCCTTTTGGGGTCTTATGCGTCTAATAGTGTGGTTTGGTATTTGCCGCTCGCACACCCATCCTTCGCGTTGCCAACCCTGGAGGGAACCGGTGAGGTCCGGCGTCAGGACTCCAGAAACTGAAGCTCACCGATCGCGGAGTCTGGCTTGCCGCTAGGAATCAGGGCTTAGGCACGAGTGCAAACGAGATTTATGGGAGAATGAAAGGCAGGGTTTTCCAGTCTTGCTGACTGAAAAGAAGGCCGCAGACGAGGATGAATAACGAATGACTGATGTTTCACTAGCAGGAGCCTTTCTGGCTGGGCTCGTTTCGTTTCTATCGCCCTGCGTTCTGCCGCTCGTTCCCGGCTACATCTCCATGCTC
>Ga0207126_1165_pt1 | contig 9928 bp, 9 predicted proteins | sample Alteio_BWMinHeat_20_FD_153586 | JGI IMG/M metagenome (GOLD analysis project Ga0207126, IMG submission 153586) | Enriched cells from forest soil in Barre Woods Harvard Forest LTER site, Petersham, Massachusetts, United States -... | ecosystem: Environmental > Terrestrial > Soil > Temperate forest >...
TCCACCGCTGCCGCGGTGGGGTCCATATCAGCTAGAAGCATGAGATGTTATGCGTTTGCCTTTTATCGTTTAACTTCCATATAACAGTTGCGATCCCCTGTTATTTGTAGATAGATGCTGCGATGCAGCTAGGGGCTTGGCTATAAATCTTTCGGCCCTACGGGCCTTTATCAGGGCTACGGTCTGGTTTCTCAGGGCGTTGCCCTGCGTGTTGTGGTATCGTAAAGTCAGCGCAACACGCGCTGATTTATGTTTGTCGCGCTGGCTTTATGGTATGGAAACGCAGCGCTTAAATCATGGATTTATGTTTGTCGCGCTGACTTTATGGTATGGAAACGCAGCAGGGCAGCACAAGTATGTAAAAATTCTAGTAATCCGTGATCTCTCATCCCATATAAAGTGCTACCATGGATACACGATTTCATTGCTTGTGAAGTCGAGAGGATCCCTTTATTTAGTTTAAAAATTTTTATTGCTTTATCAAATTTTTTCTTTGGTTTCATGATGTTAAAAATATCGGTTAAAATCTGTTTCAACCGACATTTTTATCGTTTTTCTCAGGAATGTCACTCGTTTTTTTTGCATAGATCAAGGACATAACATACTTCTATAGTCATTGCTTGCGTTGCCCTGCGTATTGTGGTATCATAAAGTCAGCGCAACACGCGCTGATTTATGTTTGTCGCGCTGACTTTATGATATGGAAACGCAGCGCGACAGCACAAGTGTATAAAACGTAGGGAGGCACAATATGGCAAAAATGGCTGCAAAAGCAGTTGTAGGCACGGAAACTCCAGAAAAAATCATAGGGCGCCGTAAAGAGCAAGAATTACTACGGGAGCTGATTACATCTCATAAATCAGAATTTATCGCTGTCTATGGGCGCCGCAGAGTGGGTAAAACGTATCTCATCAAAAATCTCATTAGTTCCTTCCCATGCGTCTTCTTCCATGTCACAGGAGTGCAGCAAGGGCTTGTCCACGTTCAATTAAAAGAATTTGCAAAGCAAATAGGGAAAGCATTTTATCAAAGTCCATCTCTTGTACCTCAGGAGAACTGGTTTGATACTTTTGAAGTGTTGACGGATGCCATTAATGAAATGCCAAAAGACCAGACTGTGGTGCTTTTTTTCGATGAATTTCCTTGGATGGCGACACCTCGTTCGAAAATACTTGAAGCATTAGAGCTCTATTGGAATAGATATTGGGTTTTTGACAAACGTGTTAAACTGATCATCTGTGGATCCTCTACTTCATGGATTATTAACAACATCATCAATAATAAAGGTGGCTTGCACAATAGAGTAACTCGTACCATCCATCTACAGCCATTCTCTCTACATGAGACAGAAAGTTATCTCAAAGAACATAAGATCAAACTGAATCGCAGACACATTTTAGATCTGTATACAGTGCTTGGAGGAGTTCCTCTGTATTGGTCCTTTATCAGAAAAGGACGCTCAGCTCATCAATGTATTGATGAGCTCTGTTTTCAGCAAAACGGTCCTTTGGTACATGAATTTAAGCGCCTGTTTGAATCGCTTTTTGAAGATCCTAAACCGTACGTAGAGCTTATTCGGTTCATCTCAAAACATCGATATGGCATAGGACAAGCGCAGCTCATTGCATTATCTAAGTTGCCCAATGGAGGTACTACAATTGATAGATTACATCAATTGGAAGAAGCCGGGTTCGTCACAAGCCTTGTCCCATATGGGCACAAGGACAGGGGAGTGTATTTTGTGATGGATGATGAATACAGTCTTTTTTATCTGCGCTGGATTGAACCGTATTTGAGGCAGATCTCTAAAAAAGAAACAAATGAAGGATTTTGGCTATCTTTGGCGAATCAATCGAGCTGGAAGGCATGGGCGGGATGTGCATTTGAATCAACTTGCTATAAACATATTAATCAGATCCGAAAAGCGCTAAAAATTAACCCTGGAGCCATTGTAGGGACTTGGCGTTATTCACCAAGAATAAAAAGTGATCAAGTAAAGAGCAAACAGGCAGGTGCCCAAATTGATTTGTTGTTTGACCGACTCGATGGTGCGATTACTCTTTGCGAAATCAAATGCTCTGATCGACAATTTGCGATTGAAAAATCATATTATCAAGAGCTTCTGAGCAAGATGGAGATCTTCAAAAAGCAGACAAGGACAAAAAAGCAGCTATTCTTTTCTATGATTACGACAATGGGATTAAAGAAAACAATATATGCTGAAGAAATAATATCAAGCCAGGTGACCCTTGAGGACCTGTTTGTGGAAGTATGATTGACTGAAAAGCGCAAAATATAGTATAGCCTAGTCAATGGGAAAAAAAATTTTAATAGGTATTATTCTCGTTGTATTAGGCTTTCTGGGCATCATTCTTGTTTTGTCCAATGAAAATGCCTTATCAATGCATCCACGGGGCATTATTGCTCGAGATATTCTGCATCTCATTTGGGCGAATTTCGCTCTTATGTGGATCATTATCATCCCCACCTATTTTCTCCTCTTTTGGGTGGTCTGGAGATATGGCTTGAAAAATGAAAACGCTGTGCTTGATCCTGAGCATACATCTGGGACGCTTGGGGCAGTGCTTATGTGGGGGCTTCCGACTCTCATCGTTATACCGCTCGCACTCATTACCTGGGATGCAACCTATAAATTAAACCCTTATAAACCCATTGCGTCAGAAGTCAAACCATTGACAGTCCAGGTGGTTGCGCTCGATTGGAAATGGCTCTTTATCTACCCAGAACAGGGTGTGGCAACACTGAATTACCTCCATATCCCAGCGCATACTCCTATCCATCTGCAGCTCACGGCCGATCACTCGCCCATGAATTCATTTTGGATTCCACAGCTCTCAGGGCAGATCTACTCTATGGCTGGAATGACGACGCAGCTCCATATCATGGCAGACAAGGTCGGAGACTATGCTGGAAAAGAAGTTGAGATCAACGGCGAGGGGTATGCAGATATGACCTTTGCCGTAAGGGCTGTAGAGCCCACAGAGTTCGGAGATTGGGTACAGCTTGTAAAAGCATCTCCTCATCACTTGACGGCAGATGTGTATGAGCAGCTTACGAAACATCTTGTGCAAAAAAATATCCTTTTGTATTCAGAAGTAGAAGAAAATCTTTTCCATAAAATAGTTCATAAATATATGTATCCGATCAGAAAGGTGTTATGAAAGATTTCATTTTTGGCAAACTAACGAGCGATGCCATCCCTCACAAGTGGTACACGATTGGTGGGACTGCCAGTATCATAGCGATGCTTGTTATTATTGCCATCTATCTTACAAAAGCCAAGAGGTGGACCCGGGCTTGGGAAGAGTGGCTTACTTCTACAGATCCCAAAAAAATCGGGACGATGTATATGATCCTTGCATCTATCATGTTTTTTCGAGGGATGGTAGATGCTGGTATGGTATGGTTGCAGCAGTCTATTGCTGCGGACTCTGGAGGCTATCTTGATCCTGATCATTTTCAGCAAATTTTTACCTCTCACGGCGATATCATGGTCTTTTTTGTGACGATGGGATTTTTCTTTGGGCTCATGAACTGGATTATACCACTACAAATTGGGGCCCGTGATCTTGCGTTTCCTTTTTTGAATTCCTTAGGCTTCTGGCTCACCCTTGCGGGCGCTGTGCTCATTAATCTCTTTTTTGTTGTAGGCGGAGACTTTGCCAATACGGGCTGGCTTGCACTCGCACCCTTCTCTGAACTTGAATTTAACCCAAGTGTAGGTGTCGATTACCTGATTTGGAGCCTGCAGCTCTCTGGCCTTGGCAGCCTCCTTGCAGGCATTAATTTTTTTGTTACCATCGTCAAAAAACGAGCACCAGGCATGACTTTAATGCGCATGTCTCTATTTACGTGGAATGCTCTTTGTGCCATGGTTCTGATTATTGCCGCATTCCCAGTACTGACGGCCGTCACTTTCCTTCTTTGGCTTGATAGGGCAGCTGGCATGCATTTCTTTACAACAGGGTTTGGTGGTAATCAAATGATGTACTGGAACCTTGTCTGGATGTGGGGCCATCCTGAAGTGTATATTTTAGTGATACCTGCCTTCGGTATGTTTTCAGAAATAGTTTCCACTTTTTGTAAAAAGAAAATTTTTAGTTACACATCTATGGTGTGGGCGGCAATCAGTATTACAGCGCTCTCGTATCTGGTGTGGCTGCACCATTTCTTTGTCATGGGAGCGGGCCCTGGTATAAACACTTTTTTTGGCGTTGTGACCTTTCTGATTGCGATACCATCAGGAGTCCAGGTATTTAACTGGATTCTGACGATGTATAAGGCAAAAATACAGCTCGCAGCTCCCATGTATTGGTTTATTGGCTTTCTCACGCTGTTTATGATCGGCGGTATGGGGGGAGTATTTATGGCATCGCCACCTGCTGATTTTCAGGTCCATAACAGTTTGTTTTTAGTGGCGCATTTCCATACGATGATTGTGGGCGTGGCTCTTTTTGGAATTTTTGCTGGGGTGACCTTCTGGTTTCCAAAAATATTTGGATTTACACTGGATGAAAAATTAGACAAAAGAGCGTTCTGGTTCTGGTATGTGGGCTTTTTTGTAGCCTTTACACCGCTCTATCTTTTGGGATTCATGGGAGCCCCTAGACGCATTGATCACTATGATGCAGTTACCGGCTGGCAGCCACTGTATATCGCAGCGGCTTGTGGCTTTATCTTACTTTCATGTGGAGTAATTACGCAAGTTGTGCTCGTTGTCAAGAGTATACGGCAAAGAAAGTTGCACAAAGCCCCCGCCGATCCCTGGGATGGCAGAACGCTTGAATGGGCAACCCATTCTCCGCCTCCGTTTTATAACTTTGCGGTGATTCCCACAGTAACTAGTCATGAATCTTTTTGGGATATGAAAAAAGAGGGGATACAGCCATCGAGAGAATATAAAGATATTGAATGTTTTAAAAACACAGGTATGGGACTTTATGTGAGTGGTTTTGCATTCCTTGCCGCCTTTGCCATTGTCTGGCAAATCATTTGGCTGATGATTGTGGGGCTTATAGGAATTATTGGCTGTCTTGCCTATTTGGCCTTTCATGATGACATGGAATATATCTTGCCGGCAGTAGAGGTTGCTAAAATTGAGAGGGAATATGACGACACACGTTAAGACAGCACACCTAAGTGTTGCAGTGGATTTACAAAATGAAGCGAGTAGTACCAAGATCTTTGGATTTTGGGTGTATTTAATGACAGACCTTACCATTTTTGCAGCGCTCTTTGCCTGTTTTCTTGTGTTGCATGGCAACTCTTTTGATGGTCCGAAGCTTAAAGAGCTCTATCATTTAGGGCCGGTGCTGTACGAGACGCTCTGCCTGCTTACGAGTACTCTTACCTGTGCTCTAGGACTGTTAGCGGCTTACCGGGCACAAAAAGGTGCCTCGATACTCTTTTTTATTCTTACATTTTGTTTAGGGGCTGCCTTTCTTTTCTTAGAAATTTCAGAATTTATCAGCTTTATAGGACAGGGTGCAGGGCCTGAAAGAAGCGCCGCGCTTTCGTCCTTTTTTACACTTGTTGGCACACATGGCTTTCACATTACCTGTGGACTGATCTGGATGGTAATCATGATGTTTCGTATAGGACTTTATCCTCTTACGCACCATGCGCTCTCTCGAATTTTTTGTATGGCTCTTTTCTGGCACTTCTTAGATTTTGTCTGGATCTTTATTTTTACTGTAGTCTATGGAATAGGGTATTTATTATGAATCATGCAATAGGCAGTCGAATTACAGGGTATATTTTATCACTCATATTAACCTGTATTGCCTTCTTTATTATTATTGAGCCTGAGTTTTTCGGTTTTGCCAATATGGGTGCTGTGATTGCTATTTTTTGTCTTGCCCTTCTTCAATCCATTGTCCAGCTCATCTTTTTCATCGATGTGTGGCATGAAAAAGATACTTTTTGGAATGTCACCGTATTTGCTTCCACAGTGTCCATCATCTTCGTGGTGATTTTCTTTTCCATCTTGATCATTAACCATCTGAATTATAATATGCGTTAAGTAAGAGATCAACTCTCTAATAACGCTGTGCGTTATTAGAGAGTTGATCTCTTACTCAAGAAATTAGTCTTGTCTGGAGCGGTATTCGTAGTCTGCATACTGAGCTTGATTAAAACGGTCTGTCGCATAGATTCTATATTTCCTCTTGGTGTCTTCATCCTGCGCAAGGTTGCTCATGCTCAGCAGTACATTCCCTAAGCAGTGCAATATCTGATGACTGAAACTGGAGGGCGTGAGTGATGCCGCTTCTTCAAGAAAGTATTTTGCTTCCTCTAACTTATCTTGACGATAAAGAACAGCGCCTAAACGGGACAAAGTAAACCAGTCGTAGCGGTCCAAAGTCAGGGCGTTTCTTAAGTGCATTTCTGCTTGCACAAAGTTACGTTGTATGCGAAACACTTCTCCCAAATTTTGACGTGCTAGCAGATGGTTAGGATCTATATTGAGCACCTGTTCAAAATATTGTTTTCCTTGATCGTGATTCCGTTGAAGCATACATGTCGCTCCTAACAAATTTAATATATCAATTGTTTTCTTATCTGGTGCATGCTGCAGTGATTGAAGAAATGCTTTTTTTGCGTTTTCAAGCTCACCTTGTTGGTAATAGATCTGACCCAAGTGGTACGATGCCTGCCAAAAGTTGGGGTTAATATTGAGGGCCTGTATAAGATATGTTTTGCTCTGTTCAAGATTCCCTTGCCTGAGTACAGCTATACCCAAATTAGTGAGGATTTCTGGAGAATTTGGCTCAATGGCTGCAGCCCGCTCATAATAGAGCTGCGCGCTTGAATAATCTTCTAAATTACTTAGTAATAATCCAAAATTATTTAATGCATCAATATTATTTGGATCTATATTAAAAATTCTTTTATATTGAATTTTTGCGCCTTCATTATCGCCTTGCTCCACATATGTTTTTGCCAATAGTTCCAGCATACGCGTATCACGCAGCATAGCATATACATCACCCAATTTAGCCATTACAGTCCCATTATAAGGATCAATGGACATCACTTTTTCATAGTATTTTTTTGCTATAGAGGGGTTAGCTTCTAAGCAACAGATATCGCCCAAACCTTCTAAGGCCACCATATTATTGGGCTCCACATTCAGCGTTTGTGCAAACTGACCTATTTTTGCTAAGCACCTGGCTGATGAAGATAGCATATCCAAATCAGTAACATGTGGCTGATCTGTTGTGCTATTTTGGATATTTTGTATCGCTTGGAGTACCACTGAGGCGACTCTTTGGAGCATTTCTTGAGTAGGAGAAGCGGGAGTTGATACCTCTTGTGTTGTCCTATTAGTACTTTGGATTGATGGTATAGACATAATTTTTTTACCTATTTATTTTATTTAAAGAAAGTTATTTATAAAAACAAAATAATTATATCTGTATTTGTTTTTTTATTCAATAGTTATAATCGATAATTATAAACGTCATATACAAATTTTCCTGTCTGAAAATTTGTATATGACGTAACAGCCCTTCAATGGCATCAACTTAAAGCATGCAGTTTTCGTAGCGTTCATACTGAGCTTGATTAAAGCGGCTTACAGCAAACATTATATATTTTCTCTTGGTAGCTTCATCCTGCGCAAAGTTGCTCATGCTCAGCAGTACATCCCCTAAGGTATTCAATATCCCATGATTGGAAGGCGCGAGTGGTACTGCTTCTTCAAGAAAGCTTTTTGCTTGCTCTAGCCGACCTTGCCGATAAAGAACATAGCCTAAACGGGACAAAGTAAACCAGTCGTAGGGGTCCAAATCCAGGGCGTTTCTTAAGTGCCTTTCTGCTTGCACAAAGTTATCTTGTCTTATAAGCGTTGCCGCTAAATTTTGTAGTGCTAGCAGATTGTTAGGATTCATATTAAGTACCTGTTCAAGATATTGTTTTGCCTGATCAGGGTTCTGCTGCTGCATACATATCGATCCTAAAAAATTTAATATATCGATCATTCTCTTCTTTGGTGCATGCCGCATTGATTGCATTGATTGCAGAAACGCTTTTTTTGCGTTTTCGGGCTCGTGTTGTCTGTAATAGAGCTCGCCCAAGTGGTATGATGCCTGCCAATAGCTCGGCATAATATTGAGGGCCTGTATAAAATATGTTTTGCTCTGTTCAAGATTCCCTTGCCTGCATACAGCCTTACCCAAATCAGTGAGGATTGATGGAGAATTTGGTGCATGTGCTAAAGCCTGCTCATAATAGAGCTGCGCGGTTGCATAATCTTCTGAGTCGTATAGTAACAATCCTAAATTATTTAATGCATCAACATTATAGTGCTCAATATCCAAAATTTTTCTATATTGGATTTTTGCACCTTCATAATCGCCTTGCTCCAGATATGTTTTTGCCAATAGTTTTAGCATACGCGTAGCATGCAGCCTAGCATATACATCACTCAATTTGGCCATTACACTCCCATTATAAGGATCAATAGACATCGCTTTTTCATAGTATTTTTTTGCCATATGAGGTCTATCTTCTAAGCAACAGATATCGCCCAAACCTTCTAAGGCCACCACATTATTGGGCTCCGTGCCCAGCATTTGTATCCACTGACTTGTTTTTGCTAAGTGCCTGGCTGCCGGAGGTAGCAGATCGAAATCAGCAACAAATGACTGATTTATTGTGCTATTTTGGATATTTTGTGCCGCTTGGAGTGCCGCTAAGGCAACCCCGGGGAGCGTTTCTTGAGTACCAGAAGAGGGAATTGATACCTCGTGTGTTGTTCCATTAGTACTTTGGATTGATGGTATAGACATAATTTTTTACCAATATTTATTTTATTTAAAGAAAGTTATTCATAAAAACAGGACAATTGTACCAATATTCGTTTTTTTGTTCAATAGTTATAATCGATGTTGTAAATGTCATATACGAATTTTTCTGCCGGAAAGGATGAGAGAGAATCCTTTATGGCGGTCCGTAGGAAAAACTGTGCTTGACGCAAATGGTATATAAGCATATCCTGAAGATGTGGATTTATATACAATGAAGTTTTTTAATATTGCCGGTCCTATACAGCCTGCCGACCATTACTATCTACTGATGCCATTGAGTATGTCTATCAGCAAACACAAGGGCAACCATGGCTTGTCAACGCATTTGGCTATCATGTCACATCTCGACTGGTCACTGACTGCAGTCGGTCGATTACAAAAGAGATGATGCAAGAAGTGCGTGATCAATTGATTTTGCGCCGCGATACGCATATTGATACTTTGGCTGCGAGGTTAAACGAAGCGCGCGTCTTACCTATCATCGATGCCATTATTTCAGGAAAATCAACACCACAATTATTCCCAGAGGATGATGTGCGATACGCAATTGATATAGGCCTTATCGTACGCCGTGAAGGTCAACTTTGTATTGCGAATCCTATTTATCAGGAAATCATAATCCTCGTTATATTGAGGAAGGGTTACATCAAACCGCTCAGTATATGGACACAGTAGCTGCAACAGAAGGGCACTTAATAGTATTTGACTCCTTAGATAGACCCTGGGAAGAAAAAATATATCATCGCGAAGAGCAGGTCTCAGGGAAAAAGGTGGTGATTTGGGGTTGCTAACTGCTCAACGCTAGAAGAGAAGTAACGGTTCGCAATGGGTTTGAATTATGATAACAAAATCCCAAAGGCATCATAATGCTCTTGCATATTCCAAACATTAAAATATTCAAACACTAAAATATTAAAAAAATATTAAAATATTCTCGACATATATTTGCATTTAGTGATACAATTGTTGATATTAAGTAAACTATTTATTTAAATCAGATAATAATTTTTAAAAAAACGGGGTATATTATGGCGAATTGTAGTAATAATATTAATTATAACAATGTGCAATCCATGGCGGTATTTCGGCCGATAGAT